>SXGT01741371.1_pt1 | contig 21234 bp, 20 predicted proteins | sample 3176221 | NCBI WGS metagenome assembly SXGT01 (sample SAMN11356862, study PRJNA531348) | freshwater metagenome | isolation source: freshwater sample F1-120 | place: China: Fuxian Lake, Yuxi | collected 2017-12-25
CGTTTCTCACCAAGGAGACTCCGATCTCGTTCGTGCGTGCCCAGGTCGGACAGCCGACCGGGGTTCCGGCCGCCACGTGGAACGCCATCGTCGACCTCGGCTGGCACGCGCTCTTGATCCCCGAGTCGCTCGGCGGCCTCGGTCTCGGACTCGTCGACGCGATCGTCCTCCAAGAAGAACTCGGGCGGGCGCTGTTCCCCGGCCCCTACCTGTCGAGTTCGATTCTCGCCACGCGCGCGGCACTCGCGCTCGGCCTCGACGACCAACTACGCGACCTCGCGTCAGGTTCGACGCGCGGCACCGTCGCGATCGACGAAGCCGGCCACGGCGGCCCGATCGACCGCGTCGCAGTTCGCGCGACCGGTCGCGGCAACTCCTACCGACTCGACGGCACCAAGCCGTTGGTGCTCGATGTCGTCGGCGCCGACTGGGTACTTGTCCCGGCGCGCACACGCGAAGGGCTCCAGACATTTCTCGTCGAACGACCCGACGCAATCGTGGCCGACACACTCGACGTCACCCGACGTTTCGGCGCGTTGCACTTCGACGGCACACCTGCGCGACCCGTGGGGCCGCGTTGCGACCACGGCGACATCTGGCGTCGCGTTGCCGACGACGGAGCTGTCGCGATCGCAGCCGAACTCATCGGCGTCGGCGAAGCCGCGAACCAACTCGCCGTCGACTACGCACAAGCGCGCGTCGTGTTCGACCAACCGCTGTCGAAGTTCCAGGTGACGCGCCACAAGGCGGTCGACATGCTGCGCGCCGTCGAACTCGCGCGGGTCGGGACCCACTACGCGGCGTGGGCCGCCGACGTCGACGCGCCCGATCGAGTGAGCGCGGCAGCGATGGCGAAGGCTGCGGCGGCCGAAGCCGCGAACCACGTCACCGCGGAGTGCATCCAGATCCACGGCGGCGTCGGCTTCACCTGGGAGTGCGACGCTCATCTGTACCTGCGACGAGCAAAGGTCGACGACCTACTGCTTGGCGCGCAAGGGTGGCAACGCGCCCGCGTCGCCGACGAGTACTTCGCGTCGCTCTGATGTCCAACGACCCAGCACGCGATCTCCGGTCGCTGTTGATCGTCACCCACTCGCGTCGAGGTTCGACCGAACGAATCGCTGCGGCCTTCGAGCGCGGCACTCGGACGGAAGGAATCTCCGGTATCAGAGTCGATCGCCGCGACGTCGTCGACGCCGATCGCGATGCGGTCACGCAGTCCAGCGGAGTCGCGATCATCGCGCCCGCACGATTCGGGTCGATGGCCGGCCTCGTGAAGGACTTCTTCGAACGCATCTACTACGACGTCCTCGACCTCACGCCGGGACTGCCGTACGTCGTCGTCGTCAAAGGCGACACCGACGGCTCGGGTGCCGTCTCCTCGATCGAGAAGATCGCAACGGGCCTGCGGTGGCGGCGCGTGCTGGAACCGCTTGTCATCGTCGGCGAGGTCAACGCCGACGCGCTCGATCGAGCCGAAGAACTCGGAGCGACGTTCGCGATCGGACTCGCGGAGGGTGTGTTCTAGGAGGGCGCGCCAATAGGCGTTCGACGATCGCCTTCCGCGGCCCAGGTTCGCGCGCCCGTGGCCCGAGCGTGCCCGGCAGCGTTGCGACCAAGAGCGGGAAATACACGCCAGGTTCGCCGCAACGCCGCGACCTATTAGCGCGTGTTCTCGCGACGCTGCGCGGCCTTCAGTGCGGCGGTCCCCAGGCGAAGGAATCGCTGGTCGCCGAACGGTGAACCCGCGACCCGGTTGCACACAAAGGCAACCGCCAACTGCGAGTCGGGGTCGGCCCACGCACCACTGCCGCCGAACCCGAAGTGCCCATATCCGCGCGGCAACACACCCTTCAACGTCGCCGCCATGTGGTAGCCGAGCCGCCACCGCATCGGAAAGAACACCACCGCGTCACGCTCGGTCGTTTGTTGTTCGGTCGCGAGCGCCAACGTCTCGTCGGAGAGAAATCCCGAACCATCGACCGTTGCGGAGTACATCGTCGCGAGTGCCCGGGCCGTGAAGCAACCGTTGAGCGCCGGCATTTCTGCGTCGTAGACCCGATCGGTGGTGAGCACTTCCTCGAAGTCGTCGACGACGAACGCGTCGACGACCGGGTGCAGACGTCGGATCTTCTGCATTCGCTCGACCGCGGTCGGCGAGAACGCTCCCCGCGAAAAGTCGACGAGCAGCTCTGCGAGTTCGTCGCGATCGGCGCGTGCCCGGCCGACGGTCATCCCGAGCGGGTCGATCCCGAGCGGAACTGCCACCTCGTCGCGGATGATCTCGGTGACGCTCGCCTTGCCGGTCACGCGGCGCAACACTTCGCCGACGAGGAAGCCATAGGTGACCGCGTGATATCCGTGTCGACGGCCCGGCGCCCAGGCCGCCGGAGCCGCGGCCAACGCCGCACACGTCGCGTCCCAGTCGAGCATCGTGGATGCGCTCGGCAGGACACCGCGCAGGCGATGCATCCCCGCGGAGTGGTTCAGCAGATGACGAACGGTGACGTCGTCCTTCCCCGCGGCTGCGAACTCCGGCCAGTACTTGCTCACCGGAGCGTCGTACTCGACGAGACCACGATCGCGAAGTCGGTGCAGGGCCGTGGCGACAACGCCCTTGGTCGTCGAGAAGCTGAGCGCCACGGTGTCACGCGTCCACGGCGTACCGGCGCGATCACGCGGACCGATCCAGGCATCGACGACCAGTTCGCCGCGGTGCACGACGGCAACCGCGCCACCGCCCCCGCGGCGGTGTTTCGTCACCTTGCGCAGCGCCTCGGTGACGGCGCCGAAATCGGGATGGACATAGCCGTGCAGCATCACCCCAGTTTGGTCGAAACCCGACCGATCCTCGGTAACGTGCCGCCGATGTTCGACCTGCTCCCACGCTCCGAAGCGGTCGTCACGCTCGACAACGGACGTCGAATCGGCATCAGCGAGTTCGGTGACCCGACCGGACGCGCGGTGCTGTGGTTCCACGGCACGCCGGGTGGCAGCCGCCAGATTCCGCTCGAGGCGCGCCAGATCGCGTCCGAACTCGGCGTGCGGCTCGTGCTCGTCGAACGTCCCGGCATCGGCCGGTCGACGCCGCACCTCTATCGCAACATCGCGGCGTCGGCGCCCGACATCGACGAACTGACGAACCGACTCGGCATCGCCCGGTTCGCGGTCGCGGCGTTGAGCGGTGGCGGGCCGTACGCGATGGCCTGCGCCGCGAAGCTCTCCGAACGCGTCGTCGCCGCGGCGATTCTCGGCGGCGTCGCCCCGTCACGCGGCCTCGAGGCAGCGTCGGGTGGCCTCGTCGGATTCGCGACTCGATTCGCGCCGTTCCTCGAGGCCGCCCGCGTGCCGCTCGGGCATTCCTTGTGGGCTGCGGTGCAGCTCGCGCGCCCCCTCGGCCCGTTGGGGGTCCGTGCGTACGCGGCGATTTCACCCGAGGGCGACAAGCGGGTGTTCGAGCGCGCCGACATGCGCGCCATGTTTCTCGACGACTTGAACACCGCGTCACGACGGCAGTTCCACGCGGCACCGGCCGACGTCGTGTTGTTCGTCCGCGATTGGGGTTTTCGCATCAGCGACATCACGATCCCAGTTCGCTTCTGGCACGGCGACTCCGACAACATCGTCCCGTTGTCGCACGCCGAACACCTGGCCGCGCTCGTGCCCGATTCGCAGCTCACCGTCCGCGGTGGTGAAAGTCACCTCGGCGGCCTCGACGCCGCCCGCGAGGTGTTGACGACACTGCTCGGCTTGTGGGACCGCCGCCCGTGAACGTCGCGACGACAATCATGTTCGCCTTCGGCTATCCCGTCTCGATCGCGATCATCGTCCGGTGGGTTCCGGTCGTGCGGGAGCAACGGCTGCGATGGTTCGTCGCGCATACGTCGGCCGTCGCGGCGATCGTCGCGGGTTGGGCGCTGCGCCATGAATGGCGATCGGTAGGCGTCAACGCCACGTGGTTGGTCGTCTCGATCCTCTGGTATCAGCGAGGTTGGTCACGCCGACGGGCCGATCGGTAGGGTCCGCCCGCATGAACCCGATCGAGACCGCACAGGCCACCAAGTCGTTCGTGAACGACCTCCCCGCACGCTTCATGATGGACGGCGCGACCTACGCGAAGGGCGGCGAGCTCGGCTACGACGGCCTCGACTTCTACGCGGTCGGGAGGGGCGGAGTTCTCGGCGAGGTCGACGCCGACTTGGTCACCGCGGCGTTCATCTTCTTCGCACCCGGCCAAGTTCGCGAGTACTGGGACCGAGCTCGCAAGGTCGGCCCCGTCGATCGGGCCGCGCGCGCCTTTGCCGACTGTGGCATCCAATGGGGACGCGATCACCTCGATGACGAGACCGATCACCGTCGCCTCGCCGAACTCCTCGAGCGGGTCGTCGAACAAGCGCACGCCGGTGGCGCGTCGCTGTTCGCGGGCTGGCGGGCGTTGGGAGCTCCCGGTGCCGACGATCCGAAGGGCCGCGTTCTCTACTTCGCCAACGCGTTGCGTGAACTGCGCGGAGCACGCCACGGTGCCGCCATCATCGCGGCCGGGATCTCGCCCGAAATCGCTGTTCACACCAAGAGCCCGCAGATGGCCGGGTTCTTCGGCTGGACCGAGTCGATCGAGAATCTCGACGGACACTCCGAAGCGTGGAAACGGGCCGACGACGCGACGAACATCGCGTTCGCGCCGGCGTTCGCGGTGCTCGACCCGAACGAACGCGACGAACTCGCCGATCTCGCGCGGCAGGCGTTCGATCGCGCGCACTGATTCGATGTTGCTCTCCGACATCGTCGCGAATGCGGCTCGGCGAGCGCCGGCCGAGCGAGCCGTTGTCACGACCGACCGCAGCGTCACGTTCGCGGATCTCGATCGTCGAGTCGACGCGTGGGCCGCGTGGCTGGTCGAGACCACCGAACCACGGGATCGAATTTCGATCCTCGCGGAGAATCGCGTCGAGTACCTCGAATTGCTCTACGCCTGCGCGCGATCCGGCCGCATCGCCGCCCCGCTCAACCATCGCTTGCACCCTGAAGAATGGGCCGCGCTCATCCAACAGTGCGACGCCCGCGTGCTGGTCGGCGAATCGAAGTTCCTCGATCGTCTGCCCGCCGACACGGTGACGACCGTGCGGGATTTCGACGCGTTCACCCCGGAACCCAGCCACTTCGCTTCGCCGACGATCGACGAGCGCGACACCACGTGGCTCATCGCAACCTCGGGAACCACCGGCTTACCGAAATGGGCCGAGCTCACCCATCGATCGCTCACCGCCGGCATCACCAATCTCGCACTCACTCGTCCGATCACCGACGACGACGTGTTGATCACCCCGTTTCCGATGTGTCACGTCGCCGTCTACAACGTGCTCGGATTTCATTTGCGAACGCGGCCGGTCGTGCTGCTCGCGACCTTCGACCCTGCGCGCTTGAACGAGTTGATCGAACGCGAGAGAGTTCGCACGTTGTCGCTCGCGCCGACGATGATCGCGGCCTGGCTCGACGACCCGTCGACCGACTCGGCCGACCTGACTTCGGTGCGCGTGCTCGGTTACGGGGCGAGCGCCATCCCCGCGCCGGTTCTCGAACGAGCGGTCACGCGCTTCCCGCACATCGACCTGTCGCAGGGCTATGGCATGACGGAACTCTCGGGCAACGCGGTGTTCCTCGACGGCGACGCACACCGCCGCGCCGTGCACGAGAGCGACGCACGACTTCTTCGCGCCGCGGGGCACCCGGGGTCGCTGGTTGCGGTCAAAATCGTCGACGATCGCGGCGACGATGCTCCGCACGGCATCGCCGGCGAAATCTGCGTCCGCGGCGATCAGGTGTTTGCCGGATACTGGAACCAACCCGAAGCGACTGCGGCCGCGTTCGACGCGGACGGGTGGTTTCGAACCGGCGACGTCGGACGACTCGACGCCGACGGACTGCTCAGCATCGTCGACCGTAAGAAGGACGTCATCGTCACCGGCGGTGAAAACGTCGCGAGTCGAGAAGTCGAACAGGTGCTCGAGCGACACCCTCGCGTTCGGGAGGTCGCCGTCATCGGCGTCCCCGACGCGGTGTGGGGCGAGAACGTGTGCGCCGTGGTCGTGCCCGTCGACGCCGACGCACCGCCCCAGCTCGATGATCTGGTCGAGTTCTCTCGCGATCACCTCGCCGGTTTCAAGAAGCCCAAGCGGATCGAGATCGTCGACGACCTCCCGAAGAACGCCACCGGCAAGGTGCAAAAGCAGGAGTTACGGGCCCGGTTCACAACGCGTTGAGCACGGCTTCGACGTCGTCGAGGTTCGTGTACGCGTGCGCACCGATCCACAGTGCCCCGTCGCGAGTCCCCAACATGGCTCCCGACGCGATCAACGAACCGCACAGTGCATCGACATCGACACCGGGCGGTGGCTCGAGCAGCACGATTCCGCTCCACGACGCGTCGTTTCGCGGGCTTCGAACCTGGCCGCCGCGGGCCACGAAACCAGCACACAGTGCGTCGGTCACGGCCTGCACCTGCGCCGGAACCCCGTCGCCAATCGCGGCAAGCAATGCGATCGATTCACCGAGCGCACCGATGGCAACCTCGGGCTTGGCGCCGTCTTCGACGCGACGCACCGACTGGTGGGGCGCGAACGGATAGCCGGTCGTGAGGTAGTCCGCGGGGTGCTCGAATGCGTCGAGACCTGCCCGGGTCACCCGAAGTTCGACAAACCGAGCCCGATCGACGTACAGCACGCCGACGCCGGCCAGTCCACATTGCCACTTGTGCGAGCCGGCCGCGAGCACATCGATGCCCGCGTCGCGGACGTCGATCGGAAATACACCGAGACCTTGGATCGCATCGACGATGCACCACACTCCACGGTCACGACACACCGCACCGATCGCCGCGACATCGCTGCGGGCGCCGTTGTCGAACCGAACCCAGCTGAGTGCGACCGCGCGCGTCCGAGGGCCGATCGCATCGAGCACCCCCTCGGGGGTGACGACACCGTCGGGAGGAGCGGGATGCACCCGCAGCCGAAGCTCGCCGCGCCGCTCCCGGGCCAGAAACGGGTAGACGACCGTGCCGTAGTCGCCATCGAACACGACGACCTCGTCGTCCGGGTCGAACGGCAACGACTCCGCCGCGAACCCCATCCCGTCGGCGGTGTTCCGAACGAACCCGACTTCGTCGTCGCGCGCGCCAATGAAGGATGCGAGTTGCGATCGAACGACGTCGACATTCCGCTCGTAGCGCGCATGGGCTGGATAACCCCGGTCGGTCAGACGGCCGACCGCCTCGACGACCGCGTCTCTCGCGGCGATCGGCAAGAGGCCGTAGCCGTTCGTCGCGAAGTACGGCGCGCGCTGCGCGGCGGGGAACTGGGCGCGGAACTCGCCGACGTTCATGCCGACTCGGAGCGGTGCTCGACCACGATCTTGACCTCGTCGCTCCCGGCATCGAGTTCGGCAAACGCGCCAGGGACGTCGTCGAGTCCGATACGGGCGGTGACGATCTGTGATCCGTCGACGACACCGCGCTGCAACAGTTCGAGCGCTCGGCGTTGCTCGTCGGCGCCCGTGCCGACACTCGTTCGGATCGTGAGTTCCTTCTCGATCCACCGATAGGTATTGACCCTGACCGACGAACCGCAGATCCCCATGAGCAGGAGGGTTCCGCCAGGCCGACACAATCCACCCCCGAGGTGTGTCGTCTCTTGGCTGCCGACGCAGTCGACGACGAGATCGACACCGACGCCGAACCATTCGGCGACCTTGCCGCGTACGTCGGTAGTGGGGTCGAGCACTTCGTCGGCGCCGAGCTGCCGCGCGACGTCGGCTCGGCGGCGACGGCCCTCGACCGCCACGATGCGTTCGACGCCCATCGACCGCGCCACCGCGATGTGGGCAAGCCCGAGCGGACCCGCGCCCAGGACGACGCAGTGTCGAGCCTCGCTCGCCCGGGCACGATCGAGGGAACGGATCGCGTTCGCGAGCGGTTCGGCCAGCGTGACGATCGCCGGATCGAGATCGCAATCGTCGACGAGCAGACGATGCGGTTCGATGACTGCGAACTGCGCCAGCCCACCCAACGCGTCGGGACGAAATCCGCCGAGCGAATTCGGCGGGTCGGAGCAGAAGTGGCCGAGGCCCGCGCCACACTCGGCGCACACACCGCACTGGTTGCCGGCCCAAACGGCGCCGCGTTGGCCGAGCCACGCGTCGGCGACGCTGGGGCCGAGGGCAACGATCTCAGCGGCCATCTCGTGGCCGAGCACGCCGGGCGGACCGGCCGGGCCGTGATGCCAGAAGTGCAGATCGCTCCCACAGATGCCGTTCGCCAACATTCGGACGAGCACTTCGCCCGGCCCCGGTTCGGGTCGCGCCAACTCGACGATGGCCATGTCGTGCGGCGCGCGCAACGACGCCGCGAGCATCGTCGCCCCAGAATCGGTCACGGGCGAACCGATCTCCGGCGAACCGGTCACGACCGAACTGCCGCGGTGACCTTGATCTCGACCCGCATCGTGGGGAACGCGAGGCCGATGTCGCCGATCGTCGTCCACGCCGGCCACGGGGCCTCGATGAACTCGTTTCGCACGGCCCAGAACGTCGCCAGATCGGTGCCCGGAGCGTGCAGCGAGGTCGCGTCGACGATGTCGGCGAAGTCGCAGCCACCCGCGCGAAGCACGACGCCCAGGTTCTCGAACGCCGCCCGGCACTCGGCCTCGAAGTCGGTCGGCACGGCGAGGTGTTCGTCCCAACCCGCCTGGCCCGCGACGAACAACAGGTCGCCGACTCGGACCGCCTGGCTGTACTGAAACGTGGCCACGGTGTCGAGCGTGCCGACCGGACGGAGGTGATCGATGCGCATCCGGGCACTGTACGGCGACCGTCGCGCCCCGACCAGTGGCCGTTTCGCTCCGGTTCCGATATTGTGCACAAATGCCGCGTCACTGGGCTTGGAGGCACTCTTGCACTATCTGAGACTCATCAGCGCGACGGCGACCGTGGCGCTCCTCAGCGCCTGCGCCGCGCCGACCTCGCCGACGACCGCCGATGTCGACGCAATCCGAGCCCGATCACCGGAGCCGACTGAACGGTCGACGTCTCGGGTCACCCGACCCGCCGTCGCAGCGTCCACGCCGCCGACGTCGGACGCTCGTGACCCTGGTTCCCCGACATCGCCCGTCTCGACGCCGTCGCCGCGACCATCGCCGACCCTGCGCGGCGGTCCGATCGACGCGTTGCGAGCGATCGACGCCGAACTCGATTTCGGAACTCGCTCGCTCGCAACCATGCTCGTCCCGAAAGCAACCATCGCCGACGACGTGCAGCGACTCTTCGCCGGCTCGGATCCGCTGCAGTACGAACTCCAGTCGAACGACGGGATCCGCGCCAACGTGTTCGTCGAGCACGATCACGGACGCGCCGTCGTCACGCTCGTCCGGTGGGACGACGAGTGGCTCATCGGTGCCGTGATCAGGCTGCAGACGGGCGCCCCGCTCGTGGTGGTCGAGCCGTGAGCCTCGCGCAGCGCTTCGCCGTCGTCGTCATGTCGGCAGCCTCGATCGTGTCCGGTGCGAATCCGCTCCTCGCGGCCGATGGCGACGGCAACGGCACGTTCGGCGGCAACGGGTCGACCGCGACCATCGGAGTCTGGGCCGGTGCAGGAACCGACGGTGAGCCGGTCGACGCCGACGACCCCGACGGTCCGCGTCGATGGACTCGCCGCGTCACCCCGGATCCGGGCGATCCCGGCGACCCGATCGCCGGCATCTGCAGCCCTGGGCTCGATCCCGTCACCGGGCTGCCACTGTTCGGCTGGTGGTACACGATCGAAACGATCGACACCGCGACCGGCGCCGTCGTCGCGACCCGGCGCGTCTGCATCGCGTTCGATCCCGCGAACCCCGGAATCCCACCGGCGCCGCCGATCGACGAGCCGCCGACCTACGGCGAGATCTGGCGCGCCGCTTCGATCACGCCGCCGCAGATCGGCGTCAACCCGACCATCGAAGGCGTCACCGGACTCGCGACCCGGCTGTGGGCGACGAGCGCCGAATCCGTCACGATCTCGGTCTCGATCCGGGGATACACGGCAACCGGGACGGCCACCCGAACCGAGTTCTGGTTCGCGCCCGGCGACGGAACCGCGGCGCGGCGGCTCTCACGCGGAGGATCCGGCACCGATCCGGCCATCGAACACGTCTACGAGCGGCGCGGCGACTACGTGCTCCGCGCCGGGGCACTCTGGGTCGGTCAGGTGACGGTCACGGGACCAGACCTGCCCGCGACCACCATCGATCTCGGCCAGGCACTCCTCGTCGTTGCCCGCGACTACCACGTCGTCGAGGTCCGCTCGATCGTCGTCGAGTGACGCGATCCTTGCGCGGGCCGCAGCACGACAAGAGGCGGAAGCGCCGTCCGTGGCACCTCCGCCTCGAAGTGGTGTCGCGGCGCCGCCCGTAGCGCCGCGACACACGAAGATCGCAGGTCGTGTTCCTCAGCGATGCGAACCCCGTCGACGCCGACGACTCACACCGTGGTGCATCCGATCCGCCGCCATGAGCACTGCGAAACCTGCGCAACACAGCGTCATGACGACGAACCACTGCGCCAAACCGCTTCCCGCGGTCGGCAGCGAGCTCGGATCAGCAATGGGTTCGGCGAATGCAGCGCCACCGTTCACGACGACGAACATGGATCCGCCGAACACGAAAGTGCTGCGCAGCAACCACCGCACATCCATCGACGCATGGTGCGCGATCGCGCGCCGAATCGGAATGAGGCACTGGACCCAGTTGTGACGCCTGCTGCACTCAGCGCACTTGATCGCGCCCCCGCGCGACGATCCCTGCTCGCTTCGCTTCGATCTGCGCGGGGTCGTACCCCGACCCCGCCCACTCACGGCTGACGCGGTCTTCGATGATCCAGCCCTCCGCCACCGTCGTGTCGGCGACCTCGGCGTACGTCGCGAGCATTCGTCGAACCGCTCGCTGATCGATCGTGAGCGAGTCGCGTGCGAGTTCGATGCACCGCTCGAGCAGGCGATCGTGAGGGACGACCTCGTTCACCAAGCCCCACGCGGCAGCAGTCGAGGCGTCCAAGTAGTTCCCCGTCACCGACAACTGACGCGCTCGCGCGACACCGATTCGCTGGGCGAGCAGGACGGTGAGGCCCCACCCGGGCATCACCCCGACGCGCGCGTGAGTGTCGGCGAATCGAGCGCGTTCGCTCGCGATCATGAAGTCGCAGTTGAGCGCGACCTCGAAGCCACCCGTGACCGCGACGCCGTTGATCGCCCCGATCAGCAGCTTCGAGTGCGGCGGAATCGCGCCGCGGTACGGCAACCGACCGGTGTGGTCGCGCTGGCCCGCATCGCCGTCCGGTTCTCGATCGGCGAACGACGTCGACTCACCACTCCCGAACTCCTTCAGGTCGACACCCGCACAGAAGGCGGGGTCCGCGCCCGTGAGGATCATCACGTCGACCTCGGGATTCGCTTCGCACGCCCGAACGGCTCGCGGCAGTTGGGTGCGGATCGCCCGATTGAGCGCGTTGCGCTGGTCCGGGCGATTGAGCGTGATGATCGCGATCCGATCGTCGATGTCGACCAGCACTTCGGTCTCGGTCGTCGTCATGCGCTCACTCCAGGTACTTGATCTCGCCGTCGGAAACTTCGATCACTGCGTGCATCGCGACGTGCAGTTGACCGTGCAACTCGGAGAACCGCTCTTCTTCGGGGTCGGCGTCGTCGACCGACGGCGTGTTCTCCAGCGTCGAGAGGTCGTCGAGGTCGGCCAGCGCTGCGTCCCAATCGGTCAGCGCGGCCGCGACGTTCAGCCGCATGTTCGGGGCCTGGAGTAAGGCGCGAGTGAGGTCTTGCACCATCGTCACGATGACGTCGGTGCTGGTCCTGACTCCCGGACGTGACAAGAGGTGCAGCGCCTGGAGCTTTCGCATCGCGAACGCTGCGATCATCACCGGATCGCCCAACTGCCGAACCGCTTCGGCACTGTCGACGCTCGACACGTCGACCGAAATGTGTTCGGGCACGTCGAACCAACGTTGCAGCGTTTCGAACAGTTCGGCCGTCACGTCGTGCAGAGCCAGGAGTTCGGGGGGTTTCGCGATGGCCTCCATGTCGCCATTCAACCTCGGAAGTCGAACGCGACCTTGATCGCGCCCGTCTCTCCTTGCGTCGCGATCGCCGTGAACGCGTCTCGCCAGTCGTCGAGATCGAATCGGTGCGTGAGCATTCCGGTGAGATCGACGCGACCGTGAGCCACCAGGTCGAGGTAGTGGTCGATCCCGTGCCGTCGGACGCCGTCGACCTCCTCGAAGCCGAACGCGTTCGATCCGACGAAGTTGATCTCCTTGAAATACAGCGGAGTGTCCTCCCAGTACGTCGGGCCGTGCACCCCCGCCTTGACCAACGTCCCGCGAGCTTTCAACACCCGAGCGCCCACCTCGAACGTTTCGCGTTTGCCGACCGTGTCGTAGACGACGTCGACTCCGCCAGGAAACGCCATCGGCAATCCGTCGCTTTCGCGCAGGCGTCCGCCCGACCACTCGGTCGCTTGCTCGATGACCGCCAGCGCCGGTTCGTGTCCGATGACCGTCGCGCCGAGCGTTCGCGCCAGGTCGGCTTGGGCGTCGAACCGCGCCACGACGAGCACCTCGACGTCGGGGTACAGCGCCCGCAAGATCGCGACTGAGCACGTTCCCAGCGCGCCGGCGCCGTAGACCATCGCCCTGCCGCCCGGTGGCGGCTGATGTCGCGTGATGGCGTGCAACATCACCGCGAACGGATCGGCGAACACCGCGAGCTCGTCGGGAACCGCGCTCGGTACCGCGTGCAACATCGACGGGTGGGCGGGCATGAGGTCGGCATAACCGCCGCTGGCGTCGCGACTGGTTCCGGTGTGGATACCCGGAGCGATGGGGCCGACGTCGAAGGACCAGCACAACGAGTAGTCGCCGATCTCGCACGCGGGACACACCGGCGAAACCCCGCGCGGCGCGCACGTCAACCACGGATCGAGCACGACACGATCGCCGATCGAAACACCGGTCGCCTCGGGTCCGAGCGCGACGACATCGGCGACGACCTCGTGGCCCAACACCTGCGGCAGCGAGAAGAAACCCTTCATGGGATTGTCGACGCCAGCGGTTTGCTCGCCCCAGTCGCCGAACACCTGCTTGGAGTCCGAGCCACAGATGCCGGTCAGGCGGGGCCGACACACGACCCAATCGGGCAACAAGAAGCCGGGGTCGGCGAACGACGCGTCGAGACGCATCGGCGTACGCGCCAGACCCCGCAACAGGTGATTGTCGGTGTCGGGAACCTCGACGGGTTCGGGCCGAACGCCGAACACCAATGCCTTCATCGTGTCCCCCTCCGCAACCTCGCTGAGCGACGGCATGTTACGGACTGTGACGCGGCAGTGTCGTGGGCCATCCCCGATCGATCGTCGCAGGGCTGGTCGAATAGGGCGATGCCGGGACGTCGAGCCCGAGATCTCGCCCAGCGTCGACGGAGAGTTCGTCGCGTGAGCGGAGTAACTGGCGGCGCGACCGCGATCACGTGTGCCGTGGCCGTTGCAATCGTGTCGGCGCCGAGCGGCACCGAGCGGCCGAACCAGACGGGTCGAGTGGAGGTCGCCGGCGTCACGGCGACGTCGTCGCTCGGGATCTCGACTTCACCGCCGCTCGCTCCGACCACAAGCACACCCGTGCCCACACGCCGGCGCTACACGATCGCCGTCACTGGCGACATCTTGTTGCACATGCCGGTCACCGCCCGAGCCGCGCAGTACGCGAGCGAACGCGGTGAGGGCGTTCGAGACTTTCGACCGATGTTCGACGCGATTCGCCCGCTGCTGTCGGGTGCCGACCTCGCGCTCTGTCACCTCGAAACACCGCTGTCGCCCGACGGCCAGAACCTGCGAGGAAATCCGGTGTTCTCCTCGGCGCCCGAGATCGCGCCAGCGATCGCCGACGCGGGCTTCGACGGATGCTCGACGGCGAGCAACCACAGCTACGACACCGGCGAATCCGGGGTCCGAGCGACACTCGACCATCTCGATTTCGCGGGTGTACGACACCGGGGCACGGCTCGAACCGAAGCCGATCGTGGCGATCCGACGATCTACGACTTGGGCGGGCTGCGCGTCGCCCACCTCGCGTACACCTCGTTCTTGAACGGCGCTCACCCGAACGACCCCTGGATGGTCGACCTCGTCGACCGGGATCGGATTCCGCAAGTGGCTGCCGACGCCGCTGCAGCACGCACCGCCGGCGCCGACTTCGTGATCGTGAGCGTGCACTGGGGCAACGAGTTCGTGCGCGCGCCGAGTGGAAGCCAGGTCGACCTCGCCAACGCGCTCACGGCCATCCCGGAGGTCGATGTCGTCGTCGGCCACCATGCCCACGTCGTACAACCGATCGAGCGTCGCAACGGCAAGTGGGTGGTCTTCGGCCTCGGCAACCTGTTGTCGAACCAGCACGCCGGACCATGCTGTCCCGTCGATTCACAAGACGGCGTGGTTGTTCGGTTCACGGTGGACGTCGGCAGCGACGGGTCAAAAGTCGTCGGCGTCGATTTCACGGCGACCCAGGTCGATCGCGAGGACTACTCGATCGTTCCCGTCTCGGTCGCCGCGTTCGATCCGGCGCTCGACGCGTCGACTCGCTCGGAGTACGTGCGATCGCGCGAGCGCACCGCCGAAGCGGTGCGCTCGAGTGGAACAACCGTGGTCGAGACCGCAGCCGACGTGGTGCTCAACCGCCCATCAACGGTCGGGTGAGCACGATCTCTTCGGCCGACTCGTCGAACTCGCGTACGAGCGTCGCGTCGTCGGCGCGAGCGCCGGCGTCGCGGGCGAACGCGTGCCACTTCTCGGCGCGCACGAGCTGATCGAACTGCGCGCGAACGTCGGCGATGCTCGCCGGGTCGTCGGCGCGCCACTCGATCATCGTGTCGCCGGTTTGGTCGAGGATGCGCAAGATCCCCATGAGGCTCCCTCCCTGGTGGGTGCAATTGGCTGGCCCGAACGATCGTTCGGGCCCATGATCGAACACCAGTTCGCGGGTTTTGTCAAGCGACCCAGTTAGAGCGTGTAGCCGAAGTTGTTCAGGATCTGCGCGGCGAGGGCTTCGTCGCCGGTGACCACGACCGCGCCGCGGTCGCGAGCTTGGTCGCCGGTCCAGCGTCCTCCGGCGAGTCGCGTGAACGTGCGCCGGTCGAGTTCGATTCGAACATCGGGCGTCGCCGGGACATTGTCCAGCAAGGCGGCTCGCCCAGTCACCCCGACTGCGTGTTCGACTCCGTCGACGACGATCACGACGGTCGATCCGTCGGGAGCGCCGGCGCGCTTGCCGATGATGTACGGCAGCGACTTCGGGATCCGTCCCGCTGACAGGTCGGCGACGGGACCGACGAGCCCGCCGGGTCGGTCGAGCGCCTCGCGGACGTCTTGCTCGTGAAACCAGCAGTCGAAGACGCGGATCTCCATGAACGAGCGGTACGGGCCCGGGCCTTCGGGCGTGAATCCTTCGGCGTCCCACTCCTCCGGCGACATCGCCCGCAAGGTCGCGAGCCGTTGGTTCGTGACGTCGACGAACGCCGCGAGGGTCTCGGATCCGGTGCGCGATCGAAACCCTTCGACCCACTGTTCGTTGGCGGCACCGATCGGATTCCGCACGTGCGGCAAGGATCCCGCGTCGACACCGGGCGCCGCGGGGGGCGGTTGGTCGCCGCCGAGCATGTGCTCGGTCCCGAGCATGTGCGCGTACTGGTCCTGCACGGTCCAGCCCGGCAGGTCGGTCGCGGTTGCCCAGTCGGCGTCCGTCAGCGTCGCACCCAGTTCGGCGAGCGACGACCACACGTCGTCGAGCAGTCCGATCAGGGGTTCTTCGGGTTGGCCAGTCATGAGCTGGACGGTACGTTGCCGACATGCAGCCCGTCGACTTCTTCTTCGACCCGATGTGTCCGTGGGCCTATCACTCCTCCCGCTGGATCCGAGCCGTGCGCGAGCAGAACAGCTTGCCGATCAACTGGCGGTTCTTCAGTCTCGAGGCCATCAATCGGGTCGAGGGCAAGAAGTGGCCGTGGGAGCGCGCCTGGAGTTACGGCTGGTCGCAGATGCGCATCGGCGCGTTCATCCGGCGCGAGTTCGGCAACGACGAAGTCGATCGGTGGTACGAGGCGGTCGGCAGCGCGTTTCACGACGAGGGCGTGAAGACCCAGGACCCGGCGGTCCACCGTGAGCTCCTCGTTCGTCTCGGGCTTCGCGAGTCGATCGTCGATGCCGCGATCGACGATCCGACGACGCACGACCTCGTCCGAGCCGATCACGACTTCATCGTGGGTGACCATGCGGCGTACGGCGTTCCGACGTTGCTCCGCGACGGCCACGCGCTGTTCGGCCCCGTCGTCGTACCGGCGCCGGAGGGCCCGGCGGCGTTGCGCCTCTGGGACCTGGTCGAGGGCTGGTGGGAATTCCCGCACCTCTACGAACTGCGGAAACCCAAGACCCCCGCCGACTGGGCCCACATCGGATCGCATTTCGACACGTACCTGCGCGCACGCGACTGGCAGACCATCGCGAACCCGGTCGCCTGACCCGCCAACGGACTCGATTCCGCCAAGTTCGATCCGTGGCATGCTCGGACGAATGTCGCCGAATTCGTCGAATCGCCAAACCCTTGCTCGACTCCGAGCGTGTTCCGGGCGTTGTGCTGGTGAGTGACCCCGACCGGTTGGCGCTCCGGCGCGCTCCGGCGCGCTTCGACTCGTTCGACGACGCGTTCGAAGCGGGCTATTGGCCGCTCGTGCGGTCGCTCACCGTGATCTGTGGGGACCGCGAAATGGCAGCGGATTGCGTGCAGGACGCGTTCGTGAAGGCATACACCCGATGGCGAAAGATCTCGCAGTACGAACAGCCGCTGGCCTGGGTGCGTCGCGTCGCGATCAACAAGATGAAGGACCACGGACGCAAGAAGGTTCGGGGCGAACGCGCCATGGCGCGTCTCGGACCCGACGAGCCGTTCTTCATGGCGGAGCCCGCGCCGATCGAACTGACCGCAGTGCTCGACCAACTCCCTCAGCAACAGCGCATCGCCGCCGCGCTCTTCTACGTCGAGGAACTGTCGGTGGCTGAGATCGCCGAGACCATGAACCTTTCGGCGGGCGCGGTGAAGTACCACCTGCACGCCGCCCGCGATCGCCTCCGCACCGTGCTCGCTCCGCTGGCCGAGGACTTCTCGTGAACGACGACCTCTCACGCGACCCCCTCGACGACGAACTCGCGCGTCGCCTTCGCTCGCTCAGCGCGGGCCCCGACGACACGCGCTCCGTCCTGCACGCGATGCGACCTCGCTTCGTCGCCGCGCAACGACGCCGCCGGGCGGCGATCGCGACGAGCGCCGCGCTCGCGACGATGTTGGTCGTCGGGGCCGCGGCCGCGTTGTCCGGCGGCGGAATCGGTTCGAAGATCGAGACGGTTCCTCCCGCCGGGCAGGGCGCGTCGTCGACCGGCCCGGATCGGCCGATCCTCACCGATGCCGATGGCGATCCGATCCCGACCGACGGCGCGGCTGGTGGACCCGACGGAGGCGGTTCCGGCGGAACCGCGACCACGCAGGACGGCAACGACCCCGACGACACCGACGGCGGAACGACCGACTCCTCCCCCGACGGCGGCTCGACACCCGGAACGGGATCCACGCCCACGACCCGCCCGCCGACCAACACCACCGGTCCGCCGTCGGGTGGCACGACCACAACACCGCCGGTCGGACCGACCACCACGACGCAACCCGCCCCGACGACGACCACCCAACCCTCGACGGTGACGAAGACCTGCCTCGACCCGGCCGGCAACTCGATCACGGTGCGATGGAACGGCACGGAGCTGTCGCTGATCTCGGCGTCTCCGGCGTCGGGTTGGGCCCGCAACTTCGACGATGACTTCGCGTCCGACGAGATCCGCATCGAATTCGAATCGGGTGCCAACGGCTACCGAATCCGCGGTCGCTGGCACAACGGCGCGATCGAATGCAGCTGGAGCACCTTCATCCCCTGAATCGCTGCCTGCATCGCCGCGAGGCACCGACATTGGTCCTAGGTCCTCGAATCGCCCAAACCGCCGCAGCGATCCAGGCGTGTCCTCGTCGAACCCCCGACCTTGGGCGCCAGCCCGACGCACTGAAGGAGTCCTGCCATGGACGATCGTCACTCCAATCACCCCGATCACCCCGCGACGAGCGATGCCGTCGTTTCGCCACTGCGACGCCACCGGTGGTTGGCCCTCGGCGCCGGCGCGCTGCTCTTGATCGGACCGGCGATTGCGGCCGCCGCCGGCGACGACGCGCCGACACTCGGCTCGAGTTCCGCGGTCGACAGCACGGATGCCACGAGCGAGTCGACCGGCGACACCGCTGATGACACCACGGCGACGAGCGATGGCACCAGCTCGACCGACGACACCACCGACACGTCGACCGACGACTCGACCGACGACTCGACCGACGACATCACGGACGACACGACCGACGACTCCACGGACGACACGACCGACGACTCGACCGACGACACCACCGACAACTCCACCGACGACTCCACACCGACCACCAACGATGACGACGACGACGATGACGATGACGATGACGACAACGTTCCGGCGCCTTCGTTCACCAAGACGTACTCCGGCATCGGCGGATCGGTGACGGTCACCGCCGCCAACGGCTCGCTGAGCCTCGACACCTCGGCCCCCACCGCGGGTTTCTCGATGGAGATCAAAGACCGCGGTGGTGACGAAGTCGAAGTTCGATTCGAGAGCGACGACCACGAGACCCGCATCCGAGTCCGGCTCGACGACGGTCGGCTCCGCGAAGAGGTCCGCGAGGAAGACGACTGATCCGCAGCTGCTCCCACCATCCCCCTGCGTCGAACGGCCCGCCTCCCCCGGCGGGTCGTTCGACGTTCGTACGTTGCGGTCGGGAGCGGGTTGTTACTCCTCCGAGAACTCTGCGACCGGTGACAGTCGCCGCAGTTGCGCCGAATCCGGGAAGCCCTTCACTCGACTGCCGGATCCGTCGCGGGGCGCGAGCTTCAACTCGGTGTCGTCGACAACAACGCAACCGTCGACGGTCACGAAGGCCATCCGTGGCGCCAACGGGGAGAGCGCGGCCAGCGCGCCTCGCCCCCGCTCCGACTTCGAAACCCGCAGCCCGCTGCCACCGCGAGCCTGGATCGGGAGTTCATCGACGCGTACTCGTTTCGCGAATCCGTGCTCGGTGGCGAGGACCACGACCTCTTCGTGCGCCACGGCGCAGGCACCCACGACCCGGTCGTCGCCACGGAGTTTGATCGCGCGCATACCACCGGCACTGCGGGACACCGGACGAACCTCGGACTCGGCGAATCGGATCCCTTGCCCGTCGCGAGTCACGACGAACACCTCGAAATCCTCCCAGCCTCCATACACCGCGACCACCCGATCGTCGTTGTCGAGCTTCATCGCGACCACGCCGTCCTTGCGGTTCGAGATGTCGGCCAACTCCGTGAACGCGACGCGTTTGATCTGACCGCTCGCCGAGACGAACACGATGTGCTCGTGTTGATCGATCAGGTCGGTACTGAGGACCGCGACCACCTGCTCGCCTTCGCCGATCTGGAACAGGTTCTGCGCGGCGGTCAGCCGTTGTTTGGGGAGGTCATGACACGCGGCGCGATACGCGCGGCCCCGGTCGGTGAAGAGCAACACCGACGCCAGCGCGAACGTCTCGATCGCGTTCGCGATCGCGTCCTTGTCACCCGGGTTCGCGAGCTTCGCACCCCGCCCACGCGCCGACTTCGCCTGCACGTAACCACGTGCCGTCACGCTCACGACGAGGGGCTCGTCGTCGACCAGTTCTTCGACGCTGATCTCGCCCGTGTCGTCGGTGACGATCTGCGTGCGGCGCTTCACGGCGTGGGCATCGCGAACCGCGGTGAGTTCGTCGCGAATCACCCCCATCAGCACCTCGCGGTTGGCGAGAATCTTGCGCAATTCCTTGATCGTGGCGTTCAGTTCCTTCTGCTCGGCGAGCAGTTCGTCGCGACCCAACTGGGTGAGCCTCCCCAGCGCGAGATCGAGGATGTGATTCGCCTGGATCTCGGAGAAGTCGAACGGCTTCGCCATGAGGGCAGTCCGTGCCGCGCCGCGGTCTTTCGACGCACGAATCTTCTTGATGACGGCATCGATCATGTCGACGGCGCGGACGAGCCCGTCGATGATGTGCAGACGGGCTTCTGCCTTGTCGAGCCGGTGGCGAGTTCGCCGCGTGACCACCACCACCTGGTGGTCGATCCAGTACTGGAGCGCCTGCTGCAAGTTCAACGTGCGAGGGACGCCATCGACGAGCGCGACCATGTTGACGCCGAACGTCACCTGCGCGGGCGTGTGCTTGAAGATGTTGTTGAGCACGATCTGGGTATTCGTTTCGGGTCGCAGTTCGACGACCAGCCGCGTGACGCCCTGACCGGATTCGTTGCGAATGTCGCGAACGCCATCGATCTTGCCGGCCTCGACCGCTTCGGCAAGCTTGCCCGCGATCGCGTCGACACTCGTCTGGTACGGAATCTCGGTGATCACGATCGCCGGGCCACGTCGCGATTCCTCGATCTCGGTGACCGCACGGAGACGCAACGTGCCGCGCCCAGTGCGGTAGGCGTCTTTGATCGCGTCGTCGCCCATGATCATTGCGCCCGTCGGGAAGTCGGGACCCTTGATCGATCGCATCAACTCGCTCAGCGGAGCATCGGGTTTCGCCATCAGCTTCAGCGCGGCCGCACACACCTCACCCAGATTGTGCGGGGGGATGTTCGTCGCCATTCCGACTGCGATTCCCTGTTGTCCGTTGACGAGCAGGTTGGGAAACCGGCCCGGGAGCACCAGGGGTTCGTCGCGACTCGCGTCGTAGTTGGGTTCGAAGTCGACCGTGCCTTCGTCGATCCCCGCCAGCAGTTCGGTTGCGATCGCCGAGAGACGGCACTCGGTGTAGCGGCTCGCGGCGGGCGGGTCGGCGGGTGACCCGAAGTTGCCGTGCTTGTCGATGAGTGGGTTCGACAGGCTGAAGTCCTGCCCGAGACGAACGAGCGCGTCGTAGATCGCGCCGTCGCCATGGGGGTGGTAGTTCGCCATCACGTCGCCAACGACCCGTGCGCACTTGACGAACGGTCGGTCGGGGCGAAGCCCTGCATCGTGCATCGCCCAG
>SXGT01161893.1_pt1 | contig 21230 bp, 19 predicted proteins | sample 3176221 | NCBI WGS metagenome assembly SXGT01 (sample SAMN11356862, study PRJNA531348) | freshwater metagenome | isolation source: freshwater sample F1-120 | place: China: Fuxian Lake, Yuxi | collected 2017-12-25
CGGGCGTGGACCACAGGCGCGTGCGAGGACCGCACGGGATCGCGGGCGAGGCCTTGGGCTTGCAGCGGAGCGCCGCGTCGGCGTTCGATGGTGTCCTCGAGGCCCAAGACGACGCCCCCCTGCGGGAGGCACACGGCCACGCGGAGCCTGAGGAGCCACCGACTGGCTTTGCGAGGCGCCCAGATGGCGCGATGCAGGACACGATGCTCCGTCTGAAAGTCGGGTGCCGCCCTGCGGCCCATCCTCCGGAGCATCGCCGTCACCGTCCGCTTCCCTGGCGCAAGGACGGCACCGGTCCTGAGGACTTGCCCCTGCTGCCAAACAGGACGAGCAAAGACCGGTGCGAAGACCCCAATGGCCCTGGGAAAGGCGATCGGCAAGGAGAGCATGCCCCTCCTTGCAGTTGCAGAGAACCTGGGATGTCCTTGCCGAGCAATTTTGACTCAAATTGTGACAAATGGACAAAGTCGAGCTAAGGGATTGAAACACGATTCCAGCCATAGGCATGATCAAGAGCAACAGAGCCTCACACCGGCAGATTCCCTGTAAGGGATTGAAACGTGGGGAAGCCAGAGGTCCGCCGTGGGGACCACGCGGCCTCACACCGGCAGATTCCCTGTAAGGGATTGAAACATTGACTTAGGTGTAGGGTGCAGGCTAGGACAATATGGCCCCACACCGGCAGATTCCCTGTAAGGGATTGAAAAAGGGGTTGAAACTCAGTTGTTGCCCAGGGCAATGGAGGTGGAGGTTGACGAAACCCCGTGGACCAGGTACGTTCACAGCAGTACGTGCAGAGTCCTGGAGCAAGAGAGGAACGCCTATCCATGCCCTCATACCGCTTTTGCCGCCCGGATGATCTCCTCTTACTGGTCCGGGCAATCAACGATTGCTACCAGATACACTACCCCGACGCACCGGCCATGACCACAGAACGGTTGAAGGACCAGATGACCGTCTTCGCCGTGCGCCCAGGCAATTGCATGGTGGCCCTGGAGCGCCAGCAGCCCGTCGGCGTGGTGGTGAGCACGCGACGCGACACCGGGGTGTGGATTCAGGCCATTGGCTGTCAAGTGGCCTACCAACGCCAAGGAATTGCGGCGCAACTCCTCGAAGCCCTTGTGCGCAAAATCGCCATTCAACGCGCCCCGCAGGTCACAGTCGATGTGCCGACTACGAACACATCGGCCCTACGCTTGTTCGAGTCGGTTGCTTTCACCGTCCGTGGGCGCTATCGAAGCTACCAGGGGACTTTCCCGGTGTGCCCTGGTGTCTCCGAGCATGTGACAACCGTCGCGCCGCCCGACCTGCTAGCGGACTACACGCACTGGCATCCTACGCCAGCGTGCTGGGAACGCGATGCCGCTGCACTCGCGGGCTATGGCGCCCTGCCGCAGGGCTATGCCTATACCGCGCAGGGGACGGTGCAGGGGTATCTCATCCACTGGGACAGCACCATCCTCGATCTAGCCCTGGCGCCACAGGCGGAGGCCATGCACGTGCTGCCGGCCTTATTGGGCCGCATGCAGGCGGCAGGGTGCACGCAGGCGACCCTCGCAAAAGTGCCTGAGGGAGATGCCATCGGCCCGGCGTTGACCCGCCTGGGTTTCACCCTCACAGCGGAGTATCTCTGCATGGGGCAAGACCTCCGTTAATCGTCCCTGCTGGCCCCTGCATACGTACACAACGTCCAAGGAGTACTAAGGCTGGCGTGGTCTATCTCACCCTGGGGCTGTGTCATGTTGCACGCCTTGATTTACCCGCGGCTTGTGCGCCCAAGCCTATACAGATCGAGCGCCGCAGCCAGTCGCGCTAAATGCTCCAGCGCCGCGGGGTTCTGTACGGCGTCGAGGTCAGCAACCTGCTCCAAGGGCAGCCCCATGAACAGTTTCTTGACGGGGACTTCCATCTTCTTGTTGCTGAGTGTGCGGGGGATGTCCGGGACGGCGTAGATCTCGTCCGGCACGTAGCGCGGCGAGAGGGCGGTGCGAATCTGGGCCTTTATGGTGGCTTTCAGAGCGTCGTCGAGCTGCTGGTGCGCGCCCAGGGTCACAAAGAGCGGCATGAAGTAGCCGCCGTGGGGCAGTTCGAGGCCGATGATCAGGCTATCGAGGATGTGCGGGACGGCCTCGACCGCGCTGTAGATCTCGCTAGAGCCCATGCGCACACCGAGGCGATTGAGCGTGGCATCGGACCGACCGTAAATGATCGCGGTGCCCCGCGCAGTGATCTCGATCCAATCGCCGTGACGCCAGACGCCGGGAAAAAGGTCGAAGTAGCTCTCGCGGTAGCGCTGGTCGCCCGGGTCGCCCCAGAAGCGCAACGGCATGGAGGGCATCGGCTCGGTCACCACCAGTTCGCCCATCTCGCCGATTACCGGGTGGCCGTGGGCATCGAAGGCTTGGACCTTCACGCCCAGGCAACGGGCCTGCAGCTCGCCGGCGCGGACCGGCAACAGCGGGCTGCCACCCACGAAGCCGCAGACGATATCCGTGCCGCCGCTGATGGAGCCCAGCCAGACGTTGGGATTGACGTGTGCATAGACCCAGGCAAAACCTTCGACGGGAAGCGGCGAGCCGGTGGAGCCCACGTGGCGGATGCGACTGAGGTCGCACTCCTGGCTCGGCGTGAGTTGGGCTTTTGCACAGGCGGTAAGAAACGCCGCACTGGTGCCAAACACCGTGAGCTCGGCGTCCTGGGCGAAGCGCCACACACGCCGCAGATCGGGATAGCCGGGATTGCCATCGAACAGCGCGATGGTGGAGCCGTGCAGGAGCCCACTGAGCAGGATGTTCCACATCACCCAGCCGGTGGAGGTGAACCAGAAAAAACGGTCCTCCGGTTGGAGATCCAGATGGAAGGCGTGCATCTTCAGGCTCTCCAGCAGGATGCCGCCGTGCCCGTGCACGAACGCCTTCGGCTTGCCGGTGGTGCCAGAGGAGTACAGCACCCACAGTGGATGATCGAATGGTACCTGCTCGAACTGGAGCGGGGCCTCTAAGTGGGTCAGCATGTCCGCCCAGGGCGTGGCGTTCAGCAAGTCGGACCCAGACCAGTTGGGGTGCAAGTAGGGCACGGTAATCACCTGCTGTACCGTGGGAAGGGCGGCGAGGAGGGCCGCGACGCTGGCCCGGCGATCGAAGTCCTTGCCGCCGTAGCGATAGCCATCGGTGGCGAACAGGACGGTTGGCTCGATCTGGCGAAAGCGATCGACTACCGAGTGATCGCCGAAGTCCGGTGAGCAGGAGGACCACGTGGCGCCCAGACTGGCGCTGGCCAGGAAGGCGACGATCGTCTCGGGGATGTTGGGCATGTACGCCACCACGCGATCACCGCGCGTGACGCCCATGCCGCGTAGGCCGGCCGCGACTGAGGCCACCTGTCGCTCCAGGTCGCGCCAGGACATGGCGTCTAGGGGCCGCAGCTCCGATTCGTGCACCAGGGCGGGGCGCGCATCGCTGCGGTGGCGGAAGATGTGCTCGGCGTAGTTCAGCTCCGCACCGGGGAACCAGACCGCGCCGGGCATGGTGCGCTGGGCCAGCACGGCGGTTGGCGAGCGGGAGGCCTGCACGTCGAAGAACTGCCAGACGGATTCCCAGAACGTCTCGATCTCAGTGGTGGACCACGCCCACAGCTCCTGATAATCCTGAAACTGGAGTCCACGCTTGTCGGTGAGCCAGCGCAGGTAGCGCGCCAGCGTGGATCGCTCCTGCAGCTCAGCCGTGGGCTCCCAAAGAATGTCCCCTTGCTGGACCTCGCTCATCGTGTACACCTCAGTGTGTCAACTGCCCTGTCCCGGGTGGCTCTCGCGTCGCAGGGAGGCCGCGTTCCCAGCGGCTCAACCGCTTGCTCACGCACAGTATAGGTAATGCAGGGCGACTAGGAAAGGCTGGTCGCAGGGGAGTGATTGAACCTCCCCATGGCTCAAGCCAGGGGATTCCGGACGACGCCTCGCGGCGTCTCTCGTGGGCCATTCCGGCCCCGAGACGGTGCGCGTGTTGCCACCCCACCCGTGGCACTCGACCGTCTCTTACCTCGTCCTTCCCTCGCCAGGGCCAAGAGGGCACCATGCGGGTCAGCTGACGGTGGAACGCAGAATGGATCCTGACGGTTCTTCCTACCGCCTGTACGGCAATGGTAGGCCTAGCCACCAGCGCCACGCGTTCTATCGTGATTTGTCGTATCGCTTTGACGTCCCATCTTGCAGGGGACAACCAGGCGAAACGCTATTGGCAAGAGCACAATACGCCGGGAGTGTAGCATGGAACACGGCGCGGGTACTGACGATTATGCTTGGACAAGTGAAAAACCTGTGCCACAGCAGTGGCACGCTGGCTTGACCCCCTGGCTCAAGCCAGGGGGTCAAGCCAGCGGTTTGCTCAGAGAAAAATTTGCGACAAGAGCGTTGAAATTTCCTATACTCCGCGCATCTATGCCACAATCATTGACCCGACCAACGCGGTCTGCACATCAGCACTGTCTGCTACTACAGAGGTGAGAGCCCATGAGTACTGTCGGTATCATCAAAGCCATTGCCGTACGAGGCGCCAGCCGGGCGCCGATGCAGGAACAGCAAGAAGTCGAGGTCACCATACCTCAGGGCATTGTCCAGGATTACCGGGGCACGGGCCTGCGGCAGGTGTCGTTCCTTGATATTGGCCAGTGGCAGGAAGTGCTCGCCGAGCTCGGCCTGGACCTGCCGTGGTCTACCCGGCGGGCCAATGTGCTGATTGAGGGCATTGATTTACCCGCCACGGTCGGCCAGCGCTTGCAGATTGGCGCCTGTCGCTTTGCCATTGGCGGGGAAACGACGCCCTGTGCGCGCATGGACGAACTCCAGGCAGGTCTGCGGCAGGGGCTGACGCCGAATCTGCGCGGCGGGGTGTGGGGGAAGGTGCTGCAAGGCGGCCCGCTGCGCGTGGGGGATCGTGTGCAGGTGCTGTAACGGGGCTGCGTTGACACGACATGAGGGTAGAAGAGGCCGCCTGAGCCGAGAGGTGAGGAAGACAGGACGATGGACGTGGCACGTGCAGCATGACAACATCCATGCAGGCTCACGCGCCCGCCACCGTCATCTCATCGATTTTCAGCGTCGGCGCCGTGATACGGCGGCGCATGTCGAGGTCGTTGCCGATCATCACGATGTTGGCCAGCATCTGGCGCAGATTACCGGCAATGGTGATTTCCTCCACCGGATAGGCCAGCTCGCCGTTCTCGATCCACAAACCCGAGGCGCCACGCGAGTAATCGCCCGTGACCTGATTAACACCAAAGCCAATCAGCGACGTGACATAGAGCCCGCACGGCACCGAGGCAATGATCTCCTCCGGCGTGGCCGTGCCAGGGGCCAGATAAAAATTGGTCGGGCTCACACTGGGCGGATCGCCAGCGCCGCGCGCGGCGTTGCCGGTTGAGCGCAGGCCGAGCTTGCGGGCTGTGTAGGTATCGAGCAGGTAGCTACGCAGCATACCGTGTTCCACCACGGTAGTGCGACGCGTGGCAAGGCCTTCGCCATCAAACGGCTTGGAGCCCAGGGCGCCGGGCAAGGTGCCGTCATCGTAGATCGTCACGGTGTCCGGGGCGACGCGGGTGTCCAAGCTGTTGAGCAGGAACGAGGCCCCACGGTACAGCGCCGAGCCCGAGACGGCAGAGCACACATGGCCCAACAGGCTGGCGGCGGTGGAGGGATCGAACACCACTGGCACCTTCTGCGTTGGCACCTTGCGCGCCCCAAGACGTCGCAGGGTCCGGCGCGCCGCTTCCTGGCCAATGGCCACCGGCATCTGCACCTGGCTCAGTTTACGTCCGGCAGCATACCAGTAGTCCTTCTGCAAGCCACCAGCCCCGGAGGCAATCGGCGCTACCGACAGGCCGACGGTGCCCGCCTGATACTGGCCGACAAAACCATGGCTGTTGGTATACAACACGTGCGACTGCGAGCTGCTATATTCGCCACCGTCCGAATTGGTGATGCGGCTATCGTAGTCCAGGGCGGCGCGTTCGGCCTGGCGTGCCATGGCGGTGCGCTCTTCCACCGGGAAGCGCGCAATGGCTTCGTCCCACAGCTCAAGCTGGGGCAGATGCGCCGTGGTCTCTTCTGGCGACGGCAGGCCAGCCTGTGGGTCTTCCGCCATGGCTTGCGCCAGGGCGCAGGTATCGTCGAGCAGTTGGCGCAGTGAGGCTTCCGACAGGTCCGAGGTCGAGGTCGTGGCCGAGCGCTGGCCAAAGAACAGCCGTAAGCCCAGGCGCTTCTGGTGCGACTGCTGCACCGTATCGACCTCGCCCAGGCGCACCTGCACCTCAAACGATTCGTTGTCCACCAGCAGCGCATCACCCGCGCTGGCGCCGCGCTGGCGGGCCGTGCGCAGCAGATCCTGTACGAGTTGCGGATCGAGTGCCATCTTCCCTCCTCCCGTCGGCGGTTATGAGCGCGTGCCGCCCACCGTCAGGCCGTTGATGCGAATGGTCGGCAAGCCGACGCCCACCGGCACCGACTGCCCGTTCTTGCCGCACGTGCCGACCCCGGTATCGAGGGCCATGTCGTTGCCCACCATGCTAATGCGCGTCAACACATCCGGACCATTGCCGATCAGGCTGGCGCCTTTGACCGGCTGCGTCAGCTTGCCGTGCTCGATGAGATACGCTTCACTGGCCGAGAACACGAACTTGCCATTGGTGATGTCGACTTGGCCGCCACCAAACGCCACGGCATACAGACCAGATTCCACTGAAGCGATCACTTCTTCCGGGTCGGAGGGGCCGCTGAGCATAAAGGTGTTGGTCATACGTGGCATGGGCATGTGGGCATAACTCTCGCGGCGGCCATTGCCCGTTGGCGCCACACCCATCAAGCGCGCATTGAGGCGGTCTTGCAGATAGCCGCGTAAGATGCCGTTTTCGACCAGCACCGTGCGGCCGGTGGGCGTGCCCTCATCGTCAATGTTGAGCGAGCCGCGCCGACCGGGAATGGTCCCGTCGTCAATCACGGTGCACAGCTCCGAGGCTATTTTCTGGCCAATACGACCGCTGAAGGCCGAGGTGCCTTTGCGATTGAAATCGCCTTCCAGCCCGTGGCCAATGGCTTCATGCAACAAAATGCCCGGCCAGCCCGCGCCCAGCACCACGTCCATGGTGCCGGCAGGCGCCTCCACGGCGTCCAGATTGAGGATGGCGCGTCGGGCCGCTTCACGGGCGTACTCCAGATACTGGTCGTTTTCCAGGAAAAACTCATACTCCATGCGCCCGCCGCCGCCGGCACTGCCACTCTGACGATTGCTGCCGTCTTCGGCGATGCACGACACGTTGAGGCGCATGAGGGGCTGCACATCACCGATCACCAGGCCTTCCGAAGTCACCACCAGCACCAGCTTGTGCGAGCTGGTGAACGACGTTTGCACCTTGGTAATGCGCGGATCATAGGCGCGACAGAAGGTGTCGATTTTTTGCAGCAGATCGAGCTTGTGGGCCACGGGAATGTCAGGCCCGGAGGTCTGCACAGGATAGAGATTGGTTAGTGGGGTGTGCAGGCCACGAATGGCCACGCTGGCCGTCTCCGGCGCACTGCTGGCAATCTGTCGTGCCGTGCGTGCCGCGCTTTCGAGCGTCGGCACGGTGATATCATCGGAAAAGGCGTAGCCGGTTTTTTCTCCCGCCACAGCGCGCACGCCCACGCCCTGGTTGACGTGCTTGGAGGCCTGTTTGACGAGGCCTTCTTCCAGAGAGACCGCATCGCTCACTTCATACTGGAAGTACAAGTCCGCATAATCGACCTGCTTCGCCAACGTCTGGCCGAGGACGCGTTGCAGACTGGTAGTGTCCATGCCATATTTGTCGTCAAAAAATTCCGCTGGCTTGGTCAGGGCTTGCGTCATAGCGATTCCTTTCGTTCTGGGAATGTGGCAGTATAAGATACGGCAGCTATCGTAGCGTGGAAGCGAGCGTACCTGCGATGGCCATGACACTAGCACATTTTCCTACGCCTGTCAGGCAAGCGCGTCCTGACAGCACGCAAGACGGAGATCATCATGCTCCAGCAAGCCTTAAGCGCTGCCAAAGCAGCGGCCCACCAGGCTGGCGAGGTCGTCTTATCGTACTATAAATCCCGCTATGTGGTGCAGAGTAAAGGGGTGGATAATCCCGTGACTGAGGCCGATCTGGCGGCAAACCGCGTCTTGCACGAGACGCTTATGGCGGCGATCCCGGATGCCGGGTGGCTGTCGGAGGAATCGCCGGACAATGCCGCGCGCCTGCGGCAGGATCATCTCTGGATTGTGGACCCGCTTGATGGCACCAAAGAGTTTATCCAAGGTATTGATGAGTTTGTCATTGCCATCGCCCTGGTCGTCAAGCGCCAAGTGGCCGTGGCCGTGACCTATAATCCGGTGCGCCGCGAGATGTTCTTCGCCTGTCGGGGTGAGGGAGCGTTTTGTAACGACCGGCCCATCCACGTGACGTCGACCCCCCATCTACCCGGCGCCGTCGTACTCGCCAGTCGCAGTGAAACGGGACGCGGTGAATGGGAGCGTTTCCGCGACATTTTAACGATACGCCCGATGGGAAGCGTGGCCTATAAGCTGGCACAAGTCGCCCAAGGGGCCTGTGATGTGACGTTTAGCCTGGTACCGAAAAGCGAGTGGGACCTCTGCGCTGGGACGCTGCTGGTGGCGGAGGCGGGGGGACGGGTGACCGATCTGCAGGGAGCCCCTCTCAAATTTAATCAGCCCAATCCGCTCTACCAGGGCGTGCTGGCGACGAATGGACGCTTACATGAGCAGGTGTTACGCCTCACCCAAGCCTCCGAGGGGTAACGGGTGCGCTAGCTCCCGTGCGATAGCCTGGGTAACGGCACGTGACTCAGGCTCCACATCAGAGGAGAAGCGTGCGACTACGTGCCCAGTACGCCCGAGCACAAACTTTTCAAAATTCCACGCAATGGGACCCGCCCACGTGGGGTTGGTGTTCTTGGACGTCAACTGGGCATACAGGGCGCACTGACGCGCACCGTTGACCTCCACCTTGGCGAACAGGGGGAAGGTCACCCCATAGCGTTGCTCGCAAAAAGTGGCGATGTGCGCTGCCGTGCCAGGCTCCTGTCCGCCAAATTGGTTGCAGGGGAAGCCCAAGACCGCAAAGCCTTGGGCCGCATACCGGTTATACAGTGCCTGCAGGCCACGGTATTGCGGCGTGTAGCCACAGGCGCTGGCGACGTTGACAATCAAGAGTACCTGACCTTGGTAGTGCTGGAAGGCGATCTCCTCACCACTCAAGGCTGGCATCGTTAACTGGAAGATGTCCATACACGAATCCTCTCCAGGGGGTCTCACAGGCGCGACAGCCCATTGTGCCAGAGGCCCCTAGGCAAGGCAACCGCTGGCACAAGGTAGCCGTCATGCGCCAGTCGCGGAATGCGATTGACAAGCCAACGAGGGGTATGGTACCACTCTCACACTTTTCACCCTACGAACCTGGGCACACCCGCGAGACCGGATGAGGACATTTGCCTATGCGTTGCAGCGATGCCAACGTCGAGCGCGGCCTATGACACTGGTCGATACCGCTTGCAGGTCCACCATGGCCAGGACACTGGAGCATGCCTACGCCGGGGAGTGTTTGTCGGCGCCGGAGGCGTACGCCTTTGAGCACACCACCAGCGCGGAACTCCTGGCGTTGCTGCAAGTGGCCGATGCCCTGCGGGCGCGGCATCATGGCGACATCGTGACCTATTCCCGCAAAGTCTTCGTGCCGCTCACCAACTTGTGCCGGGATTATTGTGGCTATTGCACCTTTCGCAAAGACCCAGGCGACCCAGGCGCCAAGACCATGACGCCCGACGAAGTCTTAGCCGTGGTCACCGCCGGGGCCAGGCTGGGTTGCAAAGAAGCGCTCTTTAGCCTTGGCGACAAGCCCGAAGCCCTGTTTCCCAGCATGCGCCAGGATTTGCAGCAGTACGGCCATCGCCGCACCCTGGATTATCTGGTGCAGATGTGCCAACTGGTGCTCGACCACACGCCGCTGCTGCCGCATGCCAATCCCGGCGTGATGGGGCCCAAAGACCTGGAACGCCTGCGCGAGGTCAGCCCCAGCATGGGCATCATGCTCGAAAGCACCAGCACCCGCCTACTGGGGAAGGGTATGGCGCACGACAACGCCCCCGATAAAGATCCCGCTGTGCGCTTGCGCATGATCGCCAACGCTGGCAAATTGCGTATCCCGTTTACCACCGGCATTTTGATTGGCATCGGCGAAACGTTCGAGGAACGCGTTGATGCGCTCCTCGCCATCCGCGACCTGCACGAGCGCTACGGGCACATTCAAGAGGTGATCATCCAAAATTTTCGCGCCAAACCCCACATCCCCATGCAGGACCACCCTGAGCCGAGTCTGCTGGATTTCCTGCGCACCATCGCCGTGGCGCGGCTGATCCTCGGCGGGGCTATGCACATCCAGGCGCCGCCCAATCTCACCCCCGAGCAGTATCAACTGCTGCTCACCGGTGGCATCGACGACTGGGGCGGGGTATCGCCGCTCACCATTGATTTTATTAACCCCGAAGCCCCATGGCCGCAACTCCGCACCCTGGCGCAGGTGTCGGCGGAGATGGGGCTGCGCTTGCGCCAGCGTCTCACCGTCTATCCCGAGTATATTGTGCAGAAGTCGGGCTTCATGGCTGCAGCCTTGGAACCCCGCCTGCGGGCGCTGGTGGATGAGGACGGCTATCCTCTTGAGAATGAAAAGGAGTAATGATTCATGAAAATTGCCGCAAATACGCAGGAATCGCAAGAGCGTGTGGCACGGCTGCTGCCGCAGACCTCACTCGCCGTCGCCCAGGTGTTAGAACGGGCCATGGCCGGGGCTGAGTTGGATCGCGCTGCGGGCATCATCCTGGCTAAAACCACCGGCCACGACGCCGAGGCGCTGGTGGCTGTCGGCGATCATGTGCGCCGCGAAGTCGTTGGCGACATCATCACCTATGTGGTCAACCGCAACATCAACTTCACCAACGTCTGTTTCATCGGCTGTGCCTTTTGCTCCTTCAGCACCTCGCACCGCGCTGCCGATGCCTATAATCTATCGTTCGAGGAAATCGCCCAGCGCGTCGTCGAAGCCCGCGAGATGGGTGCCACGGAAGTCTGCGTGCAGGGCGGCTTGCCGCGTGGCCTGGACCCCTTCTATTATCGCGACATCCTGCGCACCATCAAAACCGCTGTGCCTGACATGCATGCGCACGCCTTCTCGCCGATGGAAATTACCTATGGCACCGAGCTGACCGGCATGAGCGTGCAGGATTACTTACAGATGCTCAAGGACAACGGCCTTGACACCCTGCCCGGCACGGCGGCGGAAGTACTCGACGATGATGTGCGGCATCTGTTATCGCGGAAAAAAGTGACGGTCAGCCAGTGGGTCAACGTGGTCAAAACCGCCCACAAGCTCGGCATCCCATCGACCTCGACGATGATGTACGGCCACGTTGAGACGCCGGAGCACTGGGTGGATCACATGATTTTGCTCCGCGACATCCAGAAGGACACCGGCGGCTTTACCGAATTTGTGCCGCTGTCGTTCGTGCATCAAAATACCGGGCTGTATCAGCTTGGGGTAGCACGGCCTGGGCCGACGGATGAAGAAACGCTGAAATTCCACGCCTTATCGCGCCTGATGCTGCGCGGCTGGATCGACAATGTGCAGGTGTCGTGGGTCAAATTAGGGCGTGAGATGTCGCAACGCACCTTGCAGGCCGGGGCGAATGACTACAGCGGTACGCTGATTGACGAAAATATCTCCCGCCTGGCTGGCGCCACCGCCGGTCAGTATATGCCTCCCGCCGAATTCCGCGAGCTCATCCGCGCTATTGACCGGGTACCGGCGGAACGTACGACGATGTACAAACTCCGGCAGGTGTTTGACCGGCAGTCCGACGCGGTGCCAGTGTGACACTCCGCTGCCACTGAAGTGGCAGCGGCTTCTCGTGATTACTCACGAGCGACGTGCATGGTGTCCGCATGACTACCCGGCGGAGAGCCGGGATACTTCGAAGGATGTTTCCATTGGATAGCGTTGGGTACGCCACAACCTGGTCGCATAGCACCCTCCAAGCCGATGGTGCGGATATTCGTACTCCCCACGACATCACGCGGGGCAACGAATCCGCATTGACAGCGATAGGTGCGCTGGTGCTTCGACCGTGCGCCACAGACGGGACACGTCTGGGACGTGTGATGCTCATCCACCTCAATACAGGCTGCGAGCTTGTAGTTGAGCATGGCAATGATCTTACGATTACAGGCAGATGCCACTGTCTGTGCCTGCTTCCTGCGCATCGTCTGCGCCGCATCGTTGAACGGCTCTCCGACATACGCTTTGGCGTTGGGAAAGGCTTGCGCAATCTTGCGTGTTGCTTTGTGGCACAGATCACGGAGAGTATTCCCCGCGTGACGCAGCATCCGGTATTTCCGGCGCTGCAGCCGTCTCTGCCGACGCGAGCCCGGTGTTTGGTGCGCTTGCTTTGCCGTGATCTCGGCCAGGCGTTTGTTCCGAAGCTGGAGAGTGGCTTTGATCGCACGCCCACTCAGCAAGAGGGCCTTTGCGCCATCCGTGGCCGCAATGACCGTGTTGACCCCCAAGTCGACGCCAATGATGGGACCGCCAGCACGTGCGTCATCGGCGATTTCACAGACGATCTCGACGCAGCCGTAGTCAAGCCTCACTTCCATCAACCGCCCTGGAATGGCCACGCCTTTCGGCAGGCGCACCGCCAGTCTTCCGGCTGTACCACAAGGCAGCAGCAGCGTGCCGTTGCGGAGCTTCGCTCCCTGGTTCGTGAAGATGACTTGCCGAAAGCGCGGTTTTTTGTAGGGATATTTGTACTTTTCTCCATGCCGACGCAACGACTCAGCCGACGTGATCGCTTCGCAGAAATCGGCGACAGTCTGTTGCACCGACTGCGAGTGCAGGCCAGGGAACTGGCGGGTAACCTCCTTCTGCAGCTCGGCCTTTGTGCGCCATTTCCCGCCCTGTTGCCGTGTATCCGTGTAGCGTTCAACCAGCCAGGCCCACAGGCGCCCCGCCTCAAGGCGCGTAGCCGTGAAGGTCTTCCACTACTTCCCAGACCTTGGGAGCCAGTCTATTTTTATCGTGCGATAACTCATGACGATAGTCTAACACATGGGCGAGGCAAAGCCATGATTCAAGCCGCGCAAGCGTGGCATCCACTGCCGAGAAAACGGTGTCGCATACACGGTAAAGCCCAAGTTTTCGTAAGCATCCCCTAACTGAGCACGCCGCCCAACTGCGGATGACTCGTGTGTGGCAAGGAAAATCACCATGGCACAACATAACTGGTCTGGAATCCACATCCCGATCATCACACCCTTCAAAGATGACTACAGCATTGACGAAGCCGGCCTGCGCCGCCTGGTTGATTATTGTATCGACGTGCAAAAGGCCGATGGTCTCGTACCCTGCGGCACCACCGGCGAATCGCCGACGCTGACGCACGACGAACATAAGCGCGTCATCGAGATCGTCATCAACGCCACTGCTGGGCGCGTCCCGGTCATTGCCGGCACGGGCTCCAACTCCACGCACCACGCCATCGAGTTGACCAAACATGCCGAACAGGCTGGGGCCGCCGCCTCGTTGCAAGTCACGCCCTATTACAACAAGCCGGAACAACACGGCCTCATCGCTCACTTTGAGGCGGTAGCCCGCAGCACGACGCTGCCGATTATCCTGTACAACATCCCCGGCCGCACCGGCCGCTTGATTGACGTCCAGACCATGGTCGAACTGGCCAAGATCGACAACATTGTTGGGGTAAAAGACGCGGCGGCTCATATCAACCAGAGTATGGCCCTGCTCAAAATCACGCGCACGCTCAGCAAGAAGTTTTACGTGCTCAGTGGTGAAGACGCCTTGACCTATCCGCTGCTGTGCCTGGGTGGCGACGGCGCCATTGCCGCGGTCGCACACGTTATCGGCGTCGAGCTGCACGAGATGATGCAGGCCATGGCGCGTGGCGATTACAAAGCCGCGCAGGACATCCACTTCCGCACCCTGGATGTCGTAGACGTGCTCTTCATTGAGAGCAATCCGGTGCCCGTGAAAACCGCCATGGAGCTGATGGGCCAGCCCGCTGGTAAACTGCGCCTGCCGCTGACGCCACTGCGGCCCGAGTCGCGCGAACGCCTGCGTGCCTGCCTGCAAGCCCTGGGCAAGATCTAGCCCTATGGACACCTGCCGTGTCTGTGGAGAACACCAGCCCGCGGGGACGTGGGGCAGCCTTGATTCTACCTCTGCCCCGCTGCTGGCCTGGCAGCACGCCGCTCCTGAACAACGCTACTGCGGCTTGTGCGGCACACCAGCCTGCGATGACGACACCTTGGATCGTGTGCAAAGTCAAGCCTTACCCAGCTCCAGCACGCGGCTCTACGGCAGCAGCCTGGTCAGCCCCACGCCCGATGTGGTGGCTTTCATGGCCGGCTGGGACGTGGCCAGCAAGGGAGCCGCAGATCAAGCCCTGGTGCCGTTTGATTTGTGGGTGAATCGGGCCCATACGCGCATGCTCGTAGCGCAGTCCATCCTCACCCCAGGGCAAGGGCAGGATATTTTACGTGGCCTGGCCGTGATCGAAGAGCGGGCCCACACCGGGCAGTTTGTCGTGCGTCCAGCCCTCGAAGATGTGCACACCAACATCGAAAAATATCTTACCGACGAGCTCGGCATTGAGGCTGGCCTGGCCATGCACACGGCCCGCAGCCGCAACGACCAGGTGGTGACGGATATGCGCTTGTGGATGCGGGCCCGCGTCGTCACCCTGGCACGTCTCTGCCTCGAACTGCTGCCTGCGCTGACGACCGTGGCCCGCCAGCACCTGGATAGTGTCATGGCCGGCTATACGCATCACCAGCATGCCACCATCTCCACCTTTGGCCATCACCTGGCCGCCTATGCCGAAGCCGTGCGGCGCGTACTGCAACGTCTGGCGTTCTGGTACGAAACGTTTAACTACAGCCCGTTGGGCTGCGTCACCGGCTTCAGCACGACCTTCCCCATTGACCGGCATCTCACGGCCGAGCTGCTGGGGTGCTATGGCCCGGAACCGAACTCCATTGACCCCATTGCCAGCCGCTGGGAGCCGGAAGCCGATCTGGCGCAGATTCTGGCGATTCTCCTGACGCACCTGTCGAGCATGGCGCAGACGTTTATCTTGTTCAGTACGCAGGAGTTTGGGGTGCTCAAGCTGCATCCGCGTTTCTGCTCGGGCAGCAGCATCATGCCGCAAAAGGTCAATCCCGATACGCTGGAAGTGATGAAGGCCAAGGCCACCGAGGTCACCAGCCGTCTTACCGCGCTGCTTAGCCTCGGCCGTGCCAGTCTCACGGGGTATAACCGTGAGCAACAGTGGACCAAGTACGTGATCATGGAAACCTGCCTGGAAAGTCTCCCCGCCGTCTCCATTATGACGCGCATTGTGGCGCACTCCTGCCGTCCGCTGCAGCAGAACCCCTGGTTACAGCGCGATGTCGGGGTCGATACGGTGCGTTTGCATGCCATGGCGGGGACGGGTTTTGCCGGAGCAACGGAGCTGCTGGAACAATTGGTGTCGCACACTGGCATTGAATTTCGCCGCCTGAAACGCGTGCTAGAGCACGCCGTGGCTCTGTCACTGCACCAGGGCGCAGCGGATTGCGTGACCCACGCCGCCTTGCAACAGGCGTTAGGCGACGAAGGGCTCGATATGACCGTCGATGCCGCCACGGTGCAGCGCCTACAAGCTCCGCGGACTATTCTCGCGGCCAAGCAAGTGATGGGTGGTCCAGGGCCCCAGGCCTTAGAGGTTGAACTGGCGCAACTTGATGCCTTTGTGACACGGCAGCGTCAGGAGTGGCACACACGCCGTGCGGCGCTCCAGGAGGCGTGGGAACGCTGCCGGCAGGTGGCGGGCTAGTGCCTTCGCCGAGCTCAGTTGCGTCGTTATCCTGGGAGCGCCGGGCTCCAGTGTGGCTTTCGGAGCCGGGCTGGAGCCCGGCGCTCCCAGGGGCCGGCGGTCTCCGGCGCAGGAGCAGCCAGAGCGTGTAGAAAAAGACCACGTCGCCGACGCGGGCGATGCTCCACTGGCTCCACCTGCCGCTCCCCGCTGCCACATCGAGCGTGATGGCTCCTACCAGGAGATAGTAGATTACCCCGGCAGCTTTCCCAGCCCGATCTTCCCGTAAGCGCCCGGTCGGCGCTGGCGGACGCCCCAGGTTGCGCAGCACAAAACGCCCGCCCAAGATGGCCACCCCAGCTGGTACCCAGAAGCCGACCCGTCCTAGCCACGCCGCCGCCGCCAAACTCACGGTGGTGAAGGCAATATCCGCTAGCGCATCCATCTGCCCCCAGGCATGGCTGGGGGCTCCAGCCTTACGCGCCAGCCGACCATCGCAGAAGTCTGACAGGGTAATGCCACCATACAACAAGAGCAGACTGAGACGCCAGAGCGCTGCGCCCGTGGGCGGCGTGTCTACGAGGAGTACGAGAAACAGCGGAATGCTCGCCAGCCGCGCCAGCGTCAGACCACGCGCAGTGACCAGGTAGAAAGTACGCACGAGTTCATCCACCCTTGACGTATCCACGGGGGTTTGCCCGGCCAACGTACGGCCGCGTGGAGCCTCTACCGTTGACACTCGGCGCAATAAAAGCTACTGCGCCCAGCTTGCACGAGGCGCTGGATGGGGTGGCCATCGCGCCGGCACGGTTCCCCCTCGCGACCGTAGACGAGCAACTGATTCTGGAAATCACCCTGCCGACCTTCGCTGTCCACATAATCGGAAAAACTCGTCCCGTGGTGGTCAATGGCGGCTTGTAAGACTTGCTTGATGACCGCGCACAGGCGCTTCCAGTCCGCCAGGCGCAGGCTTCCCACCTCGCGTGTCGGATGCAGGTGGGCCAAAAATAGGCTTTCACTGGCGTAAATGTTGCCGACGCCGACCACGACAGCGGCGTCCATGACAAAATTTTTGACTGGTTTGCGCAGCCCTGTGGCGCGGGTGTGGAGATAGGTGCTCGAAAACGCTCTCGACAACGGTTCTGGCCCCAGATGACGCAGGCGGGGATGCTGTGGCAAGTCTGCCTCCGTCGTCAGAAAACACATGCCAAAACGTCGTGTGTCATGGAAGCGCATCTCCAGGTCTGGCCCGAGCGCGAAAATGAGGTGATCGTGCACGGCGTCCTGGGCCACCGGTGGCCCTACCCAGAGGCGCCCGGTCATGCCCAGATGCAGAACCAGCACCCCATCAGGTGCGAGACGCACCAGCAGGTATTTGGCGCGGCGGTCCACCTGGGTGATCGTGCGCCCCACGGCGTGCGCTTCCAGCGCCGGCACGTCTACCAGGTGGCGCAGTTGTGCTTGCCGCACGCGTAGCCCGGTGATCATCTGACCGGGGAGGCGTTCCGCGAGACCGCGCCGGATGGTTTCTACTTCGGGTAGCTCAGGCATGCTGCTGTCACTCCGTAGGCGTACGGCGATACCCCGCCGTGCATAAGAGGTCGTCCGCCTAGGCGGCATCCTCGGCGGTGCAGGCTGGGGACAGTGCTGGATTGGTGTAGTCGAGGAGCTGTGCATAACCCACCAGATCAACACACGCCGGCACCGCCGCGTGCCTCTCCATGGGCACGTCGGCATCCTCAGGCAAGAGCGGTACGGGCCCCACGGGCCAAGGCAGACGCGCGGCAGCGGCCAGATCTGGACCGTGGGGTAGCGCGGCCAGCGCAGGAGGGCAACGTACTGCGGCTGGAACAATCGCATCGGCATACTGTACTGCTTGCAGCGATGTCCCACCGTTGAGCGGACGCAGCCTGCTGGCTTGCTCCGCATCATGCACGCAAGCCGCTGCTTCGTCAAGGCAACGCAGGGTCGTCAGATAGCGCGACCGCTAGGTCATCGCGCTATCACCAATCTCCCACAAGGCTTCCAGCACGGCGCTTGCCTAGGAAGTGCCATGCACCAGCGTATGGTGTAGCAGAGTCGCTAGGCGCGCCGCCCGTTCCAGACGACAGCCCATATCGAGACAATGCCATTCCGGGCCGCGAATCATCTTTTCCACCCCGATGCCACGGAAGGCGGACAGCGTCATGACGCTCTGATCGATCAAAGCCAGTGCATCATGCAACGGCACCGGACTACCCGTCTTATAGAACATAAAGTACTCACTAAGATGCGTCACAATACGCGAGATGTCTGTTTCATACATACGCTGCCAGTTCTCCAGGGTTTTCCCTGGGACCGCCACGCTCCAGCGTGGCTTTTGGAGTCGGCCTGGAGCCCGGCGGTCCCAGGAGGGCACTGGCGTAGGACTTACGACATGGACATCTAGCCTTCAAGCGTCATGTAATCCCGCACCCGCGCCGTGGCGCGGTGTAAGGCGCTGAGCGAAGCGCAGACGCTGTTGGGCAGGGCGGTATCGCACAACATGGTCTGCAACACGTGCGCCTCCCTGCTGCCCAAGGCTGGCCTGGCTGCCGCAACGGCGTGCACCCCAGGCAACTCCCAGGCGCTCTCCATAGCGTGGAGTAACGTGGAAAAGGCGGCGCTACCAGTCAGCACGGAGTCATCCAAGGCACGCACCACCAGACTGCGCAGGAGGCGGAGGAAGCCCTCCGCCCGCTCGGCGTAGCGCCCCATCCACAAGACGTTGTCGATAATCCGACTGGGGAGACCATCGCCACTGCGGCGCAAGGTCACAGGACGTCCGGCCGGGGGTAGGAGGCTACAGGGATCTCGCGGCGTCGCCGACAACACTGAGGTCTTCACCGCTTTGAGGTCTTCAACGTCTTTCAGCAGCTGCGGCAGTAGAGAGATGAGCTGCTCAGCACCGACCCACCCATAGGTGTTGCCTTTATTTAAGGTATATGTGAATTTTTTATATTTTTAATAGAAATGATATTTTAGATATCAAATTATATAGGTCTTGTTGACATGAGAGCAGCGCCTACTACCCAATAACTGAACAGGGTGGCCACTGCTCCTGTGTGCATATGCATCTTGTCTCCCTATGATGACTGATCAACTTTGCTTGGTGTGTTCCCTGTCTTGGGCTGTCATAGTTGTGTAGAACGTGTGACACCTTACCTGGAATGCGGGTTACCTTCGGACGCCGAACGATGGCGGTGAGCCGTCGCCCCCAGGCACGGACACCCACGAGCCCAAAACCGTCCCCTGGGGGCTGGTGGCTCCAGTGCGTGGGTAGGCGCAGGCGATGGGGCAGGGACACCGAATGCCCCGCAACCTGCCTTCCCAGGCACCCCCATCAAGCCTGCCAGGGAGCAATTTGCGTCCGACGCTAGCTCTTGCCCGTACAGAGTCCATGAAGTTTTTTATTGTGTTTTCACGTGGACAGGCGGAGCGTACAGGTCGTCCGGTATAAACGGCCGCCTGGGTACCTTGTGCTTCAGGAGCATGAGGTCCACTTCCACCACCTCACGCCAGCGACGCAGCCGGACGCCGAGCGAGCGCCAGGTCAAATTTTTCCCGAGTGGCAGTGTTTCCAGCTCGTAGAAGTCCAACAGGGCGAACAGGGCATTCGCCGTCTTCAGGTGGGCCGGCGACGGCAGCGTAATTTTCAGGCGCTTAGAAGCCGACCAGACCGAAAACATCCAGATCTTGGTGCAGTCGTTCAGCACCAGCGCTGGCGTTTCCACCACCACGCAATCGTCACTCGCGCTCGTCATGACTTCTACTTTGCCGGCGGCCAGGTCCACCAGCCAGCTGTGCTCGCCTTGTGCGTCATGGGTGCGGAACACAATGCGGGACTTCAGCCATTGCCGTATCGGCCAGGGAATAGCGCGCAGGAAGCCTTCAAAATACGTGCGGAAAGACTCGAAGTCGGCGAGGGTCTGCGCCTCTTTCTGATACTGCCGTGCGAGCTGGGTCTCATGGAGGGTCAGGAGGCCCTGGAGATACGCGTCCAGGTTCGAGTAATCAAACGGAATGATCTGGAATCCCTCCGCATCGCTCCAACTGCTGCCCGGCGCCATCACTACGCATTCGCTCTGGCGATTCTCCTGGGTCGCCAGCCGCTGGTAGTAAGACTGGATGTCTTCAGGGCGGACAGCCGTGTGGTTGAAGTGAAAGGTGTCTTTATGTAAAAAGCAGTGGTTGCTGGCAAACGGGATGGCGTAGCGGGCGCCGACGTAGAGGGCGAAACGGCTGAACTCCTCGATATAGTCCTTCTGCGACTTAAGATGCGGGAAGGCGGCCTCGTGGCCCTCGATGCAATAGGGGATGGGCGAGGCGCTCGAATGACTGCGCAGCACGCAGTCGATTTTGGGAAACCGGTTGGTGATCTGCTATAACGGCAGACCGAAATACTTGCAGTCGTTGCAATTGAACAGAGTATGCCCACCGCCGGAGAGGAGCATGGCGCTGTCGACTCCAAGGCCGAACTGGCATGAGTGGAGCGTGAAGTCTTCGCCCAGCCGTACCTGACTGCCATGAGGGATCTCGGTGACATTGCGGAAGCCTAGCGATTCCAGATCGCGCAGCATGCGCTTTATTAGAACTTTAGGAACCAATATGCGTGTATCTGGAGCGAACAGCGTCTTGAGTGAGGCGCCGTGGAAATGGTCCCAGTGCAGGTGTGTGAGGTAGATGCAATCCGGCTGTAGATTCTCGATGAGCGCGGCGGGCGGTTCTGGAAGATTCCACCAGCTGCGCCAGTAGCACGAACCGATCAGCCACGGGTCGGAAATGATCTGCACGCCGTTATGCTCTATGCAGAGGCCAACATGGCTTAATATCGTGAATTTCATAACTTGTCCCCCTTCATATTCCTTGGGCGCCTAACGCCGCGCTTCACCGGCGCCGGGGCCCCCGACGCCCGCCACCACCACCACCGCGCCCCACGCCCCGGCGTGTCTCGTGATGGACAATCTGAAATCCACACCCAAGCTGCGCGGTATGAAGCTTTGGATCCTTCTGAGGCGCAAAGCCTCGCGGAGACATGCGCGGTCCATTCTACGCCGAAACACGGCAGTTGGGTACAGAGGGCAGCGATCGCACTCCGCCAGCTGAGCCGGCAATGCCTGGGGGGCCGTATCGCGGCGAAGACCACGCGCGTCCAGAAGGTCCAGGCGTGGCACACCCAACGGAACGAGCCGCACGCCAAGGCGCATGGGCAGTGTACGACCGATGACGCACGCGTGAAACTGCGCAGCCTTTATCCGAGAGTTTCAACATGACAAAGCACTAG
>SXGT01221240.1_pt1 | contig 21230 bp, 22 predicted proteins | sample 3176221 | NCBI WGS metagenome assembly SXGT01 (sample SAMN11356862, study PRJNA531348) | freshwater metagenome | isolation source: freshwater sample F1-120 | place: China: Fuxian Lake, Yuxi | collected 2017-12-25
AACCCTAAAAACACCTTGTACGCGGTTAAGCGTTTAATTGGTCGCCGTTTTGAAGAAAAAGAAGTGCAAAAAGACATAGGTTTAATGCCCTACAGCATTGCCAAAGCGGACAACGGCGACGCATGGGTAGAAGTGCGTGGCGTGAAAATGGCGCCACCGCAAATTTCTGCTGAAGTGTTACGCAAAATGAAAAAAACCGCCGAAGACTACCTAGGCGAAGAAGTAACCGAAGCGGTGATTACCGTGCCGGCTTACTTTAACGACAGCCAACGTCAATCCACCAAAGACGCAGGCCGCATTGCCGGTTTGGATGTAAAACGCATCATCAACGAACCGACTGCAGCGGCCTTGGCATTTGGTTTAGACAAACAAGAAGGCGATCGCAAAATTGCCGTATACGACTTGGGCGGCGGTACCTTTGACGTGTCCATTATTGAAATTTCCAGCATCGATGGCGAACACCAATTTGAAGTGTTGTCGACCAACGGTGACACCTTCTTAGGTGGTGAAGACTTCGACAACCGTTTAATTGACTTCTTGGCCGACGAGTTCAAGAAAGAAAATAACGGCATGGATTTGCGCAACGACTTATTGGCTAAACAACGCTTAAAAGAAGCGGCGGAAAAAGCCAAAATTGAATTGTCTGGTGCCACGCAAACGGAAGTGAATTTACCTTACATCACCGCCGATGCCACTGGTCCTAAACACTTGGTGGTAAAAATCACCCGAGCCAAACTGGAATCCTTGGTGGAAGACTTGATCGAGCGCACCATGGCACCATGCCGCACGGCGATTAAAGACGCCGGCGTGTCCATAGACGACATCACCGATGTGATCTTGGTTGGCGGTCAAAGCCGCATGCCTAAAGTGCAAGAAAAAGTAAAAGAAATCTTTGGTAAAGAACCGCGTACAGACGTCAACCCAGATGAAGCAGTGGCCGTCGGCGCGGCAATTCAAGGTGGCGTGTTACAAGGCGACGTGAAAGACGTGTTGTTATTAGACGTGACGCCATTGTCATTGGGTATCGAAACCTTGGGCGGCGTGATGACGAAAGTGATCAAGAAAAACACCACGATTCCTACCAAGGCATCGCAAACTTTCTCGACTGCTGACGACAACCAAAATGCCGTGACCATACAAGTGCTGCAAGGTGAGCGCGAAAAAGCGGCGGCCAACAAATCATTGGGCCAATTCAATTTAAGCGACATTCCACCTGCACCCCGTGGCATCCCGCAAATTGAAGTGACTTTTGACATCGACGCTAACGGCATTTTGCACGTGAGCGCCAAGGACAAAGCCACCGGTAAAGAAAATAAAATCACCATCAAAGCCAACAGCGGTCTTAGCGAAGCCGAGATTCAGCAAATGGAAGAAGATGCCGTTAAATACGCAGACGAAGATAAGAAATACCGCGAGTTGGTCGATGCACGCAATGCCGCTGATGGCATGGTGCACTCCGTGAAAAAATCCTTAAGTGAGCACGGCGACAAATTGGACGCCGCAGAAAAAGAAGCGATTGAAGCGGCCATTAAAGACGTGGAAGAAGTCTTGCAATCCGACGACAAAGACGCGATTGAAGCTAAAACCACGGCCTTAACCGAAGCCTCACAAAAACTAGGCGAAAAAGTCTACGCTGAGCAACAAGCCCAAGCCAACACCGAATCCGCACAACAACCAGAAGGCGAAAAAACCGTCGATGGCGACGTGGTGGACGCGGAGTTTGAGGAAGTGAAAAAAGACTAATTATGTCTTAGCGAGCAGGCGAACACGAGTCGTTAGCACCGGGATTAAGGTGCTAACGACTTTTTCGCTACTCACTCAGGACTGCCGACTAACGAGCAAGCACTAGCGACTAAAACATGGCAACTAAACGAGATTATTACGAAGTACTGGGCGTCAACAAAGACGCCAGCGCAGAGGAAATCAAAAAGTCTTATCGCAAATTAGCGATGAAGCACCACCCTGACCGTAACCCAGACAACCCGAAAGCCGAAGAACTCTTCAAAGAAGCCAAAGAAGCCTACGAAATGCTCAGCGACGATCAAAAGCGCGCCGCTTACGATCAATACGGTCACGCCGGCGTCGAACAGGGTGCAGGCGCAGGCGGCTTTGGTGGCGCCGGTTTTGGCGATGCCTTTGGCGACATCTTCGGTGATATTTTTGGTGGCGGTCGCTCAGGCGGACAAGGCAACAAGGTGTTTCGTGGTGCCGACTTGCGCTACAACATGGAAGTGTCTTTGGAAGACGCGGCCAAGGGCACGGAAACTAAAATCCGCATCCCGGTGCAATCCACTTGTGAAACCTGTAATGGCTCGGGCGCACGCCCTGGCACGCAACCGGTCAGTTGCACCACCTGCGGTGGGCACGGCCAAGTGCGCATGCAACAAGGCTTTTTCTCGGTGCAACAAACCTGCCCTAAATGCCACGGCAGCGGCAAAATGGTTAAAGACCCTTGCCCAACCTGCCATGGCGCAGGCCGCACCAAGCAGAACAAAACCTTGTCGGTCAAAATCCCAGCTGGGGTGGACGAAGGCGACAGAATACGCTTGAGTGGTGAAGGCGAAGCCGGCGTGAACGGCGGGCCTACCGGTGATTTATACGTGGTCATCCACCTCAAAGAACACGCCATTTTCCAACGCGAAGGCGGCAATTTGCATTGTGAAATGCCGATCAGTTTCAGCACCGCAGCCTTAGGCGGCGAAATTGAAGTGCCTACTTTGGACGGCTCGGCCAAAATGAAAATCCCAGCTGAAACCCAAACCGGCGCGGTCTTTAGATTGCGTGGCAAAGGCATCAAACCCTTGCGTCAATCCGAACACGGCGATTTGATGGTGCACGTGGTGGTGGAAACCCCAGTCAAGTTAACTGAAAAGCAGAAAGACTTATTACGTGAATTTGAAACCAGCACCCAAGCGGATTCGGGTAAACACAGCCCACGCAATAAATCTTGGATGAATAAAGTTAAAGATTTCTTTGACTGATGTTTAACGCTTTCGAATAGAAAACCCAATCCACCACAGAGACACAAAGACACAGAGAACTACAAAATCCTGAATGGAGTGATTTTCTCTGTGTCTCCGTCCCTTCACGAATTTCAAGCCGAGATATTTGAGGCTTAGAAATGACGGGAATGCCCTTGCGGCATCTTTGGTGAGGTGTTTAGTTTCAATAAAGTGAAATGTTTTAGCCGGCTAAACGGCTGGCAATGGCCCGCAATTCTTCCGCCACATCGGCATAGTGTTCGTAGCGTTGGCTTGCCGTTTTGGCATACCAATACTCGCTGTTCCACTTATCTCCTTCTATCTTATGCAGCACCGCATGCAACCAACAGGCTAATGGGTCTTGGTATTGCTGCGCCAATTCATGGGCGCCATGCCAGTCGTCGGCCATGGCTAACTGCACGGCCTTGATTAGGACTTCACGCAAAATAGGCGACCTTTTTATCTCTGGGTAATTTTTTGAGTTGCGCTTCGGCCACGCTGGCGGCCGATCGGTCTTGATACGCCAAACTGGCTAGGATTCTAAGGGGTGGATTAGCGCGGGTATACTTGGCACCCTTGCCGGCTAGGTGAGCAGCATAGCGGGCGTCCAGGTCATTGGTGATGCCAGCGTAATACGCGCCGTTCTTGCATTCCAATAGGTATAAAACCCAGCCGCCGTCCATGTTTAATAGGTGCCGGCTTGGATAAATTCCACCTTATAGCCATCCGGGTCTTCCACAACAGCAATCACGGTGGTGCCGTGCATCATGGGCCCAGCCTCACGCACCACTTTGCCACCGGCTTGGCGCACGGCCTCGCAGGCCTGGGCTGCGTCATCCACTTCCAAGGCAATGTGACCGTAGGCTTTGCCCATGTCGTAACTTTCCACGCCGTAGTTGTAAGTGAGCTCTATGACCGTGTGGTGGGCTTCATCACCGTAGCCGACAAAAGCCAGGCTGAATTTACCGTCGGGAAAGTCGTGTTGACGTAGTACTTTCATGCCTAACACTTGCGTATAAAAAGCAATGGAGCGCTCCATATTACCTACACGGAGCATGGTATGTAGCATGCGCATAATCGTATCCTATGGGTTAAGTGGCGGCTTAGTAGCCGTTAGTTGCTGGTATTTTTTGAGTAATTGCTCTTTCGTTTCCACCACCTCTGGGTTAAATGGAATGCAATCGATAGGGCAGACTTCTTGGCATTGCGGCTTGTCGTAGTGGCCGACGCATTCTGTGCACAAATTCGGGTTGATTTCGTAGATCACTTCACCCTGAAAAATGGCGCTGTTCGGGCAAGCAGGCTCGCAGACGTCGCAATTAATGCACTCATCGGTAATCATTAAAGCCAAAATCAGTTTCCTAATTTTTGCTTAATCGCGTCGTTCACGGTTTGCGACAAGAAGGCTTGCACATCGCCACCTAGCACCGCCACTTCGCGCACCAAGCTGGATGAAATAAACATGAACTGTTCCGATGGCGTTAAGAACAAGGTTTCAAATTGCGGGTAAAGCTTACGGTTCATGCCGGCCAGTTGAAATTCGTATTCAAAATCCGACGCCGCACGCAAACCGCGTATGACCATTTTCGCCCCTTGGTCTTGCACAAACTGCATAAGCAAACCACTAAAACCCACCACCTTGATATTGGCCGCGTGACTGAACACGCCTTGCGCCATGGCCACGCGTTCTTGCAAGCTGAATAAGGTGTTTTTATTGGTGCTGTCGGCCACGGCCACGATCACCTCATCGAACAAATCGGCGGCGCGGCGAACCACGTCTTCGTGGCCCAAGGTAATGGGATCAAAGGTACCGGGGTAGATTGCAATGCGATTTTTGGCCATGGTGCCACCTATTCAATTTTGGCTAATTTTAACAGATGATAAAAAACATTACCTGCTTTGCTTTGTTTGAGCACTTGCCAGCCCGCTAAAAATGCCTGACTGTCGCCCTGCTGGGCTTCATCTAAGGCAAACTCGGCTTCCACATACAGCCTGCCATCGGCATGCAAACAGGTCGCCAATTGCGGCATGACTTGCGCCAACCAAGCTTGGTTGTAGGGTGGATCGAGAAAAATGAGTTGGTATTGCTGGCTGTTTTGCGCTAAAAACTGCAAGGCATCTTGTTGCACGATGCTGGCCGCAGTGGCATTTAACATGGTTTTATTGGCCTGCAAGGCAGCGCAGGCGGCGCTTGATTTTTCCACCATGGTGACCACAGTAGCACCACGAGACAAAGCTTCGAAGCCCATCACCCCGGTGCCGGCAAACAAGTCCAAACAGCGCAAGCCGCTTAAATCTTGGCCCAACCAATTGAATAGGGTTTGTCTGACGCGCTCAGGCGTGGGCCGCAGGCCTTCTGCATCCGGAAATTTAATCAGACGACTGCGCCAAGTACCTGCGTTGATGCGTACCGTGTTGAGTTGTTTTGCTGCTGATTTTGCCACTGCCCGATTCCAGCCCCACTAAAGCGATTAGCAAGATCGCTCCTGCACGGGGCTGATATTACTGAGTATTGGGCGCGCCGACAATCACCGTGACGAAATTCTCTGGCTTTAAACGACGATTAAAGGCGTCTTTAATCTGTGCCGCAGTCACCGCGGCCACTTTGCTGTTGTACTCGTCTAGGTAATTAAGCGGCAATTTATAAAACCCGATCACCGCTAAGTAATCCAAAATTTTGCTGTTGCTGTCTATGCGCATGGGGAAGCCACCAATCACGTTGGCCTTGGCTGCTTTTAATTCGGCATCGGTCACGCCTTTGGCCAAGAAGTCTGCCAAGGTCGCCCTAACAATTTTTAAGGCCTCGTCGGCTTGCTCTTTTTTAGTTTGCAAACCGATCTGGAAGGTGCCCACTTCGGCCATGGGCATAAAGTAGCTGTAGACGCTGTAAACCAAACCGCGTTTTTCCCGCACTTCTTCCGTTAGGCGCGACACAAAGCCGCCGCCGCCCAACACATAATTACCTAAGTACAAGGGAAAGAGATCGGGGTCGCCGCGTTTAATGCCGGGGTAGCCCAATAATATGTGCGATTGCGAAGCCGGGTGGGCAATGCGTTGCGTCACTGGGGCATTGGGGTAAGTGACTTGTGCGATGGCTGGATTGGCTGGCCCTTTGGGCAAACCACTGGCCATGCTCTCGGCTATGGCCTCGGCTTGCGCACGGCTCAAATCGCCCATCATGGCAATCACGGCGCCGTTAGCGCGGTAATACTGTTGGTAAAAAGCCTGCAAGTCGGCCACGCTCAATTTGGCCACCGTGGCTATTTCACCGCTCTCATCCAAGCTGTAAGGGTGGCTACCATACAAGGCCGTCATGAAGGCTTTATTGACCATGCCCTCGGGCTGGGTAGCCGATTCTTCCAAGCCGGAAATAATGCGGGCTTTTTCTCTGGCTAAAACCGACGCCGGGAAATCCGGTTTTTGTAATATTTTACCGAACACATCCAGCGCTTGTTTTTGCTCACGCTCACTGCTTAAGGTGCGCAGTTTTAGCGCTGCCCTATCGCCATCGAATTCGCCGCCCAACACCGCGCCAATGTCTGCCAATTTGTTAGCGATCACTTCGTCGCTCATGCCAGCTGCACCCAAGGTCATCATGTAGCGTGTAATGCCTGCTAGGCCGGATTTTTCTGCCGTATCTCTAGCACTGCCCGCAGCAAAATTGATGCTTAAATCTACGATGGGCAAATCGTGGTTTTCCACGAAATACACATCGGCACCGCTGCTGGTTTGCCAGTGTTGAATGTTAACGGCCGCTTGCGCACTGAGCGCACTGATTAACAAGGCCGCACTCAGCAGCCAGCGTGTTACTGGGGTCTTTAAAGTCATGGTTTACTTACCTTCATTAATTCACGGTTGCCCTTGTCTACAGCTTTAATGCACATGCGGTTTGCCTTTAGGCTTGGCATTCGGGTCCATGGGTTGCGGGTCCAATGTGGCTATGGTTAAGTTATCCGCATTGAGGTATTGCTTGGCCACCGCTTGCACTTGCTCGGCCGTGACCGCACGCAATTTGGCTGGGTATTGGTCTAAGATTTTCCAGGAAAAGCCTATGCTCTCCACCGTGCCGATTTGCATGGCTTGGTAGAACATGGAATCGCGCTGGTAGACATCGGCGGCAATCACCGCGGCTTTCACCCTATCCAACTCTTCGGCGCTGACGCCAGACTGTTTGATTTTTTCAATTTGCTGCAGCAAGGCGGCTTCTAGCTCACGCACGGTTTTGCCTACACTGGGCGTGCCGTCTAACTCAAACAAACTTTGCCTACCGCGCGACATAATGTCGTAACCGGCGCTCACGTCCACGGCCAATTGGCTGTCACGCACCAAACTTTGATTTAAGCGCGCCGCTGGGTTGCCGCTGAGCACACCGGCCAACACTTCCAAGGCATAGGGTTGCCAATCTTTATCGGCCTCTTGCAAGGAAGGCACGTGATATCCCATCAGCAAATACGCTTGCTTGGCTGGCGCTTTTACCACCACGCGGCGTTCACCCAATTGCGAAGGCTCGACTTGCGGTTTGCGCACCGGCAATTTTTTGGCACTTAATTTACCAAAATGTTGCTTGGCCAACTTATACACCTCTTGTGCCTGCACGTCGCCCACCACCACCACGGTTGCATTGTTAGGCGCATACCAGAGTTCGTACCATTCACGCGCGTCATCAAAGCTCATGTTTTCCAGATCGTTCATGAAGCCTATGACTGGCCTTGAGTATGGGTGAGCACGGTAAACCGCACCTTGAAAAGCCTCATTCACCAAGGATTGGGGCTTATCATCGGTACGCCAACGGCGCTCTTCCATCACCACCCTAATTTCTTTGTCGAACTCTTCTTTAGTTATTTGTAAATTGGCCATGCGGTCGGCTTCCAATTCGAAAGCCAGGGCTAAATTGGATTTTTCCAATTGCTGGAAATAACAGGTGTAATCGCTGCTGGTAAAGGCATTTTCTTTACCGCCGGCAGCGGCAATCATGCGAGAGAATTGGCCGGCTTTGACTTTCTTGGTGCCCTTAAACATCATGTGTTCTAAGACGTGGGCCACACCGGTTTTACCGTTAACCTCGTCTATGCTGCCGGCCTTGTACCAAACCTGCGACACCACCACTGGCGACCTGTGGTCTTCTTGGACGATGAGCTTTAGGCCATTGTCTAATTTAAATTCTTGCACGTTGGCCGCCCAACTGCTGATAGGCAAGACCAACAATAATATCCATGCACTTTTAATTCGCACTGTGTGTTTCTCCTGTGTTGCTTTAGGGCTTTAATTTAAGCAGCCCGAATTATAACGTGGGCCTATCTTTAAACTGCCTGTTCATTTTTACTAGCGGCTTTCTGACCGCCGCTCACCTGCCTAAGTTCACGACAACTTGGACCAGTTATTTTTTTAGGCCAAGCAAGATGGTGAAGATGAAAGCCGTGCTAAAACAAGTTAAAATAGTGCCCATGTTTGATTTTTTCAAAAAGAACAAAACCCCCGATCTTGCGCAGGCCGCACCCGATAACGCTGCGCCTCAGGCGAATGCCGTGACTGAGCTTGAATTAGCCACGCAGCCCAGCGCCTCCTGGGCCGAACGCCTTAAAACCAGCTTAAGTAAAACCCGCAAACAACTTGGCAACCAATTAGCCGGTTTGTTTGGTGGCGGCAAAATTGACGCCGAGGTCTTTGAAGAATTAGAGACCATATTGCTGACTTCAGACGTGGGCGTGAACGCCACCAAGAATTTACTGAATGTCATCAAAAACCGCGTTAAAGCGCAAAATTTAGACGACACCGTGCAACTTAAAGCAGCGCTTAAAGCGGCCCTGTCGGATTTACTCACGCCCTTGCAACAACCCTTAATCACCACCGAACACCAACCCTTCGTCATCATGCTAGCCGGCGTCAACGGTGCCGGTAAAACCACCAGCATAGGCAAGCTGGCCCACGCCTTTCAAGCACAAGGTAAATCGGTGCTGATTGCCGCTGGCGACACTTTTAGAGCCGCCGCACGCGAGCAATTGCAAGTTTGGGGCGAGCGCAACAACGTACACGTGGTAGCGCAATCCAGCGGCGATGCCGCGGCGGTGATGTTTGATGCGATCAATTCGGCCATCGCCAAAAAAATTGACATCGTCTTGGCCGACACGGCCGGTCGCTTGCCCACGCAAATACATTTAATGGACGAAATTGCCAAAGTAAAACGCGTCATGGCAAAAAGCTTGCCCGGTGCGCCACACGAAGTATTGCTGGTACTAGACGCCAACACCGGCCAAAACGCCGTGTCGCAAGTTAAAGCCTTTGACGACGCCTTGGGTGTCACCGGCTTGGTTTTAAGCAAATTGGACGGCACGGCCAAGGGCGGCGTTATTGCAGCGATTGCCGAAGCACGACCCATCCCGATACGCTTTATTGGCATAGGCGAAGCGATAGACGATTTGCGTCCGTTTGTAGCCAGTGAATTCATCGATGCCATGCTCGATTAAGCCGACTTTAGCGCTATAATTCTTCCATGATTAAATTTGACCACGTCACCAAACGTTACCCCGGCAGCAACGAAGCCTTGAGCCAAGTGAGCTTTGACATCGAATCCGGCGAATTGGTGTTTGTAACCGGTCACTCGGGCGCCGGCAAAAGTACCTTGCTCAAGCTGATTGCTGCTATCGAGCGCCCCACCAGCGGCACGGTATTAATCGCAAATCAAAACATCAGCCAATTAAAAGCCGCCGCCATTCCCTATATGCGCCGCCGCTTTGGCTTGATCTTTCAAGACCACAAATTACTCTACGATCGCAATTGCTTTGAGAACGTCATCTTGCCTTTGCACATCAATGGCATCACTGGCTTGGACGCAGCCAAACGCGTGCGCGCCGCCTTGGATAAAGTCGGCTTATTGCACAAAGAAAAAGCCATGCCCATCACCTTATCTGGCGGTGAGCAACAGCGCTTAGCGATTGCGCGCGCCGTGGTCAGTCGCCCATCCATTTTGATTGCCGACGAACCCACCGGCAATTTGGACTCCAGCTACGCGGCCGACATCATGGGCATCTTCCAAGATTTTAATCAAGTGGGCGTGACGGTGATCGTCGCTACCCACGATGCACGCGGCATGTCGGCGACACAAAATCGCGTGCTGCACTTAGACCACGGTCGATTGACCGTATCCAATTCTGCTGAAAGCGTGAACGCATAATGAACTGGCTCAATCAACACCTGCAAGCGATTAAATTGGTGCTGTCGCGCATGGACAGCAACAAGCTATCGACTTTTATGATTAGCTTGGTGATTGCCGTGGCCATGGCTATCCCCGGTGTGTTTTACTTAGGCGTGGAACACTTATCCAAACTCAGCAACCACATGCAAAATGAAACCGAGATCAGCCTGTTTGTGAAACTAGACGAACCGGCCAGCACCTTAACGGCCATCGACGCCGCCTTAAAAAGCAACCCCGCCATCCAGACTTACACACTGGCCACCAAGGCGGAGGCTTGGGAAGACTTAAAAGCCAAAGCCGCATCCAGCAAAATCAACAGCGAAGTGCAAAACCTAGAACAAAACCCCCTACCGGACGCCTTTTTTATTCAGGCCAAATCAGCTGATGCGGCGGCACTGGCCACCTTAAGGGATGAGCTGCAAGCATTGCCTGGCGTGGAGCAAGCTTTATTGAATGCCGAGTGGGCAAAACGCTTGTCCAGCATATTGGCCTTGGGCACCAAAATTATCGCCTTCATTGCCGCACTGTTGGCACTGGCCTTATTAGTCATCATAGGCAACACCGTGCGCATGCAGATCCTCACGCAAAAAGACGAAATCGTGGTCAGCAAATTGATAGGGGCCACCACCAATTTTATCCGCACGCCGTTTCTCTATGCCGGCATAGTCTACGGCTTATTTGGCGGCCTGCTAGCCATGGCCATGCTGATGTTTATCGTGCAACTGTATAACCAATCGGTCGCGCAACTGTCGCAGCTATACAGCAACGACTTCAGCTTGGCCTGGTTTAACCCACCGCTTTACCTAGGCATCATCTTGTTGTCCATCTTCATCGGCTGGCTGGGTTCTTTCCTGTCTGTCAGCCGCGCCATTGCTGCCATCAAAATAGACTAACGCCTCTCTTCGCTTTGAGTGAACTATTTAGCCTCTAGCACTCTCTTATGTGGAGTGCTAAAATAGCATTAATCGGAGGACTAATTTTAAATGACCACTGCCTTATTACCCGTGTTAACTGCCAGTGATAGCCTAGAGCACTACTCTAGGGCCATCAAGGCTTACCCTATTCTGTCCGCAGAAGAGGAATACGCGCTGGCCGTCAAATTTAGAAAAGAAAACGACCTAGAAGCCGCGCGCCAATTAATTGTCTCGCACCTACGCTTGGTCGCCAGCATCGCCCGCGGCTACAACGGTTACGGCTTGCCGCAAGCGGACTTGATTCAAGAAGGCAACATCGGCCTGATGACGGCGGTAACACGCTTTGACCCAGACCGCGGTGTGCGGTTGGTGTCGTTTGCCATGCATGGGATTAAAGCCGAAATACACGAATACATCGTGCGCAATTGGCGCTTGGTTAAAATCGCCACGACCAAAGCGCAACGCAAACTATTTTTTAATCTACGCAGCATGAAGCCTGGCCATAACAGCCTGCAAAGCAGCGAAGTTGAGCACATCGCGCAGACCTTGAACGTCAAAGCGGAAGAAGTGCGCGAAATGGAAGCGCGCCTTAACGGCCATGAAATCGCCTTGGAATCCAGTGCCGAGGACGACGAAGACGGCCATTACAGCCCCATCGCCTACTTACAAGACGAGCGCTTAGAGCCACTGGCCGCCATGCAAGCCAAGCAAACCGAAGCGTTTGAAAGCAATGGCTTGAGCCATGCCTTGCAACACTTGGATGAACGCAGCCGTCGCGTGGTGGAAGCGCGCTGGTTGCAAGACGACGGCGGCAAAACCTTGCACGAACTGGCTGCCGAATTTGGTGTGTCCGCAGAGCGCATACGCCAAATCGAACAAAAAGCCATGCAGAAAATTAAAAGCACCATGCTGGCTTACCAAGCCTAAACTAGGCTAATTTAAAAAAGGCTGCGCCACGCAGCCTTTTTTATTGGCGATGCGCCGCGTCTTAAGCAATCTAAGCCTAGCCTATTGATGTCGCTGCCATGCCGTTCTGTTATCATCTTATTTTACAAACAATAGACCCGCGCATGAGCAAGCCTAGCCCTAGACCGACCGACATAAAACTCCACCAAGCCTCGCGTTTATTGGAAATAAAATTCGATGACCAGACCGAGTGCATGTTGTCTTGCGAATTTCTACGCGTCCACTCGCCCTCCGCTGAAGTCAAGGGCCACGGTCCTGGCCAAGAAGTAATGCAAACCGGTAAAGAACAAGTCAACATCAGCCAGATCGAAGCGGTAGGCAATTACGCGGTCAAACTGGTGTTCAGCGACGGCCACGATACCGGCTTGTATTCATGGGATTACTTATACGAACTGGCGCGCAACTACGAAGCCTTGTGGTTGGAATACTTGGGTAAACTAAGTGCCGCTGGCTTGAGTCGAAGCGAATAAGCAAGGGACACATGTCAAACGAACAATCCACCCATTTTGGTTTTAAAACCGTGGCCGAAGGCGAAAAAGCCAAGAAAGTCGGCGAGGTTTTCCATTCCGTCGCCAGCAAATACGACTTGATGAACGACGTCATGTCGGCCGGCCTGCACCGCACCTGGAAACGCTTTGCCGTGGAAATCAGCGGCGTTAAAGCCGGCGACACGGTGTTAGACATTGCCGGTGGCAGCGGCGATTTATCCAAACTGTTTGCGCAAAAAGTTGGGCCAAACGGCCGCGTTATCTTAACCGACATCAACGCCTCCATGCTCAGCGTCGGCCGTGACCGCATGTTGGACGCCGGCCTAAATGTCCCGACTTTGCAATGCGACGCAGAAAAATTACCCTTCCCCGATGGCCATTTTGATTGCGTCATCGTCGCCTTTGGCTTACGCAACATGACGCACAAAGACCAGGCCTTGGCGGAAATGCAACGCGTGCTCAAAGTCGGTGGCCGCCTCTTGGTATTGGAATTCTCTAAAGTGTGGCAACCCTTGAGCAAGCTTTACGATGCCTACTCCTTTAAGTTACTGCCCATCATGGGTAAATTGTTTGCTAAAGATGCCGACAGCTACCAATACTTGGCCGAGTCCATACGCATGCACCCCGATCAAGAAACGCTGAAGAAAATGATGGAACAAGCAGGACTGGCTAAGGTGGATTACTACAACCTAGCAGCCGGCGTGGTGGCCTTACACAAAGGCTACAAAATCTAATGGTGCGCATCCTATGTTAACCGGCTTGTCTACCCGCCTACTGCAACACCTGATTGCGCAAAACAGCTGGGCTTGCCCGCTGCTGCAGCCGCACGCTGGCAAGTGCGTTGCGTTCAAGCTGGGCTTTTTTAGCCGCAGCCTGACTATTTTAGAGGACGGTTCATTGGCCATGGCCGGCGACAGCCATGTGGCCGACGCCAGCGTCAGCCTAACACCAAGCCTAGCCTTACGTTTATTATCTGGCGACGAAGCAGCCAAACGACAAGTGAGCATCAGTGGCGACACGCACCTGGCAGCGGAATTAGCCAAAGTACTCGCTGCCATGCGCTGGGATTTTGAGGACGACGCCAGCAAATTGGTCGGCGACGTGGCCGCGCACAAGATAGGCCAAACTTTACGCGGCATCGCCGCCACCGGCAAAGAAACCGGCAGCAATTTAGCTGCCATGCTCAGCGAATACTGGCAAGAAGAGATGCCCTTGATAGCCAAAAAACGGCAAGTCGAAGCCTTCAATAGCGACGTCGATACCTTGCGTGCCGACCTCGCTCGCTTTGAAAAAAAATTCGCCAAACTGCAACAACAACTTAATGAGCATGCTGCTACTAAAGGCAGCCAAGCCTAATATGCGTTTATTCCGCCTGATATACATCGTCTACATTGCCTTGCGCTTCGGCTTGGATGAATTCGCCTTAAGCAACAGCAAGCTCAAACCCCTGCAAACGTTTATTAATCTGCTGTTTTTCTGGCGCAACAAAAGCACGCCACGTGCAGTCAGGTTACGTTTAGCCTTAGAAGCCTTGGGGCCCATTTTTGTAAAATTTGGCCAAATGCTGTCTACCCGTCGTGATCTCATCCCCTTAGACATTGCCGACGAATTAGCCAAACTGCAAGACCAAGTGCCGCCTTTTGCCTACGCGGACGTAGAGAAAATTGTCTTGGCCGCTTACCAATTGCCGCTCAATCAAGTGTTCGCCAGCTTCAACGAAACCGCCGTGGCCAGCGCCTCGGTAGCACAAGTGCACTTTGCCGAATTAGTCGATGGCACGCCGGTCGCGGTCAAAGTATTGCGCCCCGGCATCGCCCAAGTCATCCACCACGACCTGACCTTATTGGACACCGCCGCCTGGTTGCTGCAAGCGCTATCATCAGAAGTCAAACGTTTAAAACCGCGTGAAGTGGTGGCGGAATTTGCCGAGCACACCGAGAGCGAGCTAGACCTCACCTTAGAAGCAGCCAACTGCACGCGCTTGGCCGGCAACTTCCCCGACAGAAAATTACTGGTGCCTGACGTGCACTGGGATTGGTGCCGCCAACAAGTCATGGTCATGCAGCGCATGCACGGCACCCCGATTAGCAAAATCGATTTGCTGCGTGAACAGGGCATAGACATCAGCCAACTCGCGCACGACGGCGTGGAGATTTTCTTTACCCAAGTATTCCGCGACGGCTTTTTTCACGCCGACATGCACCCAGGCAACATCTTGGTGGTCAACAGCGGCCCGGACAAGGGCAAGTACATCGCCTTGGATTTTGGCATCATGGGCACGCTGACCGATAAAGACAAATACTACCTAGCGCGTAATTTTTTAGCCTTCTTTAACCGCGATTACCGCGATGTCGCTGTGGCGCACATTGAATCCGGTTGGGTGCCCAAAGACACCAATGTCGAGGCGCTGGAAACAGCAGTCAGGGCCATCTGCGAACCAATATTTAACAAGCCCTTGAAAGACATTTCCTTTGGCCGCACGCTATTAAGCTTGTTTCAAATGTCGCGTAAATTTGGCGTGGTGATACAACCGCAATTGGTCATGTTGCAAAAAACCTTGCTCAACATAGAAGGCTTGGGACGCGACTTGGACCCCGACATCGACTTGTGGCAAAGCGCTAAACCGTTCTTGAAACGCTGGATGAGTGAGCAAATCGGCTGGCGCAGCATCGCGAAAAAACTTCGCAAAGAATTGCCCTTTATCGCCAAAACGCTGCCTGAAATGCCGCGTCTGGTGCACGCTTTCTTAGCGCAACAAACCGAAGCCGAACAAGACGCGCCCATGCGCGCTCAGCTAACGCAATTGATTGCGGCGCAGCAACAGCAAGCGCGTTGGCAGAAACGCCTGTTCCTAGGTGTGGCGGTGCTGGCGAGCTTAGAAGTGCTCATGCTATTGAGTGCTTTTTGGCCCCTGTCTAACTAAGACAGGGCTAACTAAGGCTGTGCTAATAAGACCCTAGCTTTTGACGCGGGCTTTTTGGCAATGCGCACAGAAAAAGGTCGAGCGTTGACCCAAGCGCATGGTTTTAATCGGATGCCCACACACCAAGCACGGCTCATCGGTGCGGGCATAGACAAAGTAACTTTGTTGAAAATAACCCGGCAGGCCGTTGGTGCCAAAAAAATCCCGCAAGCTACTGCCACCGGCATTAAGCGCCTCGTTCAAAGTCAGCTTAATTTCCGCTACCAGTTTTTCGCATTGCTTAAGGCTTAATTGATTGGCCGGCGTTTCCGGGTGGATGCGGCTACGAAACAGCGATTCGGAAGCGTAGATATTGCCAACCCCCACCACCACGTGGCCATCCATGATGGCGTTTTTAATTGCCAGGCTTTTATTGGCTAAGGCCTGCCGCAAGTACTTGGCATGAAATCCGTCTTCCAAGGGTTCCGGGCCTAGGCTGGCCAACAAGGGGTGGTCGGCCTCGGCGCCGTCCAACCACAATACCGCACCAAAGCGACGCGGGTCGCGTAAGCGCAGCACTTGGCCACCGGCAAACACCACGTCAAAGTGATCGTGCTTTTCTGCTGGGTAGGCGTCGTCCAACAATTGAATGCGGCCGGACATGCCTAAGTGCAAAAGCAATATGCCGGCACCGGTCTCACCAGAAAAATCGCACAACAAGTATTTAGCACGGCGGCGCAAGCCATTGAGGGTCATGGCCGGGAGGGTTTGTGGTAAATGGTTAGGGATAGGCCAGCGTAAGCGTGGGTGACGTATGGTGACCGAGCTAACCACGTGACCGACTAGAGGCAAAAGCCCACGTCGTGTGGTTTCTACCTCTGGTAACTCAGGCATGGCCTTATTTGCTAGGGATGTTCAGCGGCGGATTAAGCATGCTAAAGCCGATATCCGACGGGAAATGGTAGATTAGCCCTTCGTCCGGTCTAGCCAATAGCAAGTCAGGCGATTCTTGTATTTTGTCAAAATGCACTTTGCTGCCATCGGCCATTTTGATTTCAAAAGACGGGTAAGTCAGTTTGCGATCCGGGGTGTACATTTCCACCGACTTGGCTGGGTTATGCAACCAAGAAAAATCCAACCACTCGTTTAATTCATTTTGCTGAGGCTTGGCCGCGGCAATCGAGGCTTTCCATTTCCCGTCCACGATATCAACTTTAAGGTTGGCATCTTGCCATTGCTCCAAACGCCCAAATTCAAAACCCACTACTTTTTCGGTAGGCTTCAATGGCGCTTTGTCGATTAACTCTATCAACTGGGTAGCCGCTGCCTCGGCATAACCATTGGACACCAAATACACGTTGTTACGGTGAGCCACGTATTGCTCTTCGGTCACCGGGTTGTGCGTGCCGAAAGTGAATTCTTCCAAATCGCCTTCTTTACGCACCAGTTTCAATTTCAACTCTGGGTTAGTTAGGCCGAATTTTCCCATGTCACCGCCACTGATTTTATCGCTGGACTGCGCGGCAATAATGGACAAAATACGTTGCACCGACGCTTGATCGGCGCGCATATTAACCGGTGCAGTAATGCGCCAGTAGCCGTCCACTTTAGCAAAGGTTACCGGTGCCTGCGTTGGAAACTCCACGCGTATGGCATTGAATTCTGCCAACTTGTAGGTCGACAAGTCGTGCATGGTCGATTGCTCGGCATCGGCCTTAGGGCGCAGGTATAAAAAGGCCACTAAGCCTGCTACCACTGCCAATAAAATTAAATTCACTAACCAACGTTTTTTCATGTATGCCTTACATAATGATTATCGCGGCGAGGGCGCCGCTCCTACCGACTACCGACCGCCCTTAAGCCTTCCTGCGTTTCCACCAGAAATAAAAGCCCGCTATCATCATGGCCAACGGAAGGAAATACTGGAAGCCATGGAACACCGTCCAAGCCACCAAGCGACCGCTATCGGAGTCTGGAATGGTGACGTTGATGTCTTTCAAAGGCATAGGCTGTATGGTGATAAGCTGATCGTCCCCGGCCAACCAGTTGACGATGTTCACGCCTAAATCCAAATTACCGCCGTTGGTAATAAAGGTATTGGATAAGAAGTTAGCATTACCCATCACCACCACGCGCTGGCCTTTTTTACCGTAGATACGCTCTAAAGCCACACCAATATTGATCGGGCCGCGTTTATCGGTTTTTTCATTGAATTCCGGTTTGGCGTCCTTGGCTAATTTACCCGCCATCAACCAACCGTTAGGTGCCACTTCCACTAAACTGCTTACCTTCCAACCGTTCTCGTCGGTACCTATGGCCGTCACTTGGTGGGCCTCAGGGAACAAGGTGCGCAGCATGAAGTTTTTGGTAATGGCGTGCTCACCGTACAGGCTAGCAAACGACACGCGGGCATCCGCACCGTATTGGGCTGATGCCATGTCCAAAGCAATGCCAGGCGACACCGTCATGCCCAAGTAATCGGCCACGGATTCCAAACCACGTAAATTATTGTCGTCCACCAACCATAGTAAATTGCCGCCACGCTCTAAGTAGGCTTTGATTTTTTTCGCTTCCACATCGCTGACGTTCACTTGCGGGCTGGCAATTACCAACATGGCACCATTGCTAGGTACCGCTTGCGCCACGGTTAAATCTGGGTTGGCAAACTTGAAGCCTTTTTTCTCTAACTGCTTACCGAACTCACCGATGTCGTGGTTTTTAACACCCAACAAATTGCGCTCGCCGTGACCGTCTAAATACATCACCGCTTGCTGATTGGTACGGGATAAACGCACCAACAAATTGGTCATTTCTTGCTCGGCAATCGGCGGAATAATGTGCTCAGAACGTTTGTTGTATTCCACCACCACTTCGCCGTCTTCTTTGACGCCGGCATCTTGGGCCAATTTAGGCTCGATGGATGGGTTGATGAATTTCAAATTCACGTTCTTTTTTTCGCGTTGGTAGCGAGCAATAAAATCGATCATGCCCTTACGGAAATTGTCGCCGCCCGAGGCGTCATCTTTGGTAGCAAACACGGTAATGTTAATCGGCTCTTTCATTTGCTTGAGCACGTTAACACTGCCTTGCGTCAAGATATTGCGGTTCGCTTGCGTGATGTCTTTTGCCACGTGATATTGGCTGGCCAGATAGCCCAGCAACACCACCAGCATTAAAAACAGCACCACAAAGAAACTGTTTTGCACTAAAAGTTGAAAACGCAATTTACGATTAATATTCATTTCATCCGACCTAAAATTTCACTGCAACAAACACGATAAAAAACTTAACCACGCAAGCGATCTGCATCCAAGCGACGCACGGTTAAGGTTAAAAAGCTGGCAATAAACAACGCAAAGTAAGCAATGTCTGCGGTATCAATCAAGCCACCGGCAAACGATTGGAAGTGACGCGTCAAGGACAAGCTGGCCAAGGTGTTACTTGGGTCACCGGCAAAAAAGCGGTCTAAAAACATCAAGGCAAACAGCGCGATAAAGGTCAAGATGGCCGCCACCACAGGCTGTTGCGTGATGCTAGAAAAATACAAACCAAGCGCAGAAAAGCTTGCCACCATGAGCAATAAACCAATCGAGTTGGCCACGATGAAACCAAAATCGATGTCCGCCCAAATATTCAAGGTAGACAACATGACGCCGATGTACACCACCAAGATACTCAAGAAAGCCACCAAGCCTAAAAATTTACCCAAGACGATTTCAGTCAAGGACAAAGGCGCACTGAATAGAAACGGTAAGGTTTGGCTGCGGCGTTCTTCAGACACCAAACGCATGGACAACAAGGGCACGGCAAACAACACCATAAAGGACGCAAAGCCATAGACATTTTGCCCCACAAACTGCGTCACCCCAGTGCGCTCGGCCGGGCGCATGGCGCCTGACATGACGGCAAAGTAATCGTTAACGCCGTTTAGGTAATAAGTCCCAAATGAGAACATCAACAAGGCCAAAATCACCCAGCCCATGGGCGAGGCAAACATACTTTTTAATTCTTTTCTTGCTACATTAATAATCATGATGATTCCTTAAGCCGCCTCTTGTTCTTGGTAAGTCAGCTGCACAAACACGTCTTCCAAACTGGTTTGGTCTGGGCCAATTTGATACAAGCCCCAACCCTTGGCCACCGCCGCTTGCACAATGGCCTCGGCCGGAGTGGCCCCGTCGGCAAACCGCACGCGCACTAATTGATCGGATACGCTTTCGGCCTCTTCGACGCCGGCAATTTTTAACAGTTCAGCCGCTTTTGGTGGCTTGTTCATGGCGATCAACAACTTGTTGCCTATGCGTTGTTTTTTCAAGACATCGATGGCGCCGTTAAAGACCAATTTGCCTTTATCGATAATCTGCACGTGATCGCAGACCATTTCCACTTCCGGCAAGATGTGCGTGGAAATAATCACGCTGCGCTCGCTGCCGACTTCGCGGATTAAGGCGCGGATGTCGCGAATTTGGATGGGATCCAAGCCAACGGTAGGCTCGTCCAAAATCACCACCATGGGGTTATGAATGATGGCTTGGGCAATGCCCACGCGTTGTTGGTAACCGTTGGATAAGTTTTCGATTAAGCGTTTGCTCATGTGGCCTAAACCACAACGCTCTTTAGCCAGCTCAACGGCTTTTTTGATGTGCGCGCCACTGACGCGATGCAACCTGGCGGCGATGGTTAAGTACTCGTCCACCGTCAACTCTTTATATAAGGGGCGCATTTCTGGCAAATAGCCGATCAAGGCCTTGGCTTCTTTGGGATTTTCCATCATGTCGATGCCGCAGATTTTGACGCTGCCGTTACTGGGCGCCAAATTGCCGGTCAACATTTTCATGGTGGTGGACTTACCTGCCCCATTGGGACCGAGAAAACCCAGCACTTGGCCTTTGCTTAAATTAAAACTGACATTGCTGACGGCTTCTCTGCCGCCATAAAGGCGCGTAAGACCAATGGCCTCTACTGTAAAATCATTCATAGTCACTCAATTCAAAAAACGCATTACAAAAATAATGATGGTCAACCGTTGCCAAGCAGTGCTGGCGTATTCTTCAGGGAGCATAACAGAAAATTTCTGGCGCAATGTCTAACCCACGCGTAATTATGTGGGAACTTGCGCTAACTGTCACGCACTAAGAAATGCCGTTTATAATGAAGCTTAATTTAATGGTCATGACTATTAGCCTTTGGCCTCTTAGACTTAGCCACTAAACCAGCTCGACGATTTTTAACCTTACAGTGCCACTCCTAACTTATGCGCCCAACTAAACATGCAAACACCGCCATCGCCCAAACCCGTCTATGGTTAACCCGCGGCTTAATAGCGAGCACCCTAGCCCTAAGCGCATGCGCTAGCAACGGTGGCTACCACAGCCAACCTGGCCAAGCCAAGACTAACCCGGAAAGCGCCGTTACGGCGGAATTCGTCTACCGCTACTTGATTGCGGAAGTGGCTGGCCAGCGTGGCGACTTGGCCACCTCGGGCACAATATTTTACGAATTGGCCAAGACCACGCGCAACCCAGGCTTGGCTGAACGCGCCGCCAAAGTGTCGGCTTACGGTAACGTAGGTCAACTGACCATGCCCGCCGTCAAATTGTGGGCCGAATTGGACCCAAGCTCCAATGAAGCGCAACAAGCCATGACAGAAATGTTAGTTGGCTCAGGCAAACTAAAAGAAGCACAGCCGTTTTTAGCGCAACTGTTTGTGAAAGAAGAAACCCGCGCCGGTGGCTTTTTATATTTAAGCACCTTGCTTAGCCGCAACCCAGACAAAGCCGCGGTATT
>SXGT01748702.1_pt1 | contig 21228 bp, 16 predicted proteins | sample 3176221 | NCBI WGS metagenome assembly SXGT01 (sample SAMN11356862, study PRJNA531348) | freshwater metagenome | isolation source: freshwater sample F1-120 | place: China: Fuxian Lake, Yuxi | collected 2017-12-25
AACGGTGCTCCGTCTTGCCTTGGCGGGTCCATCCCTCTAAGGTCTTCATCTCTTCGTCGCTGAGCTGAAATTTCGCGGACTTTCGGCGCATGACTCAACATACAGTAGTACCAGAACTAATGCAACTAGACACTAGGTTCGGTGGTGAGTTGGGACGCCTCGCCGGGTTAACCGCCAGCCTTCAACAGAAGGCGGGACACTCCCTCACGGCCTGAGGAGCTTCGGTTCGCCGCTGAGAGATAGATAGGGTCGCTCGAACGCCTTCTTGGGAGCGCGCTGCCGCCTTCCACATCTGCTCGAGGCATCGCGATCCCCGGTCGTTGAACCGCATGTCGAACTTAGCGAGCCGTTCCGCGGCTGCCTCACGAATTGTTTCCAGGGTCTCGGCGTCCAGCGTGAAGTGCCGAACAGCGACGCTCTCCTCATCTGTGTTTCACGTTAGCGCCGCCAGATCTCGCAATCGGGATGGCGCCAGATTCAGGGTTCGGAATTCCGGACTGTCCATCACCGCCGGGTCGCCGCGCATAGTTCTCTTAGACTAGAGAAGATACACCACTTCTCCTGTTGCCGCCGCTTTCCTCACGGCCAATGTCGTTTCGAGCGTCTTCGCGGCCCCCCATAAATCGAGCAGCGGCTTGGCAGTGCCTCTCACCACCTCGCAAAAGTGACGCATCTGGTTCGTCAGCGGATCGCTTCGCGACTGCTGGGTGGCCGGATCCCGATCGGGCACAAAGCTCTTCTCAACGTGAATCGGCGACCACCAATCCCCGTCTTTTCCGTGATGCCAGACCTCCAACCGCGGTACTGAGAGTGATCCCTGAATTCCCGCGATCAGGTAGCAGAACTGGTCCGTATGCGGATATGCTTTGTTCTCACCGGAGGTTAACTCCCAGCTCCACGGCGCCGCGGCGGCGTCCGAAATGGAGAGTGTACCGAGAGCGCCGTTGCGGAATCCCAGGATAACACCCGCGGTATCCTCCACCGCCAAGCCTCGAGCTGCATTGGACACGCCCGCGCGTACGCTGACAACATCGCCGCAAAGATTGCGCAGGTCGTCGATCATGTGTATGAGGTTAATCATTACGACACCGCCCCCGGGTTCGCGACGCCACGAGTTTCGGCCCTCAAAGTAATCCGGCGGCTTGAGCCACCAACACATCCCGCTGACGGCCGTGATCTTGCCCAGACGGCCGGATTCAATTATCTGCTTTGCCCGTTGGATCAACGGACTGTGTCGCCGATGGTGCCCCACTAGAACGGGCACCCCGGCCTTGTCCGCTGACTCGGCGAGTTCAACCGCCTCCTCCACGGTGTCACAAACCGGTTTTTCCATCAGCGTCGCTACACCAGCATGGATTGCAGCCTTTCCCGCCTGGAAGTGGAATTGGTTGGGCAGCGCGATAACGAAGCCATCGGGCTTGATTCTGTTTAGCATGGCGTCAACAGTCGTCGTCCATTCCACACCCAGAGTGGCAGCCTGCTTTCCAACTTTGGGATCGGTGTCGACGATGCCGGCCAACTCGGCCTCTGGTTCGTCCAGAATCCGTCTGATGTGTGCCTGTCCGATCATACCGGCGCCCGCAATCACGATGCGTATTCGTCTTCGTCTGGCGGCTCTTGTGGCCATGTTTATCAGATTCCTTCAGGATCTCACGCGCACAATCGGCCGGATGAGGAAACCCGCCTTGTAACGCCAACAAAGCTTAGGTCCGGCGCTCGAAATCCGGCATCTGCCCGAAGCGCGCAAACGGGCGTTTCGCCACAGCGTCAGATAGGAGTATGGAGGAGATCGTCAGGATCTTCAACCGCTCTGAGGAAGCTGACGCGGCGGATTCACAAACCCGCGCGCAATTGACCCCGCAGCAACGGGTGGACACTCTCTGCGAACTCCGGGAGCGAGCCAACCCAGATGACTTTACGCACGGACTTGCGAGAGTCTATCGAGTGCTGGAACTCGAACGAAGATGAGTATCTGGTGTTGGTGCCCTGGCCCTGTCCTTGCACGGCTTTTCCACTATACCCAGGGACATCGATTTCCTTCTCCGGCCCACGCCCGAAAACGCAGGCTCGCGTTCTGCCTGGCGATCGCACCGTTCGGCCTTGGAAGCCCTCACATTTCGCTCGCCGATCTTGACGACGCCGGGAAGAGCCATCCAGTTGGGCGCGAGCACGTTTGAGGATGCCCGGCCGGAACGGGCTTCCGGGCCACTTTGATTTGACGGGGTGCAGGTAAACTTCTTCCGCACTGCTTCGCAACAAGGACGCCACGGGACCCTCGAAGGATCTGATCGATGCCGCGGAACTTCGCGAACATGGCCCGCCGGTGGTAGCCAAGTGCCCTTCGGCGGGCAACGGTGGTCTATTGCCGTGTTTCGAGCGGCTTCTTCGATTTCTCGAAGAACTCGTTCTGAAGCTTTAGGCTGTTCTGGTCCGATTTGATGGCGCGGATCGCGGTGGCAATACTCGATATGGAAGCTTTCATGTCAAACTCACCGAGTTCCTTCGTGGCCACGGCGCCGTCTCCGGCGTAATGTTCCGGATACTTTCCATACCACCCGATGCCGGTGTAAACGCTCGACGGGAGGTCGATGCGGTTGCGGTTGGCGCCCGACTGCACGCCGGCCTGATCGAGCTTCACCAGGTCCGGCCGCGAGATCAGCGTGTGAGAAGTCTCCGATTCGCCTGCGTGGCCGTCGGCCTTGGAGCGCATCGGCGGTCGGCCGGGAGGGTAGGGCGCGCGAGAGAAAACGTATACTACGTAGTCTTTCGGGGAATCGAGTTGCGCCTGTGCAAAGTAGGGCAAGAGGTGATTGTTGCCGCCGTGGCCGTTGACGATAAGGATCTTCTTGCATCCGTTGCGCGCCATTTCGCCCGCGGTCTCCTGGAGCAGTTCGAGTTGGAGGCGCGCGCTGTAGGCAACCGTGCCGGGCTCGTGCTTCGCTTCGAAAATCTGGCCGAAATAATATTCCGGGAAGACTAAGGCGTATTCCTGCTCCGAGGCGTGAAGGGAAATATAGCGTACGTTGATCAGATCCGTTCCCATCGGCAGGTGTGGGCCGTGCTTTTCAATAATGCCGATAGGGAGCACGCATACGCCCTGAGCCCGCTCGATGGCTTTCACAAAATCGATTGCGTTCAGCTCCTCCCACCTGACGGACAGCTGGGCGGGTGCAGTGAAGCTGCAGACTGCCGCTAGAACAGTAGCACGAAGGACCGGGATTTTCATGGGAGCACCTGCTCGAGTCCCATTCTACTGCGTTCCCTTTGTCAGGGGCGGCCACTGCCTCGGAGAAACAATTCTCGAAGGCCCTTCTACTTCTTTGCCGCTGGCGGTGTTACGGCTGGAGCTGCGGCCTTTTTTGCGGCCGGAACTGCGGCCTTTTTTGCGGCTGGAACTGCGGCCTTTTTTGCGGCTGGAACTGCGGCCTTTTTTGCGGCTGGAACTGCGGCCTTTTTTGCGGCTGGAGCCGCGGCTTTCTTCGCTGCCGGCGCTGCGGGCTTGGGCGGATTCGGATCCGGTCCGAAGCGCTTAATCGTTACTGTACGCATTCGCACCGCAGTCCTTGGCCGGTCGGAGCTGTCGCGCGGGGTCGCCGCGATCTTGTCCACGACGTCCTGCCCTTCGATCACCTGCCCGAAAATGGTATGCAGGCCGGTGAGGTGAGGCGTGGAGGCTTCCGTAATGAAGAACTGGCAGTCGCCCGTCTTCGGTCCCTTATTGGCCATGGCGAGGCGGCCCGGTTTGTCGAACTTCAAGTCCGGATGGAATTCGTCCGGGATCACGAATCCGCAGTCGCCTGCGCCGGTGCCCGTGGGATCGCCGCCTTGAATCATGAAGCCGGGAATGACGCGATGAAATATTGTGCCGGCGTAAAGCGGGCGGCGCACCATCTGGCCTGTCTTCGGGTCCCGCCATGCTTTTGCCCCCCGGGCAAGGCCCGTGAAGTTCCGCACCGTAATCGGCGATTCCTTTTCGTAAAGCTTCACGACAATTGCGCCCATCGTGGTGTTGATCGTGGCGTAGAGACCTGTCTCGCGCTCGACTTCGGGAACGGGAGGCGCGGCCGGGGCCTTGGCTGGAACGGCGGGTTTCGGCTTAGCGGGCTGCGCGGACGGCTGCGCCATCAGCGCGCCGGCCATGAGGATCGAGAGAACGAGTCGAGTCGTGAAAAAGAAGAGATGATTCATGCATGAGATTATACTGAAATGGCCTCGATGATCACCACTGGCCGCATGCCCGTTCCGCTTGTTCTCACGCTTCTTGCCGTCGCATCGCTTCACGCCGGGAGCCGGTCGATCGTGGTCCTTGCCACGACCGATCTTCACGGGAATCTTTACCCGGTGGACTATTTCACCGGCCAGCAGGCCTCGCGCGGACTGGCGAAAGTTGCGACTCTCATCAAGGCCGAGCGCGCCAGGCAGCCTAACATAATACTCATCGACTGTGGCGACACGATACAGGGAACGCCGCTCGAATACGTATACCAGAAGTCCAGTCCGCTTCACGAAGATCCCATGATGCTGGCCATGAATCGTATCGGATACGATGCGATGACGGTCGGCAATCACGAATTCAACTTCGGTCTCAAAAACCTCCATCGGGCGCGCTCGAACGCGCTCTTCCCTTGGCTCTCGGCCAATATAAAGCCCGAGCCGGGGTCCAAGGCGCAGGCATTCGGGAGCTATTTGCTCAAGACCGTGGACGGCGTGAAGGTCGCCGTCATTGGAATCACAACACCCGCCGTGCCCACCTGGGAGAAGCCTGAAAACTACGCCGGATACCGTTTTGAGGGCGGTGTCGAGGCCGTCAGGAAAACGGTAACGAGTCTCGCCCGGGAGCATCCGGACCTGGTTGTGGTGGCCGCGCACGCGGGCCTGGGCGAGGGAACACCGGACGATGAAAACATGGTGCGAGCGATCTCAGCAGTGCCGGGAATCGACGCAATTGTTTTCGGACACACGCACCAGGAACTAGCGGAGCAGCGGCTCGGAGGTGTGCTGCTGACGCAGCCGAAGAACTGGGGGATGTCGATCGCGCGCTTGGTATTCACGCTCGAAGGCGAACCAGGGAAGCCCTGGCGCGTTGCGGCCAAGAGGAGCAGCCTTGTGAAGGTGACGGACCAGACGCCCGCCGATCCGGAGATACTGGAAATTGCCAAGCCGTTTCACGCGGCCGCCGAGCGCTACCTTTCGACGGAGGTCGCGCGCTCGTCCGTGCCCCTCGACGGTGTATTAGGAAGGGTCGGGGACAGCGCCCTGGTCGAGGCCATTCACGAAGTTCAACTCCAATACGCCAGGGCCGAAGTCTCGTTTGCCTCGCTATTTAATCCCGGCGTGAGTGTACCCGCGGGATCGGTGACGGTGAGACAGATCGCTTCGCTGTACATCTACGAGAACGAACTGTTCGCTATTGAAGGCGATGGACGAATGGTGAAGGAGGCGCTTGAGAATGCCGCCAGATTCTTTGTTTCCTGCGTCGGGGAAGCCTGCGGCAAGGGCCCGCTCACGAACAGAAACGTTCTTGGCTTTAATTACGACATGGCGCAGGGCGTTAGTTATGAAATCGACCTCTCGAAGCCTGAAGGCAGCCGTATCGTGAATCTGACTTTCAAGGGCGCGCCGCTGGCTCCGGGCCGGAAACTCCGAATCGCGATCAACAATTACCGCGCGGGAGGAAGCGCAGGCTATTCGATGTTCCGCGGCGCGAAGGTCGTTTGGCGGTCGGCGGAGGACATCCGGCAACTCATGATCGATTACTTCACCGAGCGTGGAAAGCTGCCGGACAAAGCTGACGGCAATTGGCGCATCCTGCCGGAGTTGGCGCGCAAAACGCTCGAACGCGACGCGCGCGCGGAAGCCGCTCGATCCGGCCTGTTCTAACATGGAAATGTGATTCTGGTGAAAAGATGACGAACGTTTTATTGATGATACCTGTTTTAGCAACGGTGCTATCGGGAGCCGACGTGGTTGGGCGGTGGACGGGCACTATCGACGTTCCCGATCCCGGCAACGGGAGGGTGATCAGTACCCAGGTGGAAGCGTCGTTCGAGCGGAGAAGCAGCGAGTTGTCGGGTAAGATCGGACGGAGAGGCGAAACAAATGCCCAGCTTGTCCGTAATGCCGTTTCGGACGGGCGGGCTCTGACCTTCGAAGTGGTCTCGCCTGAGACGGCATCGGCCATGCGGTTCATTCTTTCAGTTGAAGGCGATCGGATAGCGGGTGAGATGAAAGGCAAGGTCGATGGTGCCGGCGACATCGTGGGCAGGGTCACGCTTGTCCGGGCGTCGGCTCAAGGCGGGTCCGCGCCGAAGGCGAATATCGTACTGACCTCCACCGGCGACTCCGGGCTGCGGCTTCGCCGGATGCTACGCCCACAGGGCATCGCGACGCCCAAAAGGAACTGGTAGTAGCGCCATTCCGACTGAGGGCTGCGCCGATATGGTCTAATCTCTTGATTGACAAGTCCCAAGGTATAGCAAAGGCGGTGCGCGGCGATCCAGTCTCCAGGCGGCGGCCAAAAAACAATCCAGACACCCCATAAGCAGGAATGTTGGCGCCGATTGCAGTGGATGGCCAAGTAACCGCGCTGGGGCGTCTGGAGCAGGTGGGACCGGAGAGCGAGGTCCACTTCGTGGCGCGGATGAACGGCAGCGGCGGGACAGGCCGCTTACCTTAACGGAGGCGCCCGTAATAGCCCCTCCCGCCGAAGAATCCCCTTCCACTGTAGAAGCTCCCACCGCCGAAGTATCGGGGCCCGGAATAGTAGAAGAAGCTCGGACCGTAGAAGTACGGTGAGTAATACGGATAACCAAACCCGTAATAAAAGGGCGTCCGGCGTTCGAGCGAAGGCGGGCTTGCGCGGCGCCTCAACTCCGTCTGCTGATAGTCCTCACGTCCAACCGGCTGGAAGGCCTGTTGAGAGCGATCGGTCGAAATCGTGATCGGTTCGAGCGTTCGGAAAGTCACCGGAGTCTCGGGATAGACTTCCGTGGCCCGTCCGCGCGTGACCAGAACTCCGATGGTTGAGGCGGCAGCTCCCGCCAACGCTCCCACGCCGGCTCCGAAGCCTCCATCCGCAGCCGCGCCAACGGCTGCGCCGAGCCCCGCCGAAGTGCCAACGGCCGTTGCGTCTCGACCCTTCGACGTACCACCAGCGTATTCCATCAGCTGCGTCCGCACGGGCATCTGCTGTCCATCAGCCAAGCCGACCTCCGTGAGTTCGATACCGAGTCGGGACATTCCCTTGACTCGGCCCGCTTTCTGAACTTCCGAGATCCGCCCTTCGACAGTCTGTCCGCGCCGGGCGACCACGAAGCCGTTTACTACCAGCGGTTCGGTCAGCATGGCCGTGAACACCTGGCCTGGCTGGCTGTAATTGCTCGACAACGTCTGATTCACCCTGACCGTGATCCACGTGCCGGCGGGCATAACAAACTGCGGTAGCGGACGCGCCTCCTGGCGCGTTTCGCTGAACTTACGCCAACCGCCGGAGAGTTGCTGTTGAGGTTCGGCGATGGTCTCCTGCGCGGAGAGGGATACGGCCGCACTCAGGAAGCCCGCGACCACTCCTGCCGCGATTGATTTTCGATATGCGGTCATTTCGTTCACTCCCTTCGATGTGGAAGAAGCAAGTCCAGTGCCATCGCTAAATAGTTGAAACACAGGCAACAGGTTCGCGATTGACCGGTGCATCGCCACCAGCTCGGTGGTTTTCGGCCAAGTCATTTGTGCGGTGTCGGCCTGACTCAGCCGGATGTCCCGAGCGATGTCGCGTCGGTGTCGCCCGCGGGGAGGTTTCGTGCGTCCGCCGCGCAAGCGGGACGAGTGGGTAGTCCCGCGCGGTCCGGGGGCACCGTCCCACAATTTGGGAGTCGAGGCGATTCGCTGCGTGAAAAGTACCCACTTTGGAGTTCTGATCATTCTGGGGCCGCTCGGTCGGTCGGGCGTATACGCATCGAAAAGCGATCGCGGCGTTGTATAATGGCGGCTGCGGCAGCACGGTTGAGCCCTGAAACGCACCGGTCCGGCGTGCGGCGATAAGCACAAGGCAGCATGATCCGGCGGCCGCAATTGAAGTCGCTTGTCAAGGTTTGGCGGCACGCGCCGCCGCGAGAGGTCCGATGCAATCGTCGTGGTTGGTGGCGCTGACGCTTTCGGCCGGCGGGATTCTCGCCGCGGGGGCGACTGCAGAGCAGGTCGATTTCTTTGAGCGTCAGGTACGGCCCGTTCTCGCCCAGCACTGCTATGCCTGTCACAGCAGCCGCGCGAAAGCGGCGTTTGCTGGATTACGTCTCGACAGCCGCGACGGCGTTATCAAGGGCAGTGATGCCGGACCGGTTGTCGTGAACGGACGGCCGTCGGAGAGCAAGCTGATACGTGCCCTGCGAGGCGAACTTCCCAGTCGGATGCCACCCTCGGGCAAGCTGGCAGATGATCAGATCTCGGCGCTCGCGAAGTGGATTGAGATGGGCACACCGTGGCCAGGGGAAACGGCGCCCGCGCCCGCCGCGCTAGCAGCTTTCAACCTGGAAGAGCGCAAGCGCGAGCATTGGGCGTGGCAGCCCGTGCGCCAGGTAAAGCCGCCGGCGGTTCGCGACGCCCATTGGCCCCTTCAACCCACCGATCTCTTTGTTCTTGCTCGCCTGGAGTCGCGAGGGGCGACGCCCGCCGCTCCGGCCACGCGTTCGGCTTGGCTTCGGCGGGTTACCTTCGACCTCACGGGACTGCCGCCCACGCCGGCCGAGATCGCCGCATTTGAGAGCGATACGGGGGAAAGTGGCGGCTATGAGAGCGTCGTAGATCGTCTCCTCGCCTCGCCGCGCTTCGGGGAGCGGTGGGCGCGCCGGTGGATGGATCTGGTGCGCTTCGCCGAATCGCACGGGAGCGAGGGAGACCCCGACATTCCAGAGGCCTGGCGCTATCGCGATTATCTTATCCGTGCTTTCAATTCGGACGTTCCTTACGACCAGCTAATCCGCGAGCACCTTGCGGGCGACCTGCTCCCGAAGCCCCGTACCAATGCCGCCGAGCACATCAATGAATCCAGGATTGGCGTCGCCAACCTTCGCATGGTCGAGCACGGATTTCAGCCCGTGGATCCATGGGAGGACCGCATTAAGTGGACTGACAATCAGGTCGACGTTTTCTCCAAGGCTTTCCAGGGACTGACGGTTTCCTGCGCGCGCTGTCACGACCACAAGTTCGACGCCATCAGCCAGAAGGACTTCTACGCCCTCTTCGGCATCTTCGCGAACGCGCGGCCCACGCAAGCCGCCATCGATGACGACGCCTATCTGAACACAAACAGGGCGGAACTCACCCGCTTAAAAGGGCAGATCAAAGAACGCCTCGCATCAGCCTGGACGAAAGCCCTGGAAACAGCGGCCGTGCCCGATTGGAAATTCGCCGCTTCGAACCCTCGCGGCGGATGGGATCTGACGGCGGAGTGGAAGAACTGGCGCGTGCACGGTGCGGGGCTCTCCCAGGGTCCTTCTCCCCCTGGCGAATTTGCAGTGGCAACGGAAGGCGATCGCGTCATCGGCGGAATCTATCCCGCCGGCGTCTACACGCATCTGCTTTCAAGCAAGCACAGCGGCGTAGCGACCTCACCGCGATTCAGGATCGAGACGGACTTCATCAGCATCCTGATGGCAGGCGCAAATTTTAGCTTTGCGCAGCTCATCATCGAGAACTACGCCGTTCCTCGGGGCGGAATCTACAACCTCCGTTTCAGCCCCACGAAGGACTCGCTCGACTGGTTTCGCTGGGATGTGAAGTTCTGGAAGGGCTTCACCGGGTATATCGAGTTCGCGACCATGGATGACGTTACCCACTTCCAGGCCAACGGAAAGGACGCGGCGCCGCTTCGCAATGGACGGTCCTGGTTCGGCGCTCGGGAAGTTGTGTTTCACAATGACGAAGCGCCGCCGAAAGCAGAACCGCGAGGCGCCGGCACAACCGTGGCACAGGCCGTTGAAGCATGGGGGCATGGGCGCGCATCCGAAGAACAGGCGGCGCTGCTCGATCATCTGGTGCGTTGCGGCGTGCTTCCCAACAGCAGCGAATCCGTGCCTGGCGTGGCTGCGCTCCTAGCCGAATACCGAAAGCTCGAGGGAGAGGTTCCGGTTCCGCGTAGGGCCCCGGGTGTGCTCGAAGAAGCGGGTGGCGATCAGACACTTTTGGTACGCGGAGACTTCAAGAGACCCGGAGATCCCGTGCCGCGCCGGTACTTGACCGCGCTCGGCAGCCATCCATACACGGATCCCGCGCATATGCGGCTTCGTCTGGCGGATGAAGTCGCGAGCCCGTCAAATCCGTTGACGGCGCGTGTGATGGTGAACCGCATCTGGCAGAACCTGTTCCGCAAAGGTATCGTACAGACCGTGGATAACTTTGGAAAACTGGGAGAACCGCCTTCGGACCCGGAACTGCTCGATTGGCTCGCCGGGCGGTTCGTGGCCGATGGGTGGTCGATCAAGAAGCTTGTGCGAATGCTCGCTACGTCCCGTGCCTATCGCATGGCCGCTAACGAAGTGATGCCCATGCGGCGGCTGGAAGCGGAAGAACTTCGCGACACGATTCTGGCCGTTTCGGGGCAGCTCGATCCCAAGATGTATGGTCCGTCCGTGCCGGTTTACTACTCCCACGAAACAGGCAAGACCAAAGGCGACAAACCGAAAGGACCCCTTGACGGGAACAGACGTCGCACGGTGTATCTGGAGATCCGCCGCAACGCCACGAATCCATTTCTCGAAGTCTTCGACGCCCCCAAGCCCTCCACGACGCGCGGCCAGCGGGACGTAACAAATGTACCCGCGCAATCGCTCGCCCTGATGAACAGCTCGTTCGTGATCGAGCAGGCGGCGAAATGGGGAGAGCGCGGAGAGGACGTGGACACGATGTTTCTTCGAGCCCTCGGGCGTAAGGCTACGCCGCAGGAACGGGATGAAGCCGCGTCTTACCTCGCTCGATCGGGCGCCGCCGGGTCAAGCCGCGGCGATCTGGCACAGGTGATTTTCAGCCTCAAGGAGTTCCTGTATGTCCGGTAGGAGATTTCTGTCGCGGCGGGAGTTGCTTGCTACCGCGTCCATGGGCTTCGGGAACATGGCATTCTCCAGTCTGCTTGCTCAGGAGGGAAAGCCGCATCACGCGCCAAAGATTGAGCACGTGATCTTCTGCTTCATGTCGGGCGGCGTATCGCACATTGATTCGTTTGATCCGAAGCCGCGTCTGGCCAAAGAAGCCGGGCAGCCGATGCCGGTGCCCGTCGACCGCACGATGTTCAATCAGAACGGGGCGATTTTTCCGAGCCCGTGGGAGTTCAAGAACTACGGCCAGAGCGGCATCCCCGTCAGCGCGCTGTTTCCCCATATGGGCTCCTGCGTGGACGACCTGTGCGTCATCCGCTCGATGACGGTGAAGTTCATGGAACACGCGCAGGCGAATTTCTACTATCACTCGGGGCAGCCGTTCGCGGGCTTTCCCAGCATGGGCGCGTGGATCACCTACGGGTTGGGAACTCCGTCCAGGAACCTTCCGGGATATGTGGTGCTGGGTAGCGGAGAGATCCCGCTCGGAGGCATTAATGTGTTTGGAAACGGCTTCCTGCCGGCTATCCATCAGGGATCGTTTCTTTACCCGGAGCGCGGCGACCCGCTTGAAAACGTGACACCGAAAGAGACGGACGAGAAACAGCGGCGGCGGTTGGGGTTCATTGGCAGGTTGGACCGTGAGTTTCTGGAATCGACCGGCCGCGACACGCAGGTGGACGCGGCGATTCGCAATTACGAGATTGCGTACCGCATGCAGGCGTCCGTGCCCGAATTGGTGGACCTGCGCGGCGAGAGCGACGCGACGAAAAAGCTCTATGGGCTCGATTCGGAGAATGCGGGGAAGGCCGCCTATGCGCGGCAGTGCTTGATCGCGCGGCGGCTGATTGAACGCGGAGTTCGATTCGTGGAGTTGACTATCGTCCCGCCAAAGGGATTGGGCGGCGGCAATTCATGGGATCAACACGGCAAACTCAAGGAAGGACACGAGGCGAACGCGTTCCACGTGGATCAGCCGATTGCGGGCCTTATCAAAGATCTGAAGGCGCGCGGGCTGTTCGAGAAGACGCTGGTAATATGGTCCGGCGAGTTCGGGCGCGCGCCTTTCGCTCAGGGCAAAGACGGGCGCGACCACAATCCATACGGCTTCAGTCTGTGGCTCGCGGGCGGTGGCGTGAAGGGCGGAAGCATCATCGGCGCGACGGACGAGTACGGATATAGAACCGTGGAGAGTCCGTTCACCATTCACGATCTGCACGCCACCGTTCTGCATCTGCTTGGGGTGGATCACGAGCGGCTGACGTTTCGGTTCGGCGGCAGGGACTTCCGGCTGACGGACGTCCACGGGCAGTTGATCCGCGCGGCCTTGAGCTGACCCACCGTCGTTCGCTTCAGTCGGCAGCCTCGAAAGCCACCTCGAACATGGCCCGAACACCGTTCGTCTGCCGCAATGCCACGCCCTCGAGGAGCAAACGCGTCCGCACGTACGCTGCTTCCGTCCACGGTCCCTTCCCGATGTGATGGAGATCGTGATTCACCAGGTCGCCTTGCAGCCACAGTGCCCTCACCAACGCATAGAGCGGAAGGTAAAGGAGGACACCGGCAAAGCTTGCCCTTGGTATAAGCAGCCGGCGATCAGGCTGGCCGGGTTCACATTCTTCGTCGCGTCCCCGCGTCCGCAGCCATGTCCTTGTCGCTCTAACTCACTCGTGTCTCAGCGCATCGAGCGGATCCAGACTCGCCGTGCGACGTGCCGACACAAAGCTCGCCACCGTGGCAATCGCCACCAGCAGCGCCACCGCCGCTACGAGCGTCGGCGGATCGTACGGCTTGATGCCGAATAACAATGTGCTCACTCCGCGCGTCGCGGCCAGGGAAAGGGCCACTCCCATCGCCAGGCCGGGAACCAGCAAACGCGTCGTGCCGGGCATCACGATACCGATCACCTGCCCTTGCGCGCGCCCAGCGCGATCCGAATCCCGATTTCGCTTCGCCTGCGGGCCACCATGTAGGACACCACGCCGTAAAGACCCACCGTCGTTTGCTTCAGTCGGGAAGCTCTATTTTATTGGTCAGGCTTCAAGACGACGAAACCTCAACTCGCACCCTTCGCCATTCCTTTGAATGAGGTGGATACTACGGAACGAGCCCAATGATCGTCGACTTCGCAAGAGGTTCCCCGTTCGTTCCCGCATTGTCACAGCATTACCCGGCTATCTTTCAGACTTGCCGGCCGGCACTCTGCTGAACTCGATACCGCGGAAGGAAGCGCCGAAGCACCGAACGCCTCCTCTTCGTTTTCAAGAATGCGTGGCAACTGGCGGCCTGCCTAGGGAAAGCGGTCGAGGTTCGCGCCGAAAGCTGTGCATTTCCGTAACGGACTGATTGTATGCTGCGGAGCGTGGCGGTTGTGGACGGATTTGGCCGGAGGGCTTTAACGCAGGCCAAGAGCATTCGGCATCACCGTTGAGTTCAGAATTTCCCCCCTGTGATTGCGACTGAGGGTTGCAGGCGCGTGGACCGGAAGCGTCGTTCGCTATTCTCTTGTATCATCGAGACTTGCCATGATACGCCTACCCTTGAAGGCTCTCGTCCTATGCACTGCCCTCTTTGCCGCTGAGCGTCCCGTGCCTCCTCCCGGCGTCCCCGTTTCCGCAAAAGATCGAACCGACCTTGAAACCGGACTCTCCCAACTCCGCAAAAGCCTCGACGGACTGCGCGGCGTCAAACTCCTGCCCGATGTTCAGATCTACCACGACGCCGTCCGCTACGCCCTCGAATACAACGAGTTCTTCAAACCGGAAGACATCGCCCATGGCAAAGAACTGCTCCGCCAAGGTCAGGACCGGGCTGATGCCCTCGCCCGCGGACAGGCTCCGTGGAGCCACGCTACCGGCCTTGTCGTGCGCGGCTACGTCTCGAAGATTGACCGCAGCGTGCAGCCCTATGGACTCGTCGTTCCTCCCACGTACTCGCCCACCCTGCCGAACAAGTGGCGTCTTGACGCCTGGTTCCACGGCCGCGGCGAGACGCTGAGCGAAGTCAGCTTTCTCTATGACCGGCAGCGGCTGCCGGGCGAATTCACGCCTCCCAACGCCTTCGTGCTCCACCTTTACGGGCGCTATTGCAATGCCAACAAGTTTGCGGGTGAGGTTGACCTGTTCGAAGCTCTCGACGCCGTGAAGCGCCAGTACGACATCGACCCCAACCGGATCCTGGTTCGCGGTTTCAGCATGGGCGGCGCAGCCGCATGGCAGTTCGGCGCGCACTTCGCCGGGGAGTGGGCGGCGGCCGCTCCTGGCGCGGGCTTCAGCGAGACAGCCGACTTCCTCAAGGTGTTCCAAAAGGAAACCGTGACGCCTACCTGGTGGGAGCAGAAGCTCTGGCATATGTATGACGCCACCGACTACGCGGTCAACTTCTTCAATCTGCCGCTAGTCGCCTACAGCGGCGAAATCGACAATCAGAAACAGGCGGCCGACATCATGGCGAAGGCTCTCGCGGCGGAGGGCATGCCGATGACGCACATTATCGGACCTGACACGCCGCACCGTTACCATCCCGATTCGAAGGTCGAAATCAACCGCCGTCTCGACGCCATCGCCGAACGCGGGCGCGATCCCTATCCGCGAAAAATACGCTTCACCACGTTCACTCTGGCTTATAACAAGATGAAGTGGGTAACGGTGGATGCGCTTGAGAAGCACTGGGAGCGCGCGCGGCTCGACGCCGAGATTGTCGACAGCCGTAACGTGCTGGTCGCGTCCGCGAATGTTGGCGCGTTCTCGCTTGAGATGGCTTCTGGCGCATGCCCGCTCGACAACATGTTGAAACCCACCGTCACCATCGATGGGCAGAACGTTACGGCCGCTGCACCCTGGAGCGACCGTTCCTGGAGCGCGCATTTCCGCAAGACTCAGGGCAAGTGGGCGGCGGTCGAGAGTAACGATTCACCGGAACTGCGGAAGCGTCACGGACTTCAAGGACCGGTCGACGATGCGTTTCTCGACAGTTTTCTCATTGTTCGCCCCACCGGTACCCCCTCCGCGCCCGGCGTTGCTTCCTGGGTGACGGCGGAGATGAACCGCGCCATCGTCGAGTGGCGGCGCCAGTTCCGTGGAGAAGCCCAGGTTCGCGACGATTCGCAGATCACCGATGACGATATGGCGAGCAGCAACCTCGCCCTTTGGGGTGACCCCGGAAGCAACAAGGTGCTCGCCCGTATCGCCGATAGACTGCCGGTCTCCTGGACGAAGGACGCAGTCGCGATCGGCAAACACAAGTATCCGAGCGCCAATCACGCGCCCATTCTGATCTATCCGAATCCGCTGAATCCCAAGCGCTACGTCGTTTTGAACAGCGGTTTCACTTTCCGCGAGTACGACTACCTGAATAACGCCCGGCAGATTCCGAAGATCGGTGACTATGCGGTTGTCGACACTACTACACCTCCCGGCAGCCGATATCCAGGTAAGCTTGTCCTCGGCGGCTTTTTCGGAGAACGCTGGGAGGTTCTCGATTCCGACGGAAAATAGTTTACAACCAGCCGCCATTTGTTTCGATACACTAGGAATCCGAGGAGTGTCGCATGTACCACGAAGATGAGGGTCCTGTGGAAAGTCTGGTGCACCTATATATTGATGGTGCATTTAATCGCCGTGAATTGATCCGTCGAGTCGCGAAATATACGGGCGGCGTTGTAAGCGCTGGCGCTGCTGTAGCAGCGCTCGGAGTTACCGCCGCGGACGACGCCGCCGCGCAAAATTTCTGCACCGACGATATGCGCGTACCCGCGAACGCCGTCGATCTTGCGATGGAAGATGTTGCCTTCGGCGGAGAGTCCGGAACCATTTACGCGCACGTGGCGCGTCCACGTTTTCAGGCGGACCCGCTACCTGCCGTGTTGGTAATCCATGAAAACCGCGGCCTCAACGAACACATTAAGGATGTGACGCGCCGCTTCGCCCGCGCGAGTTTCGTCGGCGTTGGCATCGACTTGCTGTCCCGCGAAGGCGGCACGGACAAGTTTCCCGATCCCGCGGCCGCGGGCGCGGCCTACAACCGCACCACGGTCGATGGCCGGCTTCAGGACATGCTCTCCACCTTGGCTTGGATGAAACAGCAAAGCTACATCCAGGGGGATCGCATGGGCTGTGTCGGTTTTTGCGCCGGGGGTGCCAACAGCTTCAACCTCGCCGTTAGCACATCGGACATCGCGGCCGCCGTAGTCTACTATGGAGCGGCGCCGTCGCCGATTGACCGGATCGCGAATTTGAACGCCCCTATACTTCTACAGTTCGCCCATCTGGATACGAACCTGACATTGGCTCTCGCGCCTGTACTCACAAATTTGATTGCCGGGCGGAAGACATTCGGCATCCACATCTACGAAGGAGCCCGCCACGCCTTCAATAACGATACCGGCGCAGCCTTCGACCGTCAGGCCGCTTGCGAAGCCTGGGCCCGCACGACCGACTTCTTTGGGCGTCATCTCAGGAAACCGAGGGTTGTGACATGACCAGGAGAGGCGCAATTCTTAGCGTGGCCGCCGCGCCCGGGAAACCCGCGAAGCAGTTCCTGAATCCTGTCGGCAAGACGAAACCGACCGGATATACTCAAGTCGTGTCGGCTGCGCCGGGCCGGATGATTTTCGTCTCCGGGCAGGGAGGCGCTGATTCGGACGGAAAGATGCCGGAAGACTTCGCATCACAGGCGCGCAATACCTTTGAGAACATCAAGCGGTGTCTAACCGCTGGTGGAGCGAAATTTGCGGATATCGTCAAGATCAACTACTATCTGACCGATCTTGCACACGCGACTGAGTTGCGGCGGATACGCGCGGACTATCTGAACATGGAGAATCCGCCGGCCGCGACGCTGGTTCAGGCGGGCCTCTCGAAGGGCCTGCTGCTCGAAGTGGAAGCGACAGCCATCGTACCCGAATAAGACCTCAGGCGCGTCTACGAAGTCGTAGAATGAGATTGGGGATATCTATGCTGCTTCGTGGATTCGCTTTTTCGGCTGTCGCTTCCATGTGTCTCGCGTCAGCTCAGACGCCCGCGCCGGATTCGGCCGAACTGGGCAGTCGCCTCGCGAATGGCAAGGCTGGCGAATTCCTCGTCGATCCAGGCACGCGGATTCCGCTGACGCTGATCAACAGCGTCAGCACAAAGCACTCCGCCGAGGGTGACCGCGTCTATCTTGAAACAGCATTCCCAATCCTGGTGAAAGGGCGGATTGTCATTCCTCCGGGCAGCTACGTAACCGGCACGGTTACGCAGGTGAAGCGTCCCGGACGCGTGAAAGGGCGTGGTGAAATTTATGTCCGTTTCGACTCTCTGACCCTGCCGAACGGTGTGACGCGCGATTTTCGTGCGCGCATCGGTACAATGGACGGGCGTGCGAGCGAGGAATTTGATCGCGCGGAAGGCAAGATCCGCAGTGAAGGCAACAAGGGTGGCGACGCGCGTCGCGTCGGTGAAGCGGCGGGTGCGGGCGCCACTATCGGCGCGATCGCCGGATCCGGCGCCGGCGGACACCCAGGCCTCGGCGCGGGCCTTGGCGCGGCGGCGGGCGCGGCCGCGGGGCTGATAGGGGTTTTCGCCTCGCGTGGCCCTGACGCAATTCTCGCGAAAGGGAGCACCGTTGAGATGCTGCTCGACCGCCCGGTCGCGTTCGATGAATCCGAACTTGATTTCAGCGGCGCTACACGCCGCGTCTCCGTCGATTCGGGCGGCGGTCCGGCGCCGAGCCAAAAGAATTCGGGGAGCGCGATCCCGCGCCGACGCTTTCCGTTCTGACACCTGCAAAGCCCGGCAGACTCACCGGTATATCTACAGTCGCCTTGCGAGGCTCCGGTCTCGGAGTTGTGCAACACGCACGCACGCATTCCAGAGCTGGGTTTGAAGCACTTTTGTAATGGCTCGCGGGCTGGTCGTGCAGGCCACAGCCAAAACCATCCTCCCCGCAGGTGGCCGGGCAGCCGGCCATTTTCAGAACTCCTGACCTCTTCCGCTGATTTCCCGTGCGCCGCGAAAAATGAGTTGACCCCGGAGTCTCAGTTGCGCAACGAGCGGAGATGAGTAAGACCAGGTATGCCGCAGTTGCAGTTGCCGGTCTTTCCAGCCGCGACCACGCCCATCACGGCTGAGTTGGCCTTTGATTGCCAGGACGGGAACGTGACCCGCCTGAATGGGCGTTCATGGCACTATGCTCCTGGTATCTCACCACACAGGAGTACACCATGAACGCTTTCTACGAGCATCACAAAGATAGGTTTCGGTTCCGGTTCCAGCCCGCGCACTGATGTATCATTGGGTTTCGGGAACGAATATGCACCAGAGCCGTCGTAGTTTTCTAACGATGCCAGGCGCGGCTCTTCTGCCTGCGCAGTCGCCCCATAGCACCCTGCGGGTAGCGTTCATCGGTGTGGGCAATCGCGGATCGTACCTGCTGCGCCACATGCTCAAGGTGCAGGGAATCCGCGTTGTCGCGATCTGCGATACCGATCCGGACAACCTCAAGAAGGCGACCGAGGCGGTGACCGCGCTCGGTGACGCGCCCGAAACCTATGTCGACTACCGAAAGCTGCTCGACCGCAAAGACATTGACGCCGTCGTCATCGCTACGCCGGTGGACTTCCATAAGGCTATGGCGGTGGCCGCGCTCGAGGTCGGCAAGAACGTCTATTGCGAAAAGCCAATGGCGCTGACGCCCGAAGAGTGCCGCATCGTCACCAACGCCGCGGCCAGTGCAAAAGGGATTTTTCAGTCTGGCTTCCAGTTGCGTCACGACCCGAACCGTGCGGCCTCGATGAAGTTTATCCAGGACGGCGGCATCGGAGAGATCCTGTTTCTCGAAGGTCATCGCCATACGGGCGACCTTCCCAGGAAAACAGCGTGGTATTTCGACAGGTCTCGATCAGGCGACAACATTGTCGAACAGGCCTGCCACATCATCGATCTAATGGTGTGGGCCGCCGGTGCTCATCCGCTCCGGGCCTTCGGATCGGGTGGCGTCAACCTCTACAAGAACGAGCCGCCCGGCCGCACGACGATGGACAACTACAGCGTGATCTATGAATTTCCCAACGATGTGCGCCTGAGTTTCACGCATATCTTCTTCGATCCGCCCGGGTTCTCGGGCATCAAAGAACGAGTGTACGGTTCGCGGGGCGCGATCGACCTCGCCACTGGGACGTTCATTGAGCTCGACAGGAAGGGCGAGCGGAAGATAGACGTAGCCGACGCAGGCCAGGATTCGACCTTCCGTTCCCTCGTCGCTTTTGTTGAAAATGCGAAGAGCGGAAAGAAGCCGCTGAACAACGCCGATTCCGCGCGAATTTCGACTCTCACCGCCATGATGGGCCGGAAATCGATCTATGAGCGGAGGGTGGTTTCCTGGGAGGAAGTGGACGTCTGACGGCTTTCCTTCGTATCTCCTTATCCGCGCAGGTGATACACTTATGAAGATGAAGAGAGCCGTGGCGTTTATTTTGGCGGGTGCGTTCGCCGCTTGCGCCGAACCCGAACCAGGTTTCAGGTCTCTGTTTGACGGTAAGTCTTTGAAAGGGTGGCAGATCTCCGGAAAGAAGGGTGAGGGTTATGTGGCGGAGAACGGCATCCTCGTCTGCCCGAAGACCGGCGGCGGTAATCTGTTCACGGACAGGCAATACTCGAATTTCGTCTTTCGCTTTGAATTCCGCCTGGAAGAGGGATCTAACAATGGCGTGGGGATTCGTGCGCCGCTCGAAGGCGACGCGGCGTATCAGGGCATGGAAATCCAGATTCTAGACGACGGAGCACCGGTCTACAAGGGCCGGCTCAAACCGGCTCAGTACCACGGCTCGATTTACGATGTGGTTGCCGCCAAACAGGGATTCAAGAAGAAGACCGGCGAGTGGAACTCCCAGGAAATCAAGGCTGAAGGGCGTCGCATTACGGTAACTCTGAATGGCGCGGTGATTGTGGACGCGGACTTGGACACCGTCAAGGACCCGGAAATCCTGAAGAAGCATCCTGGACTTGGGCGCGCATCAGGGTATCTGGGATTCCTCGGGCACGGGACCCGGGTCGAGATTCGCAACATCCGCATCAGGGAACTGCCCTAATGTATGGCGTTTATAGCGAAAATTTGGGGAGCACGAGGAACGGTTGCAAGTCCGGGAAGCGCCACCATGCGCTACGGCGGCAACACTTGTTGCGTGGAACTTCGTTGTGGCGGACACACAATTGTTCTTGACGCGGGCACGGGTGTCCGTGCGCTCGGCGTGGCCCTTGAGCGTGCGGGGGCGGGCAGTATCAGCCTGCTTGTCAGCCATACGCACATGGATCACATCCAGGGCTTTCCGTTCTTCGCGCCCGCCTACAACTTAAAAAAAACGCTGACGGTTTATGAGCCGCCCGGGCTCCCAGTGCCCATTCAGGAAGCGCTCAAAAAACAGACCGAGCCGTACTATTTCCCGGTGCCCCTTGAGGATCTCCCGGCGCACATGGAATTCCGCTCGACCGGGGACCACTTACATATCGGTGGCGCCGCCATTAGCCGATTGGACCTGAACCATCCCGGCGGATGCTCCGGCTACCGAATCGAATTCGAGAGCAGGGTTCTCGTCTATCTGACCGACCACGAGCCCTACAGACGCTTGTTTGGGGACACCGATTTCTCGAGGGCTAAGGATACGGAAATTCGCGACTTCATGCGCGGCGCGGATCTGGTGCTTCGTGACGCTCAGTACACCGTGGATGAATACGACACTCGTCGCGGTTGGGGCCATGGCACTTTCGACGATGCAGCCGAGGACGCGAACCTCGCCGAGGTCAGGCGCATGATGGTTTTCCACCACGACCCGGACCACAGCGACGATTTCCTTGAGTCCTGTATCGCCTCTGTTCAGAAGCGGTACAAGCTCGATCCCGCGCGGATGTCCCTTGCGCGAGAAGGCGAAGAATTGGAGGTCTAAGCCGAACAACGAGGTCTGTGAGACGTGCGCAATCCGCGCGTAGCAGTTTTGCACCTCCTCCACAAACGTAACTCCTAGCCCAACCTTCGCAGCTAATGCCTATCTTTGCCCAAAACCGGGCTCATCGCCGAGCTAAGCCGTTTGGCATCAATCAAACATTTCCGCTGGTGCTTGTAGTGGAGACCTACCCTCTATACAGGGAGCCAAAACTCTGGCATT
>SXGT01533427.1_pt1 | contig 21227 bp, 20 predicted proteins | sample 3176221 | NCBI WGS metagenome assembly SXGT01 (sample SAMN11356862, study PRJNA531348) | freshwater metagenome | isolation source: freshwater sample F1-120 | place: China: Fuxian Lake, Yuxi | collected 2017-12-25
CCGAACAGCGTGATTAAGCCGATGATCGACGCCACCGACAACACGCCGCCAGCCATGAACACGCCGATGACGCCGCCGATCAAGGCCAGCGGCAGGTTGAGCATGACCAGCAGCGCATCGCGCGCGCAACGGAAGGCGATGAACAGCAGCAGAAAGATGCCGACGATGACCGCAGCGGCGAGCAGCAACAGCACGCGCGAGGCCTCTGCCGCGCTTTCGAACTGGCCGCCGTACTCGACGTGATAGCCGACCGGCAGTTTCACATCCGCCGCCACCCGCCGGCGAATGTCGTCCACAACGCCGGCCAGGTCGCGACCGGCCACGTTGGCCATCACTACCATCTTGCGCTGCGCATTCTCGCGGCTGATCGAAGACGGCGCGCGGTCGTTGCGGATATCGGCCAGGGCCGACAGCGGCAGACGCGCGCCGTCGCTGGTGCTGATCAGTGTCGCGCGCACGGCGTCGAGACTGGCCCGCGCCGCCGGGCTGTAACGCAGCACCAGATCGTAAGCCGCCTGTCCCTCGCGTACCTGGCTCACCGCCACTCCGGAGAAAGCGGTCTCGATCGCCTCCGACACCTCGCGCACGGAAAGCCCATGCCGCGCCAGCGCGTCGCGCTGAAACCGGATGCTCAGTTGCGGAATATCGGTCTGCTGTTCATCGGTGACGTCCACTGCGCCCGCCACCCCACGCACGATGCCCTTGATCTGCTGCGTCAAGCGACGCAATTCGATCAGATCCGGGCCGAAAATCTTGACTGCGATGTTCGAGCGGTTGCCCGACAGCATGTGATCGATGCGGTGCGAGATGGGCTGACCGATGATGATCTGGGTACCCGGCACGCCGGCCAGATCGGCGCGTAGCGCGGCGAGGAATTCGGCCTTGCCGCGTGACGCCCCGGCCCGGCCCATGTCCAATGTCACCTCGATCTCCGATGCGGAAATATCCATCGCATGCGGATCGCCGGATGAACGCCCGGTGCGCCGGGCGGCGCTGACCACTTCCGGATGCGACAGCAGGATGCGATCGACCATCTGGCCAAGACGATCCGATTCTTCCAGCGAAGTCCCCGGCAGCGTCGCCATGCTGAGAGTCAGCGTGCCCTCGTTGAAATCCGGCAGAAAAGCGCGCCCGGCGAAGGACAGCCCGATCAATGCAGCAATCAGTGCAATCAGGCTGGCCGTGGTGATGCTTCGCCAGCGCATCAGCATGCTGTCCAGCACGCGCCGGTAGCCGCTCTTGAGGGCATAAATGAAGCGGGGCTCGCTGCCGGCGCGCACGATTTTCGAATTCGGCAGCAGCAACGCCGACAGTACCGGCGTGACCGTGATCGCCACCAGCAGCGAGGCGGCCAGCGACACCACATAGGCCAGACCGAGGGGCGCCATCAGACGCCCCTCGACACCGGACAGGAAGAACAACGGCAGGAACACCAGCATGATGATCAGCGTGGCGAACACGATGGAAGCCTGGATTTCGCGCGTCGCCTCGAACACGACATGCAGCGTGGCGGCCTGCTCGGCCGCCGCCTTGAGCCGGTTCTCGCGCAGGCGACGGACGATGTTCTCGACCACGATGATCGCGTCGTCCACCAGCGCCCCCAGCGCGATGGCCATGCCGCCCAGGGTCATCGTGTTGAGGCTGGCGCCAAGCGCCTTCATGGCGAGTATCGCCGCCACCAGTGACAGCGGGATCGCCACCAGGCTGATTGCGGTGGCGCGCGCCGAGAGCAGAAAGGCAAACACGATCGCCACCACCAGAAATGCGCCGTCAAGCAAGGCATTCAGCAGGTTGTCGATCGAGACGCGAATGAAATCGGCCTGGCGAAATATGTTGCGGTCGATCTGCATGCCCCCAGGCAGGCCGGACTGGATTTCAGCCAGTTTTGCATCGAGCCGGTCGGTCAATTCCAGCGTGTTGGCGTCCGGCTGTTTCTGGATGCCCAGAATCACCGCCGGTTTGCCATTCCGGGCGCCGGTGCCGCGCGCCGGCGCCGGGCCGATATCCACCTCGGCCAGGTGGCCGACCAGCACCGGCAGGCCGTCCCGGCGGGCGACCACGGTAGCAGCGATGTCGCTCAGCGCTTCGATGCGGCCCAGCCCCTGGATCAGATATTCCTGGCCGCCGTCGACCATGAAACCGGCGGCGGCGTTCTGATTACCGTCGCGCAGCGCAGCCGCGACCGCGTCCACGCTCAACCCGTAAGCCGCCAGCCGTTCCGGGTCCAGCGTCACCCGGTACTGCCGGATATCGCCGCCGATATTGACTACCTCCGCCACTCCAGGCACCGCCAGGATGCGCCGACGCAGGGTCTGGTCGGCGAACTGGCGCAATGTCAGCGAGTCATGTTTTTCCGAAGACAGCGCGATGAACAGGATCTCGCCCATGACCGAGGCGGCAGGTGCCATGTTTGGCGCCGCAATGTCGGGCGGCAACGCGGAACGCGCCAGTTGCAGACGCTCGGCGACGATCTGGCGGACTCGATAAGGCTCGGCGCCCCAGTCGAACTCGACGATCACCACCGACAGCCCGGTCGTGCTGGAAGAACGCACCCGACGCACGCCGGGTGCGCCGTTGAGCGCCGTCTCGATCGGAAACGCGACCAGATTCTCGACATCGGTCGGCGCCATGCCGGGCGCCTCGGTAACCACTGTCACGCTGGGCGCGGTAAGGTCGGGAAACACGTCCACCGGCGTCCGCGCAGCCTGCCAGCCACCCCAGGCGAGCAGCAGCACGCCGGCGATGACGACGAAGAGCTTGTTGCGCAGCGACCATGCGATGAGATGTCCGATCATTTGATTACCTCAGTGCGCATGGCCGTGGCCGATTTGCGCCGTGCCGGTGGATGCCAGCTTGACCAGATAGGCGCCGCGCGACACCACGCGCTCACCGGCGGCCAGGCCATCGAGCACTTCCACCCAGTCGCCTTGTCGCGCACCCAGGCGCAGCGTGCGCCGCTCGAAGGTCTCCGCGTCGATCTGCGCGAACACCACCGCCATGCCGGCCTCGTCGAGCAGGCTGGAAACCGGAACCGCCAGCGCTGCGCGCGACATCCCGGCTGGCTTGTCGACATACACCTCGGCCTGAACGGCCATGCCGACAGGCAGGTGCAGAGCGGCGGCGGACAACTCGAACAGCACCGGCACGCTTCGTGAGCCGGCATCGACGACCCCGCCGACCGCGATAAGTCGACCATTCCGACCGGGCACGATCTCGATGCCGTGCTCCAGGCCTGGAGCACGGAAGCTGGCGCCGATCGGGTTGCCCAGACGGGCGACATCCGATTCCGGCACGCGCAGTTCCAGCCACAACGCACTCCGATCGACGATATGGAACAACGCTGCGCCCTCGCCGACATAGGCGCCGGAAGTCACCCGCACATCGGCGATCACGCCGTCCACCGGCGCGCGTATCGGCATGCCGCCCGCCGCGCCGGTCAACTGGCCCAGGCGCTGTCCGGCTGCGTCGAGTTCGGCAGCGGTCAGCGCCGCCGCCGCGCGCGCCGCCAGCAACCGTTTCTCCGGCACGGCTTCCTCTCGGTACAGCATGTCCATGCGTGCCAACTCCTGTTCGGCCAGACTGTGTTCGACCCGCGCCTTGCTGAGCGCCGCGCGCAACGTGGCAAGGTCGGTTTCGCCGCCCAGGCGCGGCGCCAGATAAGCCAGCAACTGACCCTTCTTGACATGCTGGCCGAGGCGGGGAAACAGGCCATCGGCCAGCACCCGGCCCGCCGTCGGCGCGCTCAGCAATGCTTCGCCATCCGGGCGGGCGCGCAACGTGCCGGTTGCACTGACCACGGCCCGAATCGGCCGCGGTACCACCTCGGCAGTAGCAAAATCCACTTTCCACTGCTGTTCCTTGCTGAACGCGATCCCGCCCTGCTTTTCTTCATGTGCGTCATGCGCAGCATGCGCGGCCTTGTCATCGCGATACACCGCGACCGGCCCGAGCGCATGCACCTCGCGAAATGCCGGGGTGCTCACCTCGATGCTCAACTGCCGTTCGCCGGCATGCAGCGGCGCCACCTCGGGACGGAAGATACCGGGCTCACTCGCGCCTTCGACGCTGAACATCTCGTCCGGCTGGCCGTTGCCGCTCAGGCGGACCGTGACCTTGCCGGCGGCAAGGGCGCGAAAATCGGCCAAAGTAGTGAGATGCGCGGCGAAGGCCGCCTTCTCGCCGACCACCAGAACCGGAAGTTCGACGAACAACTCGGTGCGCTCGGCATAGTGGGTCCGTTTCTCGCTGCCCTCGCCATGCGCGTGTTCGTGCCCACCATGCTCGGCAGCCGCGACAAGGTGCGCGGCAGTTTGCGCGGGGGTTGCCGACGATTTGCCGTCGCAGGCGGCCAGACAGGCCAGGCCGGCGACGAGAATCAGGCCAAGTGGGGACTTCATGGTGTGCTCCCGGAGATCAGATCAAATTCGATGCGGGCGAGACGCGCACGCTGTTCAAGGTCGAGTGCGGCAAGTTCGCTGTCCAGCGCGCCGCGATAGGCATCGAGCAACTCCAGCAGACTGGATTCGCCGCCCTGATAGGCGAGTTCGGCAATACGCAGCAGTTCGGGCTGTGTCGCCACGGCGCGAGCGCGGTAATCCGCCGCCGCCTGACGCAGTTGCTCGGCCTGACGCCAGAGACCGCGCAGATTGCCTTCGGCGCGGGTGCGCGCCAACGCATATTCGGCGCGCAGTTGCCCGGCCTCGGCGGCGGCGCGCCGGCGGGCGCCCTGCCGGTGGTCGATCAGCGGCAGCGGCAGGGCCAGCGAAACAGCAACGCCGTTGTCGCGCGCAAAGCCGTTGTCCACCCATTTCGGACCGATACCCAGCGTTAATTCCGGTATCCAGCCTTTGCCGTCGGCACGCGCCTCCAGATCGGCCGCTTCGGCGCGGCGCGCCAGCGCGCGCAGTTCAGGTTGCCGTTCGAGCCGTCCCAGCGCGAGGGCCGGATCGGGCGACGGCGAAGGCGGCAGTTCACCCGCTACGGCGACAATCTCCGGCATGCCGATCAAGCCGCCCAGGCGCGACAAGGCCAGCGCGAATTCCGCCCGTTCACCGGCCAGGCGCGCATCCGATGCTGCGCGTTCGCGCGCCAGCCGTCGCCGGTCATAGCCGGAGGCCTCGCCGGAGCGGGTCAGCCGCGACACCAGCGTCTCGATGCGATCGAAGCGTTGCACCCAGATCTCGCTGGTGCGCGTCACCGCCTGGCGATACAGCGCGGCATGAAACTCGCGCCGGATTTCGGCAGCCAGCGCATCACGGCGGTGCAGATTGTCGGCCTCTACGGCGTGCTGGCGCCGCTCGGCGGCCTGGCGATGCAATGCGCGCCGCCCGGCCGGATCGAACGTCTGGCTCAGCATCAGGCTGTGTTCGACACTGGCCGCCGCCCCATTGGTGCGGTCGTAGTCATAACTCAATACCGGATTGGGGCGCTGGCCGGCAGCGAGCGTATCGGCTGCCGCCGCCTCGATGGCGCCGCGTTCCAGTTCGGCCAGATCGTCCCTGGTCAGCCCCAGGCGGATTGCCTCCGCCTCGCTCAGCGGGGCGGGTGGGTTGGATTGCGCCCACGCCGGCGGCGCAAGCAACAGGATTACAAACAACAGATGCACGAATCGCATGGTCATCCTCGTGTTGAACAATGGACGAAGCACAACGGCACGCGAGTGCATCGCACGGCCGGGCATGCCGCCCGGACCGAGTCGAATGACACTCGCGCGCGCCGATCAGGCGCGCGCGGGCGGCGGTGGATCGAGAAGGGGCGTGTGGGAACTGAAGCGCGTCGCGGGATGCGACGGCGCCGTGCCGGACTGGCTTTGGCAGAGCGTCAGTCCGGGAATCGCCAGGATGGCCGGGTAGACATGATGACAATGGCTGACATGATGGTCACCCTCATCACCGGATTCGCCATCGGCCTGGGCAAGCAAGCCATGTCCCAGGTGCGCGCCGGCGTGCGGATCATGATCATGAAAATGCGCCCCGACGGCATGGTCATCGCCGCTGACATGAACATGCACGCCCATCACCGCCGACCAGGCAAACTGGACAGGGAAAATGAACAACAGGATCAGGGCGAACAGACGGCGCATGCGCCGAATGCTACCTCAGCAAACTCTCCACTCAAACCCTGCCTGCACGGTCGCCACCGCCAGAGCGGATGACGGCGCTGCGCCGCCAAGAATTCACACTCGGAGCGGATTCGGCTCCCTATAATCCGCGCAAATTCGACGCGTTTCCCAACGCGCGCTTTCAATCACCCTGTACGAACCCTCAGAGGTAAAGCCATGCGCTTCCGTTTTCCCGTCGTCATCATCGACGAAGACTTCCGTTCCGAAAACGCTTCCGGACTGGGCATTCGCGCCCTTGCCAAGGCGCTGGAAGACGAGGGCATGGAAATTCTGGGCGTCACCAGTTATGGCGATCTGTCTTCGTTTGCCCAGCAGCAAAGCCGCGCCTCGGGTTTCATCCTGTCGGTGGACGACGACGATTTTGCCTCTGCGGAAGCCGATGAAACCATCGCTGAACTGCGCGCCTTCGTTGAGGAAATCCGCCACCGCAACACCGACATCCCGATTTTTCTATACGGCGAAACGCGCACCAGCCGACATATCCCGAACGACGTGCTGCGCGAACTGCACGGCTTCATCCATATGTTCGAGGACACGCCGGAATTCGTCGCCCGCCTGATCGTGCGCGAGACCAAGGCCTATCTCGATTCGCTGCCGCCGCCATTCTTCCGAGCACTGACCCATTATGCAGCGGACGGCTCGTATTCCTGGCACTGCCCCGGCCATTCCGGGGGCGTCGCGTTCCTGAAGTCGCCCATCGGCCAGATGTTTCACCAGTTCTTCGGTGAAAACATGCTGCGCGCGGATGTCTGCAATGCAGTCGAAGAACTCGGTCAACTGCTCGACCATACCGGTCCGGTGGCTGCTTCCGAGCGCAATGCCGGCCGCATCTTCAAATGCGACCACCTGTTTTTCGTCACCAACGGCACCTCCACCTCGAACAAGATCGTCTGGCATTCCACCGTGGCGCCGAACGACATCGTCGTGGTCGATCGCAACTGCCATAAATCCATCCTGCACGCGATCATCATGACCGGCGCCATCCCGGTTTTCCTGATGCCGACGCGCAACAACTACGGCATCATCGGACCGATTCCGCGTTCCGAATTCAATTGGGAAAACATCCAGAAGAAGATTGCCGCGCACCCGTTCGCACCGGACAAGGACGCCAAACCGCGCGTATTGACCATCACCCAGAGCACCTACGACGGCATTCTCTACAACGTCGAAGAGATCAAGGCCGAACTCGACGGCAAGATCGACACGCTGCATTTCGACGAAGCCTGGCTGCCGCACGCCACCTTTCACAGCTTCTATCGCGGCATGCACGCGATTGGCGCCGATCGGCCGCGCTGCAAGGATTCGATGGTGTTCTCGACGCAATCGACGCACAAACTGCTGGCCGGGCTTTCCCAGGCCTCGCAGATCCTGGTGCAGGAATCCGAGAACCGGAAACTCGACCGCGACGTGTTCAACGAAGCCTTTCTGATGCATACCTCGACCAGCCCGCAGTACGCCATCATCGCCAGTTGCGATGTGGCGGCAGCAATGATGGAAGAGCCGGGCGGCACTGCCCTGGTGGAAGAATCCATCACCGAAGCCATCGACTTCCGCCGCGCCATGCGCAAGGTGGGCGCGGACATGGAAACCGATCCCGGCACCGACTGGTGGTTCCGCGTCTGGGGCCCGGAGGAACTGGCCGAAGAAGGCATGGGCACTCGCTCCGACTGGATGCTGCGTGCTGGTGAACACTGGCACGGATTCGGCGACCTGGCGCCGGAATTCAACCTGCTCGATCCGATCAAGGCCACTATCATCACGCCCGGCCTGGACGTCGATGGAGACTTTTCCGACTGGGGCATTCCCGCCGCAATCCTGACCAAGTATCTGGCCGAACATGGCGTCATCGTCGAGAAAACCGGCCTCTACTCCTTCTTCATCATGTTCACCATCGGCATCACCAAGGGCCGCTGGAACACCATGGTGACCGAACTGCAACAGTTCAAGGACGACTACGACCGCAATCAGCCGCTGTGGCGGATCATGCCCGAGTTTGTCGCGGCGCATCCGCGCTATGAGCGTGTCGGCTTGCAGGATCTCTGCACCGAAATCCACGAGGTTTACAAGATCAACGACGTGGCGCGCCTGACCACCGAGATGTATCTGTCCGAAATGGTCCCCGCCATGCGCCCGGCGGATGCGTTTGCGCGCATGGCGCATCGCGACATCGAACGGGTCGAAATCGACCACCTCGAAGGCCGCATCACCTCCATCCTGCTCACGCCCTATCCGCCCGGCATTCCGTTGCTGATCCCGGGCGAGCGCTTCAATGAAACCATCGTGCGTTACCTCAAATTCACACGCGATTTCAACGAAAAATTCCCCGGTTTCGAAACAGACGTACACGGGCTGGTGAAGGACAAGACCAACAGCCACACACGCTATTTCGTCGATTGCGTGGCGTGAAGCCGGTAGTGGATGGCTGCCGACAACGGATACGTCCTTTCGCGGCTTGCGGCAACCGATGAACTTTGACCCCCCCTCCGGTGGCGGGGCCGGACTTGCCGAAATTGGACACCGCCTGCGTCGATTCATGCCGGCGGCGGCTTTTTTCGGTGGCTTTCTGTGGGATGCGGTAACCCTCGGCAGCAAGGTCGGCAGTACCGATCTGTGGATTCTTGGGGCCTATCTGGCGGCGGCAGCGGGCATCCTCTGGCTGCTCGGCAGACGCGAAGCTCAGGCGCTTGGGCAGCCGGTGCCCGATCAAACCCGGCCCTGGTGGCAGGAATCCGGCCCCTATCTGGCGCTCCAGTTCTGTTTCGGAGGCCTGTTCTCCGCGCTGTTCATCTTTTACTTCAAAAGTTCCAGCCATTTTCTCGCCATCCTGTGGGCGCTTGGACTGGGTGTAATGCTGGTCACCAACGAGTTTCTCGATGACCGCTATCGCCGCTTCACGCTGACCTGGGCCTTGTTCGGACTGTGCGCGATGTTGTTGCTCAACTTTGTCCTGCCGCATGTAGTGGGCAGTATCTCGGCAATCTGGTTCTTTCTCAGCACGCTGGCAGGCGCCGGTCTGGCGCATGGCTTGCGTCTGAAGACCCCCGGCCAGCCCGGTCGCATCAAACCGATGTGGGCTGTCGCTGCAGGACTTGCCCTTGCCTATCTGGTTGACGCGATCCCGCCGGTGCCTTTGGTGACGCGGGATATCACGGTCGGACATGCACTGGTGAAGACCGATGGGGAATACCGCTTGCTGCACGAGAAAGCACCCTGGTGGAAATTCTGGCGCACCACCGAAAGCGATATCCATCTGCTCCCCGACGAACGTCTGTACTGTGTTGCGGCGATCTTCGCCCCTTCCGGCCTGAATACCCGTCTCTACCACCACTGGCGATATCACGACGCCAAGGCGGGCTGGCAGAGCCGCTCGCGCATCGGTTTCAATTTGACCGGCGGCCGCCAGGGCGGCTATCGCGGCATGACCTTCAAACAGAATCTTGCGCCGGGAAATTGGCGCGTCCAGGTGGAAACCGAGGATGGGCGAACCGTGGCGACGCACGAATTCACGATCTCCGACGAGCCGCGTACGTCCGATGCGCCAATGCAGATGCAGGCGCTTTGAAGCCGCGGCCGCCCGCGCCGCGCGGCAGACTGCCAGAGAATCTCTGGCAACCTCCAGGCATGACTTGCTATCCGATTGATTAATAAATAGAATCCTGCGCCTCTCCGAGCCCGCCAGGGAATCCCCCCGCAGCGGGCTCGGTTTTTTCCGCCTTGCCATTATCCGAACGCACGGAAATGGCCATTGCCCACAAGGAGTTTCGATGCGTCACTACGAGATCGTATTCATCGTTCACCCCGATCAAAGCGAGCAAGTGCCCGCCATGATCGAGCGTTACAAATCGGTGATCGCCGCCAAGGGCGGCAAAATCCATCGTCTGGAAGACTGGGGCCGCCTGCAACTGGCCTACACCATCCAGAAAATGCACAAAGCCCATTACATCCTGATGAACATCGAGATCGACCAGGAAACCCTGGACGAACTGGAGCATGGTTTCCGCTTCAACGATGCCATCCTGCGCCACCTGACCCTGGTGCGCAGCGAGGCGATCACGACCCCGTCACCCCAGATGAAGGGCGAGAAAGCACGCAACCTGCTGGCACCCCAGCAAAACGAACCCGCTGCTGAAGCCGCGGCAGCCGCCTGAACCAGTTTGAATTAGTCGGTAGTCTGATGGCGACATCAGGCCCGCGCACCACCCCGGCCGGCATGCCCGTCCTTCGCTTTCAGGTGAAACACACCTCGGAGCAACAGGAAGCGGGCAAAAGCAGACCGGTCGAGATCGAAACCGAACTGGTGGCCTTTGGAAATGTGGCCCGGGAACTGGCAAAAGCCCAACCTGGCAGCCGACTCAGGCTTACCGGTTTCATCGACCGCAAGGGTGTGCGCAATCCGCAACTCGAATTGCATGTGACTGATTTTGGAATATTGATCCCGGACTGATCCGGGTCTCGATCAAGGAGTAATGAAATGGCGTTCATCAAACGCAAACCCCGTCCCAAGAATCCGAATGGCGCAGCCCTGTTCCGCCGCCGCAAGTTCTGCCGCTTCACTGCCGAGAAGGTCAAGGAAGTGGATTACAAGGATGTCGATGTGCTGAAGGACTTCGTCAACGAGCTGGGCAAGATCATCCCCGCCCGCATCACCGGCACCAAAGCCAAGTATCAGCGCCAATTGTCGGTCGCCATCGAACGCGCCCGCTTCCTGGCCCTGCTGCCGTATACCGACCAACACAACCTCTGATCAGGAGCGGAACATGGAAATCATCCTGATGGATAAAGTGGCCAACCTGGGCAATCTGGGCGATGTGGTCAAAGTCAAACATGGTTACGCGCGCAACTACCTGATTCCTCAGGGTATGGCCAAGCGCGCCACCAAGACCAACGTTGCAGCGTTCGAAGAGCGCAAGGCCGAACTGGAAACCCAGGCGGCGGAAAAACTGGCCGCTGCGCAGGCTCGCGCCGACAAGCTGAATGGCATCAGCGTGCGCATCAGCCAGAAAGCCGGTGTCGATGGCCGCCTGTTCGGCTCCATCACCAACGTCGATATCGCCGCTGCGCTGACCGCTCAGGGTTTCGAAGTCGCCAAGGCGGAAGTCCGTATGCCTGACGGTCCCTTCAAGGCCGTGGGCGAGTACAGCGTCACGTTGTCGCTGCACACCGACGTGACCACCGATGTCAATGTGGTGGTGGCTGCAGAGCAGTAAGCCAACACGGACTGGCGTAAAAAAGGCCACGCAAGTGGCCTTTTTTCATGCTTCTGTTTTTGCCCCAGTCAGCACTGATACGGGCGCCGGAATGAAAATGCCTGGATCGGCGCAAGTTCAACCGGTCGGGGGTTGAGGCACATTCTGCCCTCCGCCCGCCCGACCTGCCTGACGATTTCGAGCGACATTGCCCGTGCTTCTGCCAGTGTGACCAGATGCAGCGAGCAACCGTTTTCGTGGGCAACCCTGATCAGCAGGTGCTGGTCGCCTTCCGGACCGCCGATGCTGATATCAATTTTCACGTCCATCGCTTCCTGATTCATTTCGTGGCCTCCCGATTACACCGCGTGACCAGGAATTCATGCGCCAGCGCTTCCGTGTCGGCAAACGCATTCATGTACCAGTCGTACTCCGGCTTGAATGCCCGGCACAGCGTGAGCCCGCGTGACTTGTCCAGCCAGATCAGGAATTCGCGCAGCATCTGCACTCGTTCATCCCGGCCGGGCCGCACGGAGAGTGTTGCATCCGCTTCCTGGCGCGAAATGTTTCCGAACATTTCCCCCATGTTGATGGCCTCCTGCGCTTGAGGGGTGCGTTTCGCCTCCCCAACCACCTGAATTACACATTCAAACTGGTTTCAATCTAGGCGCATCCCCGAGTCCCCGACAGTCGTGAAAGCTTGGTTTCGCTATAGGGATTTCACTACGCGCAGTCGAATTCACTGGACCAGTTGATGCTTGATCGCATAGCGCACCAGACCCGCGTTGTTCTCGACGCCGAGTTTGTCCATCAGGCGACGCTTGTGGGTGCTGACCGTATTCGCGCTGAGACAAAGTTCGTGCGAGATGTCATTGATCGACTTGCCGGAGGCCAGCATCCGAAAAATCTGGAATTCCCGGTTCGACAGACGCTTGTGCGGGATTTCCATGAGTGCCGGCATGATCGCGCTGGCCAGCGCATCGGCGACCGCCGGGGTGATGAATTTGCCTCCCGCCACAACCCGGCGAATCGCTTGCGCCAGTTGTTCCGGCGCGCAGTCCTTGGTCAGATAACCCGCCGCTCCAAGCTGAAGCGCGCGCACCGCGAATTGCGCCTCCTTGTGCATGGAAAGCACCAATACCGGCAACTGCGGATGCTCTGCGCGTATACGGCCGATCAGATCGATGCCGCTCATGCCCGGCATCGAGATATCCACCAGCACCACGTCGGGCGGCAATTCGGCAATCCTGTGCAGCGCTTCGATGCCATCCGCCGCCTCGCCCACCACACTGAGGTCGGCACTGGTCTCAATGATCCTGCGCAGCCCCGCGCGCACGATGGCATGGTCATCGGTAATCAATACCCGGATCGGCATGTTCATGCCCCTGCCGGCCGAACGGGCGCATCCGGCCTCTTGGCCTGGCCGGCATGGCGCCGTTCCCGCAACGGAATGGAAAATTTCAGTCGGGTGCCGTGTCCGGCACGGCTGCTGATTTCCATCTTGCCGCCCAGCAACAATGCACGCTCGCGCATGCCGGCAATGCCGAAGGAACGCGACGGGTTCATGGTGTCCACGTCCATTCCGACGCCGTTGTCCGCCACCAGGATATGCAACTGGCCGGCGTCCTCGCTCATCCGCATGGTCAACTGGATACTGCTGGCGTTGGCATGGCGGGCGACGTTGGTCAGCGATTCCTGCACGATGCGGAACACTGCGGTCGCGCGTTGGTTATCCAGACTGATTTCGCCCGCGTCCAGACTCAGGCTGCAAGCGATGCCGGTACGCCGGCAAAATTCCTGGACCTGCCATTCGATCGCCGCCGCCAAGCCCAGATCGAGCACCGCCGGCCGCAAGTCGGAAGCAATCGCGCGAACGGCCTCGATGGTGTCGTCGATCTGCCTGATCAGCGAAAGCGCGGTTCGCGACAATTCAGGCTGTGACAGATTCATGCCGGAGCCGAGCAGCGCCACATCGAATCGCAGCGAAGTCAGTTTTTGTCCCAGATCGTCATGAATTTCACGCGCCAGATGCTTCCGCTCGTCCTCTCGCACCTTGTCAAAATGCGCCGATAGATCACGCAACTGCTGGCGCGATTCGGTCAGAGCGGTTTCCTTTTCCTTCAGGGCGGTGATATCAACCAGCGCACTATGGCATTCATGACCGTTCTCGCGAGCATGCAGGGTGGACGTGGTGATCAGGCTGATGTGCCGAACCGCACCGCCATTGCCTTGCAGAATCATGTCATCCAGCACCCGTTCCGATGACTTGAACGCAAACTGCAAATGCCGCTGAAATACGGCATGGCAATCCGGGTGCAACCAGAAAACCAGGGGCTTGCCGAGCAGATTGATACGTGTGTCGCCAAGCATCGCCGCCCCCGTCAGATTGATTTCCCGCATCTGTCCGCCCCGGTCCAGCGTCACATAACCGACCGGAGCGAAATCGTAGAGATCGGAAAAACGATCACGCGCTTCTTCGATCCACTTGCGCGACTCACGCAATTCCAGATTCTGTGATTCGAGTTCGCTCTGATGCACACTCAGTTCACGTCGCAACCGCGCTACCGGGCAGACTCTGCGCCCTTCTCCGGATGCGCAAGGCAATGCGTCGATGTAATCAAGCAACTCGGTTCTGCTCAATCTTTCAAGTCCGCGTCTGTGCGCGGATCGCGACAAATCAGTTTTTCTCATGGCTGCACGTCCGCTTCCCTGGACCTCATCGTGACGCCCTGGCGAGCGCCAACCCCTTTCATCGTAGTGCCAATTTCACGACGGGGCAGCCAAACCATTGGCACGGCGCCTGCCGGACGCATTCCGGACACAATCATTGCCTTCTGTCACTAAAATGAAGACTCGTAGATCAACTTTTCCCGGAGGAATCCAACATGCGCCCGGCCGCTCCCGAATCTGTCGCCCCCTTCACCACAACCCGGATCATCGAGCGGCCGGATGGCTTTTTCTGGCTGGAACCGGACAGCGGTGAAATGTTTGGTCCGTTCGATACCCTGGCACAAGCGGTCGAGGACATGGAATACAACGCCGAAAGCAATTTCGAACCCGATGAAACCGTCGAGGAAGCGGAACAGGAACTCGGCCTGGCGAACTGGGTAGATTCGGAAACCGGCGAACTGGCCGAAGACACGCTGACCCGCATCGAGGAACACTAACCCCCCTTCAGCAGGAAGCATCATGAAAGCCCTTTCTTTCCCCTTTCCAGCCAAAGTCGTAGCGATCGCTCTGACATTCTTTGTTGCCGCTCCGGCCCTGGCCGAGACGATCGCACCGGTGCGACTGACACCGGAGGAAATCCAGCTCAAATCCGACAGCAGCCGCCCCGGCAGCATGGACATGGCCGTGCTGGCGGGGGACATGGGCAAGCCCGGCCTGTACTCCGCCCGCATCCGCATTCCCGCCCGGCTGCGCATTCCGCCGCATGCCCACCCGGAAGATCGTGTCGTGGTGGTGCTGTCGGGAACCCTGCATTTCGGCTTCGGCGAGCACTTCGACGCGGCCGCGATGAAAGCCATGACGCCTGGCAGCTTCTTCATCGAACCGGCCGGAAAGGCGCATTTCGCGCAGACCGCAAGCGAGGATGCAATCCTTCAGGTCAGCGGCATCGGCCCTTCCGGCACCGCCTACCTGAACCCGGCCGACGGCAAGCATTGACCTCGGCAGTCAGGCGATTCAAACGGTCAGCCCGGTGAAACCGAACGCGCGCGCGTCGAACAACCCGCGGTCGCTCAGCTTGAGTTCCGGGATCACCAGCAACGCCATGAACGACAACGTCATGAAAGGCGCCCGCAGCGGCGAACCGAGTTCACCCGTGCGGCGGGTCAGCTCGCTGTAGCGTGCGGCGACCGTGTCGCCATCCTGATCGCTCATCAAACCGGCCACCGGCAACGGCAGGCTGGCCACTGTGTCATCGTCAGCCAGCGCGATACCGCCGCCCGAGTCGATCAGCGCATTGACCGCCCGGCATAACGATGTCGCGTCCGTGCCGACCGCCACCAGATTATGGGAATCGTGCGCCACGCTTGAAGCCAGCGCGCCCCAGCGCAGCCCGAAGCCGCGCACGAATGCCAGCGCCGGCGGCGCTTCCCGGTAGCGGTTGAGCACCAGCAGCAGCAGGACATCGCGCTCCGGGTCGGGCACGATGCGGCCGTCTTCGACACGCGGCGCCAGCAGCGCCTCACGTGTCAGCAGTTCGCCATCGCGCACGTCGATCACCCGCAGGCGTTCACCGGCGGCCGGCACCTCGAGATCGGCCGGAACAATCTTCCTGGCCTGAAAACGGTTGATCAGGTGAATCGGCGCCGGTTCGATCAGGCTGCGCCCCGCCTCGGCGACCAGACGCCCGCCTACCCAGGTGCGCTGCGGTTGGAAATCACGCAGGTTCGCCACTTGCACCGCGTCCATCGGATCGCCGACGCGCAGCAAACCGACCGGCAGGCGATAGTGCAGCACCGGATTCAGGCATGCGCAGCGCAGCACGTCGAACACGTCATGGCCCGCCGCAACCGCCCGCGCCGCCAGGCGGTCGATATGGCCATGCAGCAGATCGTCGGGGTGCTTGTCGTCGCTGCACAACATCACCTTGTCCGGATGGCTGCCGATCAGCGGATGCAAAGTATCGAAATTGCGCGCCGCCGAACCTTCCCGGATCAGGATGTGCATGCCGCAGGCGATCTTGTCGCGCGCCTCTTCCAGACTGACGCACTCGTGGTCGCTGCTGATGCCTGCTTCGGCATAGCGCCGCGCCTGTTCGCCGGTCAATCCGGGTGCGTGCCCGTCCACCGGCAGGCCGAGGCCGCGCGCCAGTGCGATCTTGTCCATCACGGCGGCATCGCGCGCCAGCACGGCCGGGAAATTCATCATTTCGGAAAGATAGAGCAGGCCATCCTCGCGCAGCAGCCTGCCGATCTCGGTCGGTTCCAAACTGGCGCCGGCGGTCTCGAACGGCGTCGCCGGTACACAGGAGGGCGCGCCGAAGAACAGCTTGAACGGGGTCTGGCGAATGTTGTCCAGCATGAAGCGCACCCCCGCCAGCCCCAGCACATTGGCGATCTCGTGCGGATCGGACACACAGGCGACGGTGCCGTGACGGCAGGCCAGGCGAGCGAATTCGGACGGCGCCAGCATGGAGCTTTCGACATGCACATGGGCATCGACAAAGCCCGGAATCAGGTAGCCAAGGTCGCATCTTTCCGGCCCGGCCCGGTCAATCGCCGTGATCACGCCATCGCGCCAGGTCACCCGGCCGGAGGCGATACGGCGTTGTGTGACATTGACGATGTTGGCGGTGAGCGATCCGGAAGTCGGGTTCATCTGTGTTTGCGATCAAGAATGGCGTGGCATCGGCGCCCGCCACATCGGCTTCAGAATAGTACATCCGCCGGAGCGCCCGCTTCGCCGCACAGGCAACCGAGTCTTGTCCGAAGGCAGCGCAGCGGAATCGGGCAGCGTGCCGGTTCCAGGATTCCATTGCATGCCATCCGGGCCGCGCCTGCCGTGACGCCGATGTCATGAAATCTTTACAGCAAAAACACGGTTCAACGACTGTCCTTGCGTCACCCGCAAACCTAGGCTTGAGAAGGGAGAAAGAGCAACAAGGGAGGCCGGTCGGCGCGGGCTGGACCACGCTCCGATGCGAGCCGGATCTCGGACAGGACACATGGCTGACATGAGCGCAACAAGAAGCGGTAAGCAAGCGTTATGCAATCCGCTGGGGATTGCAGCACGGAGCGATTGCTTCAGCGATGGTGAAGCGGCTGGCTCAGCGCCGGTATCCCGTCTGGAGCGAGGCTTGCTGAAGGCGATGCTGCATCTGCTTGGCAATCCGCCAGTGGCAGTACATCCCTGGCAGGGAGATCCGGTCGTCGGCGCGGGCAGTCTGGATCGAGCGAATCGGGTGCATCTGGGTGATCGTGGCGCTTTGTTCCGGCTTGTGTTGGATCCCGAATTTCAGTTCGGCGAGTTGTACAGCAGCGGCCGGCTTCAAATCGAAGGCGATCTGGCCAGGCTGATCGAAACGCTCTTCACGTCACAGGGCATCGGGCCGGGCGCGTTGAGCCGGCTGCTCGGGCGGGTGCATGCACCGCGTTCGAATCTGCTCGGGCAATCAAACCGAAATATCCATCACCACTACGACCTCGGCAACGATTTCTATCGCCTCTGGCTGGACCGGCAATTGCTCTACACCTGCGCCTATTTTTCGCAACCCTCGCTGGGGCTGGAAGATGCCCAGATCGCGAAAATGGACATGATCTGCCGCAAACTGCATTTGAAGCCGGGGGAAACCGTGATTGAAGCCGGCTGCGGCTGGGGTGCCATGGCGCTGCACATGGCGCGCCATTACGGCGTGCGGGTGATCGCCTACAACCTTTCTCACGCGCAGGTGGCCTATGCCCGACAACTCGCCCGCGAGGAGCGACTGGATAGCCGGGTAAGCTTCGTCGAGGCGGACTACCGGGCGATCCGCGGCAACTATGATGTGTTCGTCTCGATTGGCATGCTCGAACATGTCGGACGCCGCCATTACAGGGACTTCGCGACAATGATCGACCGCTGTCTCGATCGCAACGGGCGCGGCTTCATCCAGGCAATCGGCAGCGATCAGGTCGGCGTGTTGAACCCTTGGATCGAACAGCGCATCTTTCCGGGCGCCTATCCACCCACGCTGCGTGAATTGTTGACGGTGCTGGAACCGGCAGGCATGTCGGTACTGGATGTGGAAAACCTGCGCCTGCACTATGCCTTGACGCTGGAACACTGGCTGTCCCGCTTCGAAGCGGCGCGCGATAGCATCGAGGCGATGTTCGGAGCGACCTTCGTGCGTGCCTGGCGGCTATACCTGGCCGGATCGCTGGCGGCCTTTCGCTGTGGTCGCCTGCAACTGTTCCAGGTACTGTTCCAGCGCAATGGCGACAACCGGATCGCCTGGACCCGCGCCCCGCTTTACATGGACAAGGATTCAGCATGCGGCACGCCGACGTCCTGATCATCGGCGGCGGCCCCGCCGGTTCGGCCTGCGCCTGGGCCTTGCGCCGCGCCGGCATGAATGTCGCCGTGCTCGACCAGGCGCAGTTTCCAAGGGAAAAAATCTGTGCCGGCTGGATTACCCCGGCGGTACTTGAATCGCTCGAAATCGACATCGAGGACTATGCGCGGGAACAGGGAATCCAGCCGATTCGCGGCTTTCGCGTCGGCCTGATGGATGCTGCAAGCAATGTCGCCCGGACGCTGGACATTCGTTACCACGCCAACGTGAGCTATGCCATCCGGCGCGGCGAATTCGACGACTATCTGTTGCGGCGCTCGGGCGCCCGGCTGTTCACCGGCGAGCCGGCGCGATTGCTGCGGCGGGAAGGTCGCGAATGGCGAATCAACGACATCTACGCTGCGCCGATGCTGGTCGGCGCCGGCGGCCATGCCTGCCCGGTGGCGCGCCTGCTCGGCGCACATCCCGGCCGCGAACCGGCGGTGGTGGCAAAGGCCATCGAGTTTCCGCTGCCGGAAACTGCACGTGCCAACTGCAAGGTACATGGCACGCGACCGGAACTCTATTTCTGCCGCGATCTTGCCGGCTATGGCTGGTGCATCCGCAAGGGCGACTTTCTGAATATCGGACTCGGCCGCGACGACCGCTGGGAACTGGCCAGACATGTCGAAGGTTTCATCGCTTTCCTGCGGCGTGAACGAGGCATACCGAAGCCGCCCCGACACCTCAACGGCCATGCCTACCTGCTGCATGGCCGCGGGCAGCGTAATCTGCTCGACGATGGCATCCTGCTGATCGGCGATGCGGCCGGCCTGGCCTGTCCGCAAAGCGGCGAAGGCATCCGCGCCGGTATCGAGTCCGGGTTGCTGGCGGCGCAAACCATCATCGAAGCGCGCGGCGACTATTCGACGCAACGACTGCACCCCTATCTCGACCGTCTGCAGAATCGCCTCGGTCAGGGCAATGTCCTTAACCTGGCGCTGCCGGCCTGGGCGCGCATCCTGTTTGCACGCCCTTTGTTCCGGTTGCCGGGACTGGTCCGCCAGATCGTGCTCGACCGTGGCTTCCTGCACGCGGGTCAGTCCGCCCTGTCCGCCGTGCGGCCCGGTTGACCTGCGGATAACGAAAGCATCGATGCCCGTTCGACCTGTACCGGGCTATGCTGGAATCGGAAACAGCGCCGCGCGCCCGATCGGTACTGGCAGGCGAGGGTGACGGGCGCATCAATGGAGGCAACCATGTTCAAGAACATTCTGGTACCCGTGGAGGGTGGCGACCTGTCGAACAACGCAGTCAGACAGGCATGTGCATTCGCCGGATCAATCGGCGCGCGGCTGGTCTTTTATTACGCCAGGCCGAGCTACTTTCCCGCCTTCATCTCCGGCGAACCGGTCATCGGCGATGCCGGTCTGAATGAAGCGATGCGTGCCGTGATCGAGAGACAGGCAAGCGCGCTGCTGCAGGACGCAGCCAACGTGGCCGGCAATGCCGGTATCGAATGCGAAACACTGAGCGATGAATCCGATTCGCCGCACGCCGGCATCATCGCGGCGGCCGAATACCGGCACTGCGACCTCATCTTCATGGCCTCGCACGGCCGTCATGGCGCCAGCGCCCTGCTGCTCGGTTCGGAAACCCAGAAAGTGCTCACCCACTGCAAGATTCCGGTACTGGTGTATCGCTGATCCGCGCAAAGCCGGCCTGGCCGGCCCGATGTCATCGCCGCCGGGTGATGCATTGCGGGTGTACGGCCGGACTTTGCCCCGGGCTGGCTTTACAATGCCGCCTCTCGCAAGAAGCCTGCCCATGTCCGAATACCTTGATCCCGAACTGACCGCTCTGAAACTGCCGCCGCATTCGGTCGAGGCTGAACAGTCCGTGCTGGGCGGGCTGATGCTGGAGAACGCCGCCTGGGAGCGGGTGGCAGACCTGATCAACGAACAGGACTTTTACCGCGCCGACCATCGCGCCATCTGGCGCCAGATCACGCGGCTGGTCGATGCCAACAAACCGGCCGATGTGGTGACCGTGGCGGAGGCGCTGGAATCGTTCGGCAAACTTGATGAAACCGGTGGCCTGGGTTACCTCGCCGCGCTGGCGCAGAACACGCCGTCCGCCGCTAATATTCGCCGTTATGCCGAAATCGTGCGCGAACGCGCGGTGCTGCGAAAACTGGTCGAGGTCGGCGCCGAGATTTCCGAATCGGCGCTCAGCCCGGCCGGACGCAGTGCGACGGAAATCCTTGATCAGGCCGAGGCGAAAGTGTTTGAAATCAAGGAAGCCGGTGCCAAGACCACGCAGGGTTTCCAGGCCGTGCAGCCGCTGCTGCTGGAAGTGGTGACCCGCATCGACGAACTCTATAACCGCGAAAATCCGAGCGAAGTCACCGGCGTGCCGACCGGTTTCGTCGATCTCGATACCAAGACCTCCGGCCTGCAACCCGGCGATCTGATCATCGTCGCAGGCCGGCCGAGTATGGGTAAAACCGCGTTCAGCCTGAACATTGCCGAAAACGTCGCGCTCGACGCGAACATGTCGGTTGCGGTGTTCAGTATGGAAATGGGTGCGGCGCAACTGGTCATGCGGATGCTGGGCTCGGTCGGCCGACTCGATCAGCACAAGTTGCGCACCGGCCGCATCGGCGAGGACGACTGGCCGCGCCTGACGCACGCGCTCGGACGGCTGAACGAGACACCGTTCTTCATCGACGAATCGCCCGGCCTGTCGGCGATGGAAGTACGCGCCCGCGCGCGCCGTCTGGCGCGGCAATGCAAGGAAGATCGGCCGCTCGGACTGATCGTGCTCGACTACATCCAGTTGATGTCGGGCAGCAGCAGCGGCCAGAGCGAGAACCGGGCGACCGAGATTTCGGAAATCTCGCGTTCATTGAAAGGACTGGCAAAAGAATTGCACGTGCCGGTCA
>SXGT01479635.1_pt1 | contig 21218 bp, 20 predicted proteins | sample 3176221 | NCBI WGS metagenome assembly SXGT01 (sample SAMN11356862, study PRJNA531348) | freshwater metagenome | isolation source: freshwater sample F1-120 | place: China: Fuxian Lake, Yuxi | collected 2017-12-25
CGCTGGGCTCATAACCCCGAGGTCGCAGGTTCGACTCCTGTCCCCGCTACGAGTTGAAATGGCCCCCGGAGATGTCTCCGGGGGCCATTTTCATGCCCTGCTGAGCGAATTGGTGAACGGCACGATTGTCGGCGCGGGGCGAAGCCCCTGTCACAGGGTGAATTGGCAGGCGATACATTCCGCGGCCAATGATCAGAGCGCACGTTCGTCGGTCCGGGCCGGCATTCGCTCGACGCAGAAGACTGGACAATTCCCTGCGGGCGCCCGCCCCGATCGGCTCATCGCCTCGCCACTGCCAGTACGCCGGCGCAGACTGCCTAGTAGCCGTTGAGGATCCATGACATCCCACCGAAATCTGCGCTGTCGAGGTCGGTGCTGACAGCCGGCGCGTTGCCTCGCCGATCCGATTTCGGCGTTACCCGCCGACTTCATCCATCACTCGGGCGTCAAGTCGTCGCTGATGGCCACCTCAATACCGCGCAACATCGAGGCCACCTTGCGGTCGAGAAGCACGCCGGTTGCCGCCGTCCCTGGATCATCGAGTCCTGCAAAGACCGTCGACGGCTGATCGATAGCGAAGACTGCGTCGCCCGCATCGTCACTGAGAAGTAGCACGCGAAGGGGCGCATACAGCAGGGCAGCGTGGTCGAGTCGGTACATCGTTTCGGCGATGACGTGATTTCCGATCAGGTACTCGACGGCGTGGCCGGTGTGACCGGCCAGTTCCATCAGCGGTGTGGCTTCGATGACTGCGTAGCGCAGAAGGCCATACGGTGCGCTTGCTGCAACCTCGGCTTCGACGTCGGCCCATGTACCGCTCGCGCGAACGATGTTCATGTACGGCGTGGGATCAAAGGTCGGCACCGCCTGTTCCATTGCGGCGCGAAAATGCTCGAACGGGATGCCGGTGGCGATGGTGAGCCGCGTCATGACGTGGTCCACTCTGAGCACCGTGACTCCGCTCATATCGGTATCCTCTGAAGGGGTGGGATGAAGTGCCGTTGTCGCGGTGGTCGATTTCGACGACTACCGTTGGAGGACAGAAGTACTCGTAGTAGCGCGCTCGAGTACGTGAATCGCCCGTACTGGCCCGCCTTCATCTCACACGCCTCGTGCCACACCCCGACGTTGCCGTTGTCCGCCGTCCGTTGTGAAGAACGTCGCCATCTCCAAGGCTTCATTTCCCCACCGCGAGCGACGTGCGTAGCTGTTCGTCGAAGACTCGTCGGGGTGCGAAACGACGCAGCGCACTCAGCCGTCGCGCGGAGCCGGCCGGATAACGCAGTTTCGGACTCTTGTCCGTCGCGGCGGACACGATGGCTTTGGCGACGACGAGGGGGTCGTCACCGTTGTTGACCTGTTCGGCCACAGCGTGATTCGAACGCCGCCGCCGATGTTCGTAGGCCGACAGCGGGTTGTCCGGCTCGGCGGTGTTGTCGTCGAACCCGGTTCTGGTGCCGCCGGGCTCGACGAGAACGACGCGGATGTTGTCGTCACGGACCTCGTGGTCGACGGACTCGGAGTATCCCTCGACCGCAAATTTTGTGGCGCTGTAGGCAGCCATGAAGGGTGCGGGCATCAGCCCGAAAATCGACGAGATATTCACGATGCGTCCGCTGCCCTGCCTGCGCATATGCGGTAGGACGGCGTTGGTCATCCGCATGACACCGTAGACGTTGATGTCGAAAAGCCGCTGCGATTGGGTGATCGAGTTCTCTTCGCTGGCCCCGTTTAGGCCCATACCGGCGTTGTTCACCAGAACGTCTATCCGTCCGAACCGTGCGATCACCGTGTCGACCGCGGCAACCACGGACTCGTCGCGGGTGACGTCGAGCTCGAGAAAGAACAGATTCTGTTCATCGTCCAGCCCCGCGGTGTTGCGGCTGGTGCCCACGACCTGATAGCCGGCGTCGAACAGGGCGCGGGCGGCGAACCTGCCGAGGCCTGATTTGGCGCCGGTGACGAGAGCAACCGGTTGTGGTGTTGTCATGCGTAGCTCTTCCTCTGTTGGTTGCGGTATGTCAGGCCGGCAGGAGCTGCACTACCTCGCTGGATGTCACACCTCTGACTGTAGTGGTGTCTAGTCAGACCGTAGCGTGCTGACTTTACTGAAGGCAAGCCAGCGTGGCACGATGTCCGGCATGACTTCCGCGACTCTGGTCGGTCGACTCAGCGATCGTGACTCCTGGCAGGCGGACGGCTGCTCCATGGCGGCGGCGCTCGACATTGTCGGGCGCCGGGCCAGCCTGCTGCTGCTGCGTGAGGCGTTCTACGGTGCGCATCGCTTCGATGAGTTCGCGCGCCGGGCGCAGCTCAGTGACAAGATCACCGCTACCCGGCTTCGTGAACTCGCTGATGAGGGCATCCTGGAGAAGCGTCCGTATCACGAACCCGGACAGCGCGCCCGGGAGGACTATCACCTCACCGAGAAGGGCGAGGAACTCCTCCCCATTCTGCTGGGTCTGATGCGCTGGGGGGACCGATGGGCTCGCCCCGGCGGGGGCCGCGTAGGGCTATCGCACATCGACTGCGGATCGCCCATCGATGTCGAAGTGCGTTGCCGCAAGGGGCATTCAGTAACCGCGTGCGATATTCAAGCTGAGTTGCGCGGCTGAGGCAGAGGTGCGGTGGAACGCGAGAAACCGTGCGCGACGCGGCAGACCGCTTCGACACGACGTGACATGCAAGACGTGAAATCACAGGCGAACTGCGCATCGGCCGCGCAGATTGAGGCATAGGACCACAACCAGCCTGCTCACAACCCAGAGGTCGCAGGTTCGAATCCTGTCTCCACTACCAGATAGAGAACGGCCTCGGAGATTGCTCCCAGGGCCGCTTTCGTGCCCGCAGCGAACGTCCTGGTCGCGTGTGGACACCTGCGCCCGTGGTGGACAGCTGATGGAACTTTACCCCGAGCGCTCTGTCGAACCGGACAAAGAGCGAGCCCATTTCCCATACGATCGGCCAAGAAGTTCAGACGGCCGTCCTGCTTGCATGATCACAGCAACGGTCCATCACAGGTACCCCTGACGGAACGAGAAATCTATGTCCGACTCCGCGTTTCAGATTCTGGCGATCGGGCTGTACTTCGTCCTGATGCTGGCGATCGGCTTCTACGCCTTCCGTCAAACCAGCGATCTCGACGACTACATGCTCGGCGGCCGCAGGCTCACCCCGACCGTCGCCGCGTTGTCGGCGGGCGCATCAGACATGTCCGGATGGCTGCTCCTCGGAGTGCCGGGCGCCATCTACGCCTCCGGCCTTCTCGAGTCGTGGATCGTGATCGGCCTGGTGATCGGAGCCTGGCTCAACTGGAAGTTCGTCGCACCGCGACTGCGGGCATACACCGAGATCGCCAACAACTCGATCACCGTGCCGAGCTTCTTCGAGAACCGGCTGCGCGACAAGTCGCATGTCCTGCGCATCGCGGCAGGCACGATCATCCTGTTCTTCTTCACGTTCTACGTGTCGTCCGGCATGGTCGCCGGCGGCGTGTTCTTCGAGACGTCGTTCGGCTCGTCGTATCTGGCAGGGATGCTTCTGGTCGCCGCAATCACCATGTGCTACACGCTGTTCGGTGGTTTTCTCGGTGCGTCGCTCACCGACGTTGCACAGGCGGTGTTGATGTTCGCGGCGCTCGTCACGATTCCCGTCGTCACGATCATCGCGACCGGCGGACCGGGCGAGATGGTCAATCTGGTCCAGGCCGCCGACGCCGCGCACAACGCCGCCAACCCCGGCGACGAAATCCACCGCACGTCACTGTTCTTCGGCGGAAGTTTCCTCGCCATCGTGTCAGCTGCGGCCTGGGGACTCGGCTATTTCGGCCAACCGCACATCATCGTCCGGTTCATGGCGTTGCGCTCCTCGGCCGATGCCAAGGCCGGTCGTCGGGTCGGCATCAGCTGGATGATCCTCACCTCGGCAGGTGCGATCGCCACCGGTTTCGCGGGCCTGGCGTACTTCTTCCGCGAGGGAGTGACGCTGGATAACCCCGAGACCGTGTTCCTCCAGCTGGCGCAGGTGATGTTCCATCCCCTGATAGCCGGGATCGTGCTCGCGGCAGTGCTGGCGGCCATCATGTCGACGATCTCGTCGCAACTCATCGTGTGCTCGTCGGCTCTGGTCGAAGACATCTACCGGGCGTTCGGAAAAGAGGCGAGTCCGACGAGGTTGGTCACCTACGGTCGGCTCGGGGTGCTGACGGTCGCTGTGGTGGCGGTCCTGTTGGCGCTCAACCCGGATGGGACGATCCTCGACCTTGTCGGCTTCGCGTGGGCCGGCTTCGGGGCCGCCTTCGGCCCCCTGATCATCCTGTCGCTGTTCTGGCGCAAGCTCACCTCGGCCGGTGCGATCGCCGGCATGATCGCCGGTGCCGTGGTGGTCGGCATCTGGGGCCAGACCGAGTCGCTGTCGAGCGCGATGTATGAAATCGTCCCCGGCTTCCTCGCGTGCCTGGTCGTGGCCGCGGCCGTATCGCTCATGACTGCCCGCGAGAACGACGAGATTCAGCGCGAGTTCTCCGATATGGCCGAGACGGCCAGGAAGCCTCACGAACCCGCGGCGCCTGCCTGACGCCCCGAGATCGGCAACCGGTCCTAGCCGCTTCCGTCGGGCTGATCGTTGTTCTTGTGTGCGCCCCATCCGTGGACTCGGTCGATTTCGATGAGTGCGCTGACGCGGGGGCGGTCCCGGTCGGGGTAGGGCTTGCCTTGGTAGTGCTCGGACAGTGCATCGATGTCGGCCAGGCCGTCGTCCTCGTAGATGCGGGTGACGTGTCCGATGGCGGTGACGTGGGTGTACCAATCATTTTCGTCGATGACCGTGAGTGACACCCGTGGGTCTCTGCGCATGTGTTCCAGACGTTTTCGACCTATATCCATATTGACGAGCAAGTGATCGTCTCGGTAGAGATACCACGTCGCGGCAGACACCGGTTGACCATCGTGCCGGGTCGTGCTGATGACGGCGGGGTTGGGCTTACCCAGCATCTGCTTGGCGCCGTCGGCCAGTGGTGAGGATGTCATTGAATTCTCCAGATCGACAGTAAGTTCGGGATACTCGCAGGATGCCCCGCTGCTGTCCGTTCTAAGCCTCGGCCATCAATGTCCGTCGCACCACTTTCCGACCCGAACGCCGCTGGCCAGGTTTACGACGTGCACACCCCCAAGCGTGCCTCGTGCGCCGCCAATACGTCGGCGGCCACCGAGGCGACGGTGTCAACCAATACGACCGGGCCGCCGGCCTCGGTGTCATAGAGGAAGTGTGAGGACGCGACACGGGCGCCGCAGTACTCGAAGATGCCGTGTTCGATGCCGGTCCGCATGGACGCTGTGTAGCCGTGTCGTTGGTAGGTGCCCGGGTCCGTGCCGGCAAGTGCCAGTAGGTGAATGTCACGGCGGGTCAGTGCATCTGCCGACACGGCGTCGTCTCCGTAGGCCCAGCCGTAATTCAGCACGCGGTCGATCCAGCCCTTGAGCAGGCCCGGCATGCCCCACCAGTAGACGGGGTAGACGAGCACGACGACGTCGGCGCGTTCCACCCGTTGTTGTTCGCGGCACACATCGCCGGGATATGGTCCGTCGCCTCGCATGGCGGCCAGATCCTCAGCGGTGAAGCGTGGGTCGAATTCCTCGGTGGACAGATCGGCGACCTCGGCGGTGTGACCGGTGGTCGCGCTGAGTTGCGCTGCCAGCATGCGTGCGGCCGAACCTGTCAGCGACTCGGATTGCGGATGCGCGAACAAGACGAGTGTGTGCACTGTTGCTCCCGGTATTGTCGACCCAAGAAAAGTTACAGTTAGTAACTTACTGATAGTAACTTAGGTCGTCAAGGAGGCTCGGACGTGGCAGCGGTGACGCAAAAGCGCATGTCGAAGGCGGAGCGGCACGCTCAGTTGCTCGACATCGCCCAAGAACTCATTCGCGTCGACGGCAGCGACGCGTTGACACTGGCTCGGATCGCCGAGCGGGCCGGGGTCACCAAACCGCTCGTGTACAACCACTTCGGTACGCGGGCCGCGGTGCTGGCCGAGCTCTACCGAGCGTTCGACGAGCGCCAGCATGCGGCCCTCGATGCGGCGCTGGCGACTTCGCCGGGCGATCTGGACACGGTGGCGCGCACGATCGCCGACGCCTACGTCGGTTGCGCGCTGAGTGAAGGCACGGAGCTGCCCGGACTTGTTGCGGCGCTTGCCGGTTCGCCGGAACTCGAACGCCTGCGCCGCGACGCGGATCACACCTTCGGCGGCAAATGCCGAGCAGCGCTGCTGCCCTTCGCTCGCAGCGGTGAGATTCCGGACGCGGCCATCCACGCGATCCTGGGCGCGGCCGACGGCGTCGCACGCGCGGTCATCGCGGGGGAGATCGCCGCCGGGGATGCCCACGCGGCGCTGTCCACCGCGATCGCCGCGTTGGTCAGCCCACGCTGATCAGGACCACCCCGACCAACACTACGGCCGACGCGATCGCGCGCCGGCCGCCCAGGTTCTCGCCGAGGAACACCGCGCCGATCAGCGCGCCGAAGATGATGCTCGTCTCCCGCAGCGCGGCGATCGGTGCCAGTGCCCCGCTGGTCTGCGCCCACAGCACGATCGAGTAGGCGGCCAGTGAGATCACACCGCCGGTGATCCCCGCCCCGGCCGACTCCCGTAACGCCGGTCCGAGCCGGCCGCGGCGACGGATCACCGCCAGCACCGCGATCGGCGGGCCCTGCAGCAGGAACATCCACCCGATGTAGGCGGCCAACGGCGCCTCCCGCACGCCGAGCCCGTCGACCACGGTGTACGCGGCGATCATCACCCCGGTGAGAAGCGCCGCCGTCAGCGCCGGGATGTCGCGGCGGCTCGGCCGTCCTCCGATGAACACCAGTCCGATGATCCCCAGGGAGATCGCCAGCACCCCGGCGAGCTCGGTCGGCGGGAGGTCGTTGCCGAGCACCACCACCGACACCAACGCCACGATCCACGGTGACGTACCCCGCGCCAGCGGATACATCTGGCTGAATTCGCCGAGCTGGTAGCTCGCGAGCAGCAGCAGGTTGTAGACCACGTGCAGCGCCGCGGACGCGATGATGAACGGCCACGCTCCGGCGGGCGGAAACCCGGCCAGCAATGCCAGCGCCCCGCCGCCGACCATATCGACCGCGCCGATGAGCGCGAAACCCACCAGACGGTCGGTGACGTTGTGCGCCAGCGAGTTCCAGATGGCATGCAGCAGCGCCGAGAACAGCACGGCGAGGGCAATGATCGGCGTCATCCGAGGACCTTCCCGGTGGCACGCGCGCGCCACCGCAAGATCCTCCAGGCTTTTATCCGTTCAGATGACCGCGAGTGTTCGGAACTCCCGGTGGCGACGCTCGGACCAGTCGCGTGTGACCGCCGGAACCCTAGACGCTATCGGGCCAGACTCTACCCGTACGCGTCACGGCTTGTCCTGCGTCACTCGGACTGAGTTCTCACCCACCGCGTGCTGGCCGTGCACCGCCGGGTGGTAGCCCGGCACCTGCGTGAGGAGCTGAGCGACACTCCTCGAGGTCGCCATCACGGTGCGATCGGGTCTGACCAGTGCGGCGACGGTGTGACCGCGGCGTAGCCACCGGGCCAATTCGGTACCGGGTGCGGCAAAATATGGTGTGCAGCCACGCTCTTCGGCCAGCAGGTGCTGGGCCGACGTGAGCGGCAGCGCGGTGATGAGCGCGAAACCCAGCCCCAGGACGTCATCGACCCGGCGGCCGTCCGGCAACACGGAGTTGGGGCACAGTGTGCCGGTCAGTGACCGAGGGCCATGGCGGCGTCGAACAAAGTGCGAGCGGTGCAGCGCCGGGGTCGACGAATCCATGATCCGGTTGCGCATGCCCGGTATCAGCCCCAGCCGTGGCACCACGATGCGACGCAGCAGCGAGCCGGCCTCACCTCCCGCGGTCATGAATCTGCCGACAACCAGGGCCAGTCGAACCATGGCTCGCGCGTGAGGTTTTCGTTCGCGCTCGTAGCTGTCCAGTGCCGACGACGGCAGGTCACCGGAAATGACACCGGCCAGCGTCCATGCGAGGTTGGCTGCGTCGCGGAGTCCGGCACCCATGCCCTGGCCGATGAAGGGTGGCGTCAGGTGGGCGGCGTCACCGAGCAAGAACACGTTCCCCCGGCGCCAGCGGTCGGCGAGCTGGGCGCGGAAAACGTACTCGGCGACCCGGATGAGGTGCAGCTGGTCGTCGCCCACGGTTCCGGTCCACGGCGCGATCAGCGGCTTGAGCGCGGTCAGGTCGCAGAAGTGTTCGGCGGTCTCGCCGTCGAGCAACTGGAACTCCCACCGGTAGCGGGTGTCCCCGATGCGCATGTAGGTCCCTGCCCGTACGGGATCGCAGACCTGATGGACACCCTCCCACTGGCCGAGGTCCGCGGTGGTCTCGACATCGATCACCAGCCAGCGTTGCTGGAACCGGAGGTCGACCATCTGCGCGCGGATCGTCGAGCGCACAAAGCTATTGGCGCCATCGCAGCCCAGTACGTAGCCCGCGTCCACCTGCTGGGTGGTGCCGTCACCGCGGTCGCGGTAGCTGACCCGGGCGCCACCGTCCGCGCGCTGTTCGATGCCGATCACCTCGCAGCCGCCCCGCACGTCGATGCCGGGGTAGCGGGTGAGGTTCTCCCGGAGGACAGATTCGAGCTCGGGTTGGTCGAACATGTTGGCTTGCGGAAAGCCATTGGTGCTGGTCAGGGTGTCTCGGTGGAACTCGGCAAGAACACGGTGATCGTGGTCGCGCAGCTGTAGTCCGTGTGCCGGGCGGGAGATGGCCGCGAACTGTGTGGAGATGCCCAACCGCGCGATGATGCGATAGACCTCGTCATCCATGTGCACCGCGCGGGGTTGCGGATAGACCCCGTCCCAGCGGTCGAGCACCAGACTGCTGATGCCGTACTGCGCCAGCAGGGTCGCCACGGTGGCACCGGTAGGACCCGCCCCGACGATGATGACGGGCGGCCCGGCGGCAGTGATCGATCTCGGTTGCGGAGTCACTGAATTGAGCTCAGTTCGCTTCCACCACGCGGTAGGTCACGGCGTAGCGTGCCAACACGCGGTCGATGTCCTCGCGGTGTGTGGGGTCGGCGATCTCGACGGTGAGCACGGGCGCTCCGCCCTCGATCTCTGCGTGAACGCAGACACCGTCGTGCCCGGACAGGGCGTCGGTGAAGACATCACGGGCGGCATCGGCACGCAGGGGCACCTTGTACGGCTTGCCGATCGCGGTCACCGGTAGCCCATCGAGAATGGTCACTTTTCGTGGCGCGGCGGCGCGCTCACCGACCTGGGTGGCGGCCCACCGTGTCAGCTCCTGAGCGCTGACGACGGATCCGGGATGGAGCGTGACGTAGGCGACCGGCACCTCTCCGGAGTGGGCGTCTGGGGCGCCGACAGCGGCAGCGGAGGCCACGTCGCCGTGGGTGAGTAGTGCGTCCTCGATCTGTGTGGGGTGGATGTTGTGGCCACCGCGGATGATGAGGTCTTTGGCGCGGCCGGTCAGATAGACGAACCCGTCGTCGTCAACCCAGCCGAGATCGCCGGTGTCCAGCCGTTCCCCATGGAGGCTTCCCAGTCCGTCGAGTTGCAGGCCGTGCGCGCCGTGGCCGGACACGTAGCCGGCGAATACCGTTGGTCCGCTGATGATCAACGTTCCCACCTCGCCGGCAGGAAGATCGATCAGGTGTCCTTGCTCATCGACCTTGGCTGCGGTGATCTGTTGGTAGGGCAGGCGTTGACCCACTGAGCCGGGTCGTGGGTATGGACCGAAGCTACGAGCGCTCGCGCAGGTCGCTTCGGTGAGCCCGTATCCCTCGACAAGGGTGACACCGGTGTGGGATTCGAAGTCCTTGCGCACGGCGGGCGGAAGTGCCGATGCGCCGACGATGGCGATCCGCATGCTGGAGATGTCGGCGTCGATCGGGCACTGAGCGAGCACCGCATAGACGGTGGGCACCGCGCTCATCGCCGCAACCTGGTACTGCTGCACGATCTTCCAGAAGTTCGCGTACAGCGCGGGATCACGGTATCCGAGCGGGCCTGCCCACACCACCCGCTGCCCACGCAGCAGCGGGGCCAGCAAGGTGACCACCAGGGCGTTGACGTGGAACAGGGGTAACGCCGCGAAGACGACGGAATCCTGGTCGAGGACGGTGTCGGCGGCGGCCACCATCCACGCGTCGGTGACCTCATTGGCGTGGGTGTGCGCGGCGAGTTTCGGGGTTCCGGTGGTGCCCCCGGTGTGGAATATCGCCGCCAGGTCACCGGGTTCGGGCGGGTCGCCCGCAAAGACCGCGCCGTCATATCCGGCGGCCATGTCCGTCAGATATCCGACGGTGACGCCCGGCAACGTGGGCACGGGTGCTGTCACCGTGGTGCCGGTCGGGGAAAGCAGCAGGATGCTATCGACCGATCCGCCCTCGGCCAGTGCCTTGGCCACATCCCAGCTTGCGGCATCGAATTCGGGTGCGGCGCTGATCAGGGTACGGGCACCGGACCGTGCGAGGAGTTCGCCGACCTGTTCAGCGCTCAGCCCGCTGTTGATCGGCGCGGCTATCCCGGCCAGCTGCGCCGCCAGGGTTGCGGTGATCAGTTCGTCGCAGTTCGGGCACAGCAGCGCCACCACGCTGTCGCGCTGGACCCCGGTGGCACGCAGAAAGTTGGCGTATCGGCGAACGTCGGTGGCCAACTCGCCGAACGTCTTCGACGTGCCGTTGTCCCAGTGGGTCGCGTCCGGCAACACGGTCACCGCCGGGGCGTCCGGCCACAGGCCGGCCGCCCGCTCCACGATCTTGAAGGTCGAGTTCGGCAGCCCCCGTTGATGCAGCGGGACACGCTCGACATCGGGCAGGTCGGCGGGGCCGGCATAGCGCGGCCACAGCTGCTCGGTGGTCACGCGAAGATGACCTTCATCCGCTGGATGCCGAGGTCGATCGCACCGTCGTCGGTGGCCACCGATGCGGTGATGACGTCGTCCTGCTGCAGGTACTTGCGGTTGGAGGCCTGACGTTTGAAGAAGGCTTTCCACTTCACCGCCGGCGGCAGCAATGCACCGATCATCTCGATCGGTTTGGGCGGCGCGACGAGCGCCGTGCCTGCCGGTGTACCTGTCAGCACGAGGTCGCCGGCGGCGAGATCCTGGAACCGGGTCAGCGACTGCAACGCGGCCAGCGGCCGGTAGAGCATATCGCCCTCGACCAGGGCATTCTGGCGTTCGTCCCCGTTGACGCTCAGCCGCAGGCGCAGGTCGCCGAAACGGGCAAGCTCGTCGGCATCGAGGAGCACGAGTTCCGGTCCGACCGGGGTGAAGGTCGGGTATGACTTCGCCTCGTAGAACTGGGTCTGCGGCAGCTGGATGTCGCGTGCGGACACGTCGTTGGTGATCACCAGTCCGGCAACATAATCGGCGAGATTGCCGGGCGTCACGTCGGTGCCGACCGGCAGGTCGCGCCCGATGACCAGGCTGATCTCCACCTCGTAGTCGAGGAACCGGACGTGTGTGGGTTTGACGATGTCGTCGAACGGGCCGCTGATGGATGCGGAGGACTTTCGGAAGAACGTCAGCGGGACCGTCTTGGGATCCATGCCCGAATCCCTCACGTGGGATTCGAAATTGGTCATCTGCGCGACCACCCGGCAGGGCCGGGTCAGCGGCGAAAGCAGATCCAGCCCGTCCACCGCGACGGTGTCACCGGTTGCGGCGGCGATCGCGGCGCGGTCGGCGAGCAGTTGTGCGGTGGTGGAGGCAGAGGTGCCGATCTTGGTGGCGCGGTCGGCGGTCTTGACCCACCAGCCGTCGGCGGTGCGAATGATGGATGTGCTCATGAGCGGGCAACTTTCAGTAGGCCGATGAGGCGGTGGAGGTCGAACTCGTTGCGCTGTGGGAGGGCGGTGAGGATGGACCGGGCTTCCGCGCGGGCGCCGCGCGGGCTGGTGCCGAGGAAGTCGCCGCTGACCGGAGGGCCCCACTGGGACAGGCCGCTGGCGGTGAACGGTGCCCAGCCGGGTTCGAGGGTGTTGTCGAACATGTCACCATCGGCGAAGTGTTCGACGAGGAACCCGTCGGGATCACGCCAGTAATCGAAGAGCTGGCTGCCCTGGATGTGGCGGCCGATACCCCAGGACCGAAAGTAGCCGCGCTCTCTGAGGTACTCCCCGCCGGCTGCGAGGGCATCCAGATCGCTGACCTGGTATGCCGAGTGCACGTACCGGTTGGCCGGTCCCAGCGCCATCGCCAATGTGTGGTGATCGGCGGGCTCGGCGCCGCGATCGCAGCGGATGAAGCTCATCGTGGGTCCACGTTCGCGTTGGCCCGGGAAGAACAGGAAATCGCTGACGATCATCCCGAGGTTCTGCTGATACCAGGTCAGCGCCTCGACGTACTTGGTCGACTGCAGCACGACGTGACCGAGGCGTTGGACCCTGGCCGGGGCACGAGGGGGCCGCTGGGTGGCATTGGTGCGCACGACCTCATGGCCGGAGTTGAACAGAAGCGGTGGCTGCGTGGGCAATTGGGGAAGATCATGAGTCCCCGCCACGACGCGGACCGGGATTCCGCTGGGGTCGTTCAGTTGGACCGCCGAACCGCCGATGGTGTCGGGCAGCGGTCGCACCTGCGCGCCGGTCCTGTCGGCAAGCCGACGCACGTCGGCTTCGTCGGCGGCACGGAACGCCACGCCGGCGAAGCGAGACCTTTCCCCACGCCGCAGGATCACGCAAGGAGTGCCCACATCGGTTCCGCGCAGGTGCAGTTCGTCGGGAGTTCGCAGGGTCGTCTGGAAGCCGAACGCACGCGCGAACGCCTCGGCACGCACAAGATCGGGTTTCTCGAATTCGAGCCACGAGATGTCGCGGATCTTGATGGTGGGATTCGTGGCGCGGTCGGCGAACTCGCCGGGCAATGCGCCGTGCTCGCTGTGCAAATCGTTATGGGTCCCGGCCATGTGGCGACAACCTCCTCTCTGTAACTGATGAAATCGTCACATACGACGCTACCCTCAGTCAAGGTTTCTGACGATATCCTCAGTTATGACTGAACTGCTAGATTGAGTCTCCCTTCGAGACAGGCGAGGTAGTGATGGGTGAGTCCGTGGAACCGGGCATCAGTCGGGTGCAACGGCGCAAGCAACGCACCCGTGCCGCGCTGATCAGCGCAGCACAGGGCTTTATCGCCGAAGGTCGGCTCAGCGTGCCGGTGCTGGACATCACGCAGGCCGCCGATGTGGGAATGGGCTCGTTCTACAACTACTTCGACAGCAAGGAAGAGTTGTTCGCCGCCGCGGTGGCTGAGGCCCTCGAGGCGCACGGTGCGCTCTTGGATGTGCTGACCGCCGACGTCGAGGACCCCGCAGAGGCGTTCGCCTGTCGATTCCGGCTGACCGGGCGTCTGTTTCGCCGCCGCCCGCAGGAGAGCCAGATCCTCTTGGCCAACGGGGTTGCGCTGTTGACCTCGGATCGGGGATTGGCGCCCCGTGCGCTGCGCGATATCGAAGCCGCCGTCGGCGCCGGACGGTTCTCGGTCGACGATCCGCAGCTGGCGCTCGCGGTGGCTGGCGGCGCCATCATGGGATTGGGCGCCCTGCTGAGCAGTGATCCCGATCGCGACGATGCCCGTGCGGCCGACTCGGTGACGTCCGACGTGTTGCGACTGTTCGGTATGTCGGCAGCCGATGCCGCCGAGGTCTGCGCTCGACCGCTGCCCGATCTGGATGCGATCGCGCCCCCACATTCGGCGGCGTGAGCCGTCGGCGCGACGACTCAGCTGCCGCGCAGCGCCGCGACCGGACAGATGTCGATCGCCTCCCGGGCGGCGCCGGCAAGGTCCTCGGGCACATCGGTATCGGCGTACTCGCTGACCAGATCGCCCTCGTCGTCGAAGGAGAAGATCGTCGGAGCGGACTGGGTGCACAAACCGTGGCCTTCGCAGCGGTCCTGATCGATGGTGACACGCATGGGTCCTCCCTTCCTAGGCGGGTACCAGCTCAAGGGGCAGTCGCTGGTATCGGTGGATGATGTTGTTGACGGCCCAGATCGGCTCGCCGGTGAGGTTGATGCGCTCCACGCGTGCGGCGAGCTCGCGCAGGATGGCCTGTGACTCCAGGCGGGCCAATCCCTGTCCCGCGCAGCCGTGCGTGCCGTAGCCGAAACCCAAGTGCCGATTGACATCCCGGGTGATATCAAAGCTATCGGGATCATCCCATTCGCGTTCGTCGCGGTTGGCGGAGGCGTAGATGACCAGAATCCGGGAATCTCGTGGAATCAACGAGCCGCCGAGTTCCACGTCGGTGACGGCCTTGCGGGAGAATGCCCGCAACGGTGACTCGAGGCGCACGACCTCGTTGACGGCGTTCGCGACCAGTGACGGGTCCTCACGCAGCGCCTGCCACTGATCGGGATGGGTCGCGAAGAGGTGTAGTGCCGAGCTGATGGCGCTGATGGTGGTATCCAGCGAGGGTGCCAGGTAGTCGATCATCAATGCCGGGCACTCCGCGCGGGGCACCTCACCCGCGTCGGCCGCGTTCAACACGTCGTCACCCATGCTGCCGGGCAGTACCGCGCGATCGCGGACGACGCGGCGGGAGAATCGCAGCATCGACAGGGCTGCGGGCATGGTGCGCAGCCACTGCCGGTTCAGCGGACCCAGTGAGTCGAATGTCGCGCCGGCCCAGTCGATGAGATGCTCGCGGCCCTGCTCTGGCCATCCCACCAGATCCGGCACCACCGCAACCGGAAGGGCGGTGGCCACGTCGCGGACGCCGTCGATATGGCGACGGGCGACCGCCGCCTCGACGACCGCCGCGGCCTGCCGATCGATGGCCTCTGCCATGGAGCGCAGCGCCTTTGGCGTCAGGCGGTGGGCGAGCAGCCTGCGGCGTCGGTCGTGGTCCGTGCCATCGCTGTTCAGCGTGGTGCCCCGGGAGAGCCGGTTGGTCAGCGCATTCAGTGCCACGCCCTGGCCGGAGGCAAAGCGCCCGTCATCGCGCAGCGCGGCCTTGCATTCGGCGTAGCGCGGCAGCGCGTAGACCCGCTGTCGCGGCAGCCACACCACCGCGCCGCGCTGTCGTAGTCGGGCGTAGTGCGGGTAGGGGTCGACGATGGCGCTGCGTGCGTAGATATTCCGTCGATACGCCGGCGCGTTGGCGGCATTTCCCATGGTGAGTCCCTCACTGCGGCGGGTGCGGGGCGGCTCCGTGCCCTGCGCGGGTTCGTCCGACCAACAGAACCAGAGAATGACGATATCGTCAAGTATGACTGAATCCGGCAAGTGGGTGTGGTCAGTCCGGCCCCGCCGGCAGGTCCATCGGCATGAGATGTCGGGCGTCGCCGTAGCCGATGCCCCACGAGGCCGACAGCGTCTCGTCGGGCTCCAGCCAACGCAACCCGACGCCGCTGTTGAAGGCGTCGGCGGGCGCGGTCATCGGTTCGAGCGCGACGGCCGTCACGAACTTCCCGGCACGGGGGAACCGCCGGGTGACGAAGACGTGCACGAAACCGAAGCTGTCGTCGGCCCACAGCGAGACGGTGCGGCCGTCGGGGGAGCGCAGGGTGTGCACGCTGCGACCGTCCGCCGCCGGCACCGACCACGCGTCGTCGAGGTCTAGGTCGGCGATGACGCGTCCTCCGCGCAGATCCCATTCGGAGCCCGGCACCGCAGTACGCCCGGTGGGTATGAGCCGGTCGTCGACGTCGATGTGGTGCGATCCGTTCACCCTCAGCGTCAGCGTCTCGGTGGGCACGTCGCCGATCGCCAGAAAGGGATGGGCGCCGATCGCGACTGGGGCACAGTCGGATCCGACGTTGCGGACCGTATGGGTCGCGCTCAGGCCGTCGGCCACCAGACGGTAGGTGACCTCGGTCTGCAGTCGGAAGGGGTAGCCGTGCTGCGGATGCACCGGCGCCCCGAGGGTGATCGCAGCAGCCGACCGCGCCACCACCCGATGCGCCGTGTCGTACAGCAACCCGTGCAGTGCGCTGCCATGGCGGGCGTCGTTGATATCGAGTTGGTGTGTGCGCCCGTCGTGCACCCAGCGGCCGTCGCGCACCCGGTTGGTCCATGGAACCAACACCGCACCGCAAAAGAACGGCACGGGCGCGCGGTCGTCGAGCCCGGCCGTGATCTCGACGCCGTCGACGCGCAACTGCCGGATGGCGGCACCCGCCTCGGCGATCACCGCGCGTACGGTGCCCCCGGCGCTGTGCAGGACGAGCTCGAACTGTGTCATGTGGCTATCCGCCGGCGCCGTGGCCGGCATGCGTCGCCACGATCGTCGGTGCACGGTGGCCGTGGTGCCGGGTTGCGGCGCGCACCGCGTCGCCGACGGCCTCCCGTCGCTCAGCGGGGACCAGCGCGATCACGCATCCCCCGAAGCCGCCACCGGTCATCCGTGCCCCCAATGCCCCTGCCTGCACGGCCGTTTCGGCGATCAGATCGATGTGCGCGGTGGTGATCTCGAAGTCGTCGCGCATCGATTCCTGTGACGCGGTCAGCAGCCGGCCGACCGCGGCGAAGTCGGAGCGGTGCAGCGCCGCAACGGTATCGAGGACGCGTTGGTTCTCGGTGAGGATGTGCCGGGCGCGCCGGCCGTCTTCGGAGTCCGGTAGCGCCGCCACGACCTGTGGCATTCGGTCCTGCAGGTCGCGTAGCGTGCCAACCCCCAGCGCGGCCGCGGCACGCTCGCAGGAGGCACGGCGTTCGGCGTATTCGCCGCCCGCATGCTGATGTGCGGCATGGGAATCGATGAGCAGCAGCGTGACGCCGTGGGCCTCGGGTTCAAACGGCACCGAGTGCACGCTGAGATCGCGGAAATCGATCAGCTGGGCGTGCCGCCGTTCGGCGAACAGGATGGCCAGCTGATCCAGCATGCCCGTCGGCGCGCCCACATAGTCGTTTTCCGCGCGCTGCGCGATCCGGGCCTGCTCGACGCGGTCCAGCGTCAGGCCGGTGGCGGACAGGATCGCGCCGAGCACCGCGCATTCCAGTGCGGCCGAGGACGCCAGGCCGGAGCCGGTCGGCACACCGCCGGTGACCGCCATGGTGCCGCCGGGGACGTGGTGACCGGCGCTGTGCAGCGCCCACACCACGCCGGCCACGTATGCGGCCCAGCCGCCGACATCGCAGGGCACCGTGCTCAGCGCCAACCGAACCGCGGCCGCCTCGCGGTCGCTGCGCACCACCAGTGTGTCGGTGTCCTCGGGCCGAAAACTCACCGCGGTGCGTTCGGGCAGCGCGATGGGTAGTGCGAATCCGTAGTTGTAGTCGGTGTGTTCGCCGATGAGGTTGATCCGGCCGGGTGCGCTGTACTCGACAGGCTTGCTCATAGTTCCCGCAGCCTGCCCGCGACGATCTCGGGGGTGGTGTCGTTGATGAACGCCCCCATCGCCGACTCCGAACTGGCCAGATATTTGATCTTGGTGGCGGTGCGCCGTATCGAGAGTAGCTCGACGTGGAAGTACCCCTCGCGTTGCGTGTCGTCCTCGGTGTACTGATGCAGCGCCGACATGTAGGGCAGCGGTGCGTCGTACAGCCGGTCGAACCGTCCGAGCACGTCGAGGTAGATCCGCGCGAAGCTCTCGAGTTCCGCGTCGTCCAGGTCGGTCAGGTTGCGCACGAACCGGTGCGGATAGATGTGGACCTCCAGCGGCCACCGGGAGGCGAAGGGGACGAAGGCGGTGAACGAATCGTTGTCTGCCACGATCCGGCTGCCCTGTTCGACCTCGTCGGCGAGAATGCGCGCGAACAGGTTGGTGCCGTGCCGTTCTCGGTGCAGGCGGGCTTGGCGCAGCATCGTGGCGGTGCGCGGGGTCAGGTACGGGTAGGCATAGATCTGACCGTGCGGATGGGTCAGTGTCACGCCGATCTCCTCGCCGCGGTTCTCGAAACAGAAGACCTCTTCGACCCCCGGCCGCGCCATCAACTCCGCGGTGCGGTGCCGCCATGCCTGCACGACCAGCACCGCGTGGTCGATGTCGAGGTCGGCGAACCGGCCGGTGTGGTCGCTGGAGAATGCGATGACCTCACAGTGGCCGTTGCCCGGTGCGGAGGTGAATCCGTCGACGGCGTCGGGAAGCCCGGCGGAGCTGTCGCCGGCCAGACTGGGAAACCTGTTCTCGAACACCACCACGTCGTAGCCCGGTGCGGGCACCTCGCTGGAGATCCCGGACGGTCCCGGGCACAGCGGGCACTGGTCGGGAGCCGGCTTGTAGGTACGGTTCTGGCGCAGGGCCGCGATGACCACCCATTCGCCGGTCTGCCGATCCAGGCGCAGCTCGGTGTGTGAGCCGGTCCGGACCGGCAGGACCCGACGGTCGGGAAGGGGGGCGGCATCGTGACCCGGCAGCGAGAAGAACATCAGTTCGCGTCCGTCGGCCAATGGCCATCGCTGCGGCTCGATCCTCACGTTCCGATCATCCAGCACTGTCGACCGCGGCCCGGACCCGCCGCCAGGGCTGCGCGAGTTCCCGGAAATACCGGGCATTCTCGGCGGCGATGATGTGGTCGACCCGTTCGGCGAGCTGGCCCGGCGTCAGGCCGAACTCCGCGAGAACCTCGTCTGCGGGTGGGCCGCCGTAGGGGGACCAGCTGCGCACGTACTCGAGGATGTCGCGGTCGAAGCGGTCCATGGCGCTACGACCCACCCTTCTTCTTGTTGTAGACGTCGAATCCCACCGCGGCCAGCAGAACCCGGCCCTTGATGACCTGCTGGACATCGCTGCCGATACCGATCAACGACATCCCGTTGTTCAGCACGCCGAGGACGAAACCGCCGATGATGGCCCCGAACACGGTGCCGACGCCGCCGTTGGCCGAGGCGCCACCGATGAATGCCGCGGCGATCGCCTCCAGTTCCATGCCGATCCCCGCCTGCGGGGTGGCCGAGTTGAGTCGCGCGGCGAAGAGCAGACCGGCCAGCGCGGACAGCAGACCCATGTTGACGAAGACCAGGAAGGTGACGCGCTTGGTCTTGACCCCGGAGAGCCGGGCGGCGGCCACGTTGCCGCCCACGGCGTACACCTGCCGGCCGAACACGCTGCTGCGCATGACGAATGCGTAGATGACGAATGCCACCGCCAGGATGATCCCGACCACCGGCACCCCGCGATAGCTCGCGAGCAGCAACGTGAACGCGGCAAGGGCGGCCACGATGGCGGCGCATTTGAAGACGAACCATCCGAACGGCAGAACCTCGAAGTCGTAGCGGGTCTGCGTGCTCCGCTGGCGGACCTGCTGCCACAGCGCGGCGACCATCACCAGCACGCCGAGGATGATGGTGGGCCAGTGGTAGAGGCTGCTGCCGCCGAATTCGGGTAGGAACCCACTGCTGACCTGGCTGAAGCTGCTGGGGAACGGGGCGATGGACTGACCCTCCAGCAGATACTGGGTGGCGCCGCGGAACACCAGCATGCCGGCCAGAGTGACGATGAACGACGGAATGCCGACATAGGCGATCCAGAATCCCTGCCACGCCCCGATCAGCGCCCCGAGCAGCAGGCACAGCCCGACCGCGACCGGCCAGGGCATGTCCTGGCGGATCATCAGCACCGCCGACATGGCGCCGATGAATCCGGCGATGGAACCGACCGAGAGGTCGATGTGGCCGGAGATGATGACGATGACCATCCCGATCGCCAGGATCAGGATGTAGCCGTTCTGTTGAACGATATTGGTGACGTTGAGCGGTTTGAGCAGGATCCCGCTGGTCCAGATCTGGAACAGGATGACGATCAGGACCAGCGCGACGACCATGCCGTACTGCCGGAAGTTCTTGCGTACGGCGGTCACCAGTCGCGCTGCGCCGGAGTCCGGTGGCGGGGCGGGTGCGCGTGAGCCCGCATCCACCGTGGAACTGGTGGTCATGAGGTCGATCCCTTCATCATGTAGTGCATCAGTGTTTCCTGGGCGGCGTCCTCGCGGGCCACCTCACCGGTGAGCCTGCCCTCGTTGAGCGTGTAGATGCGGTCGCACAGGCCGATCAGCTCCGGCAGCTCGGAGGAGATCACGATCACCGACTTTCCCTGGGATGCCAGCGAATTGATGATCGTGTAGATCTCGTACTTGGCGCCCACATCGATCCCGCGGGTGGGCTCGTCGAGGATCAGCACGTCGGGGTCGGCGAAGATCCACTTGCTCAACACCACCTTCTGCTGATTGCCTCCGGACAGGTTGCCGGTGGTGGCCCGTACCGACGGCGCCTTGATGTGCATGTCCTTGCGGAAGCGCTCGGCGACGACGGTCTCTTCGTGTTCGTTGATGACGGTCGCTCTGCTGACCTTGGGCAGCGATGCCAGGGTCACACTGCGGGCGATGTCATCCATCAGGTTGAGTCCGTAATGCTTGCGGTCCTCGGTGGCGTAGGCGATACCGTGCGCGATCGCCTCGGACACCGTGCGGGTACGAATCTCTTTGCCGTCCTTGAAGACCGCACCGCCGCCCTTCTTTCCATAGCTGCGCCCGAAGACGCTCATCGCGAGCTCGGTACGGCCGGCTCCCATCAGCCCCGCCAGGCCCACGACCTCGCCGCGGCGCACGCTGATCGACACCCCGTCGACGACCTTGCGCTCCTGGTCGAGCGGGTGGAAGACGGTCCAGTCCTGGATCGCGAAGGTGACCTCGCCGACGGGATGGGGGGTGCGTGGCGGGAAGCGGTCGACCATATCGCGGCCGACCATGCCGCGGATGATGTGTTCCTCGGTGAGTCCGGCCTCCACGGGCCGGGTCTCGATGGTCTGGCCGTCGCGCAGGATGGTGATGGTGTCGGCCACCCGCATCACCTCATTGAGCTTGTGCGAGATGATGATGCAGGTCAGTCCCTGCCCGGCGAGCTCGACGATGAGGTCGAGCAGGTGCCTGCTGTCCTCGTCGTTGAGGGCCGCTGTCGGCTCGTCGAGGATGAGCAGCTTCACCTTCTTGGACTGCGCCTTGGCGATCTCGACGAGTTGTTGCTTACCGACTCCGATGTCGGAGATCAGGGTCTGCGGGTTCTCGTTCAGGCCGACACGTCGGAGCAGTTGCTGGGCGTGACTGGTGGTTTCGTGCCAACTGATGATTCCGCCCGAAGCGTGTTCATTGCCCAGGAAGATGTTCTCGGCATTAGCCTTTCCGGAGTAAAATTCTCGGCAAAAAAATTTTTTTTCCTTTTTTTTCCTTTTTTTTCCTTTTTTTTCCTTTTTTTTGCTCGAAAATCGACAAAAACGGCTAAAAAC
>SXGT01081306.1_pt1 | contig 21215 bp, 13 predicted proteins | sample 3176221 | NCBI WGS metagenome assembly SXGT01 (sample SAMN11356862, study PRJNA531348) | freshwater metagenome | isolation source: freshwater sample F1-120 | place: China: Fuxian Lake, Yuxi | collected 2017-12-25
TCGCCACGACGACTGGATGGAGCGGCAATTCCAGTGCACCCCGCTCGATCGCGCGCCCATCGAGCCGCTGCCCGGCGCCGACCTCGAGCGCGCCGCCCAGGTGTGGGCGCTGCACTGGGACGAGGTCGACGAGCTGCTCAACCGGCGAGCGCGAGCGCGGCGACGACCTGCCCCTGGCTGGCGGCGTCGCCGTCGAGGCCGGCGGCGAGCCTGGCCTCGGCGCCGGCACGTAGGGCCGCCAGGTCTCCGGAGGCACGCAGCGCCACGAAGCCGGCCGGTGTTTCGGCGTCGATGACGACGGCGGTGGTCGATCCGTTCGATCCGGTCGTCGGCGGAGGCGCCGCCGGACCCGTCCGACCTCCGGACTGGGTGACGACGACGACGATCGCAGCGATCGCCAGCGCCGCCCCGGCGGCGATCCACAGCCACGCCCGCGATCGTGCCCCTGGCGGTGTCGCCGCCGGCGTCGCTGCCGCCGCTGCCGCGGCCGCGGCCGCAACATCGGGTACGCCCTGGTAGGCGGGGAGCGACTCGCCGAGGCTGGCGCGGGTCGATGGCACCGACGGGCGCGAGGCCGTGATCTCGGCGATCGGCATGCCGGCGTGCTCGGCGATGGCGCGGGCCAGGGCCTCCTCGGCGAGCCCGGCCTCGCGGCGGACGGTCTCGAGATCGAGCAGCATCTCCGCCACCGACTGGTAGCGCTCCTCGATCCGCTTGCGCATCGCCTTCTGCACCAGGCGTTCGAGGGAGATCGGCAGGCTGGCCGCCGGTGCGGCCTCGCGGATCGATGGCGGCTCCTTGCCGAGGATCTGGCCGGCGAGGTCGCCGAAACTCTCGCCGTGGAACGGCGCGACGCCGGTCGCCGCGCGGTAGAGCATGACTCCGAGCGTGAAGATGTCGGATCGATGATCGACGGCCTTGCCGCTGATCTGCTCGGGGCTCATGTAGCTCGGGGTGCCCATCACCGCGCCCTCGCGCGTGACCGCACGCGCGCTGCCGTCGCGGAGCTTGGCGATGCCGACGTCGAGCAGCTTGACGAAGTACGGATTCTCGTCGCGGCGGGTGATGAACACGTTGGCCGGCTTGAGATCGCGGTGCACGATCTGCTTGGTGTGGGCGGCGAGCAGCCCGCGGAGCACCTGGCTGTAGATGTGCACCAGCAATGGCAGCGGCAAGGCGCGGTGGGACTGCAGGTCCGACAGGTCCTTGCCCGCGAGGTACTCCATGACGAAGTACACGCTGCCGTCGGCGCCGTCGCCGATGTCGTAGACGTTGACGATGTGCTCGTGGTTGATCAGGTTGACCGCCTGCGCCTCCTGCATGAAGCGGGCGACCACCTCTGGCTCCGTCGAGAACTCGGGACGCAGGAACTTCATCGCGGTGCGCCGGCCGAGCACCTCGTGCACCGCCTCGTAGACGTAGCCCATGCCGCCCTCGCCGAGCAGGCGCACGATGCGGTAGCCGCCGACGCGGACGCCCTCGGGCAGCGGGTCGACATCCTCGACGCGACCGCCGTCGTGAGGACAGTGCGCAGCTCCGGCCGGCACGAGCTGCCGGCACTGGGTACAGACCCTCATCTCGGGCACTGTAACACTTGAGGCCGCGGGCCCGAAGGTGCGAGCCTGCTGAGCATGGGCGGACAGCAACTCGTCCGGGCTGCGCTGAGCGCGGTGGTGGTCGTGCTCTGCGCCACCGGTGGCGCGCACGCTGACGACAAGCAGGCCGCGGCCAAGCAAAAGGAGGCCGCTCGCCTGGTCGCGGACGGAGAGTACACGCGCGCACTGGTCGTGATCGACGAGGGGCTCGTGCTCGCGCCGGGACGGCTGCCGCTGCTCCAGCTGCGGGCCTCGACGCTGGTCGAGATGCGCGACTTCGAGGGCGCGCTCGCGGCCTACGAACGTTTCCTGGCCGCAAATCCCAAGGGCGCGAGCCGGCGCTCGGCGCAACGCAACATCGCCAACCTCGCGGCGGCCCGCACCACCTCGCTCGACCTCACCATCACCGGCGCCACGCCCGATCAGGCCGCCAGCGTCTACCTCGACAGCAAGTCGCTCGGAGTCTTCTGCACGGCCGCGCCGCGCTGCCAGCGCGGCATCCTGCCCGACGACTACAAGATCATCATCGAGCGCAGCGGGCACAAGAAGTTGACCGAGCGGGTGACCATCGCGCTCGGCCAGACCCTGACGCTCGAGCGGGCCCTGATCGAGGAGCCGTCGGCGGTCACGGTGAGCGTGGCCGGCGACGGCACCGCGGCGCCGGCCGCCGTCATCGTCATCGACGGCAAGGAGCTAGGTCCGGCGCCCCAGGCCCTGACCGTGGAGCCCGGCGATCACACCCTCGAGGTGAAGGCCGCCGATCACGCCCCGGTGAGGCAGACCTTCGCGGCACACCGCGGCGAGCCGGTCACGCTGGCGGTCACGGTCCAGCGCCTGGTGCCGATCGCGGTCAACGTCGCCGACGCCAAGCTCCTGGTCGGCACCACGCCGGTGCCGGTCGAGGCCGGCCACGTGATCCTGCCCGCGGGCGCCCTCTCCCTCACCGTTCGCGCCACCGGCTTCGTCAGCCAGGACGTCGCGGTGCCGGCCGAGCGTGGGTCCGGCTATCGCATCGACGTCACCCTCGCGCCTGCGCCGGCGCCGGTCGCGGTCGTGGGCGGGCCACGGGGCGCGATCGTGCGCGTCGATGGCCGCGTCGTCGGCACGGTTCCCCTGTCGGCCCCGATCGAGGTGGCGCAGGGCGCGCGCACCATCGAGGTGAGCGCGTCGGGGCGGGCGCCGTACCGGACCCGGGTCGACGTCGCGAGCCACGAGCCGCTCGAGTTGACCATCGCGCGGATGCCCTCGACCCGCCGGCGCTGGACGTGGGTGGCGGCGGCCGGCACCGGCGCTGCCCTGATCTCGTGGGGAGCGTTCGGCACGCTGGCGCTGCAACGCTCGTCCGCCTTCGACGATCGGGCGCGTGAGCCCGGCGTGACCCCGATGGATCCGCGTCTGACCTCGCTCGTGGACGACGGCAACACCTACGCCACCGTCTCCGACGTCAGTCTCGGCCTCGCCCTGGTCGGCGCCGCGGCCTCGACCTGGCTCTTCCTCCACGAGGGCAAGGGTGAGAGCGCGGGCAGCCTGGTCCCGCTGGTGAGCCCGGGTGCGGTCGGCGTGTCGGGCGCGTTCTGACCTCATTGGACGACGCCTCGCCTGTCAGTAGTCGGTCCTCACGGATCGCGTCCGAAGGTGCCGACGCGAGGGCCCGTTCAGGGAACCACTCCCAGGACGGCGACGTCGAAATCCGTCCCCTTCGTTGCCAGGACCGAAGTTGTACGACGGAAGCGGTGTTTCCCGCGTGGGGGCGGCCGCGCGATGCTCACCGGCTCCGGTAGGATGGCGCATGGGCGTCGACGTGTTGACCGAGATCGCCATCGATCGCCCGCGCGACCACGTCGCCGCCTACGCCGGCGATCCGTCGAACGCCCCGGAGTGGTACGTGAACATCAAGTCGGTGGAATGGAAGACCGCGCCTCCGCTCGGCATCGGTTCGAGGGTCGCGTTCGTCGCGCAGTTCCTCGGCCGCCGGCTCGCTTACACGTACGAGATCGTCGAGCACGTCACGGGCGAGCGCCTCGTCATGCGCACGGCGGAGGGGCCGTTCCCCATGGAGACGACGTACACGTGGGAGGCCACCAGTGCCGGAGGGACGAGGATGACCCTCCGCAACCGCGGCGAACCCCACGGCTTCTCGAAGCTGGTCGCGCCGGTCATGGCGGCGGCGATGCGCCGCGCGAATCGCAAGGATCTCGCGCGGCTGAAGGCAGTGCTGGAGCGGGTCTGATGGTGGACGACGTCGGCCGGCCGACAACGCGCCGTGACTCAGGGCTCATCAGCCACGCCCGCGTGAACGGCGACGGTTCGGGAATGAAGGTATCGTACGGCGATGGGCACCTGGGGGCCGAACCACTTCGACAGCGACACCGCCGCCGACCACCTCTCGATCGTCACCAAGCGGCTGATCGACGAGGTCGCCGAGGCCATGAACGGCGATCCGTCGACGTTCACGGCCGACGAATACGTGGGCGTCTCCGTGCCGTGCACGCTCGAGGTGCTCCACCTGATCGCGACGCAGAGCTGGGTGGGCGCGATGGTCCCCGACCGCGACGCGTTGAACCGGTGGCGCGCGGCGCTCGTCGCGGCGCAGCCGGACCGGCGCTCGGCGCTCGACGCGACATTCGACAAGCTGATCGAGCTCGCGCCGACGCCGACGATCAAGCCGTCCAAGCCGAAGGCGAAGACGAAGCGGGCGGTGACGCCGGCGGTGAAGTCGACGCCGAGCCGAAGGTGAAGCCGAAGAAGGCGCGGTGACGCGACCGGCGACACTCGGGAGGCTGGAGTAGAATCGCCGCGCGTGGAGGCCCAGCACTGGTTGACGCGGTCGTTCCGGGATGCGGCGCTCGAGGGCGAGTACCGTGGGCACGCTGCCGAGGTCGGACGCGCGCACTACCGGGCGGCGATGGCGATCGGGACGGTGCTGTGGTTCGGCGCGATCGCGAGCGACGCGGAGGTCGGCGTCACCGCGGCCAACACACAGCACCTCCAGCTCCTTCGGGCACTGTCGACGGCGCTGGTGCTGCCGACGATCCTGGTCGGCTGGGTCGGCGCCGCGCGGTTCGCCCGGTGGTGGCAACCAGCCGCGGCAGCCGGAGTGAGCGTGATCGCCGCGACCATCGTCGCCATGAACGCCACGGTGCCCGAGCCCGCGAGCTTCGACCACGCGCTCGGTCTGACCGGCCTGACCCTGGTGGTCGTCGCGTCGCACACCATGGTGCCGATCCGGTTCGTCTACGCGCTCGCGGTGTGTGTGGTGTGGAGCGCCGCGTTCGGCGTGGTGATGATCGTCCGCTACTCGTACGCGCCGCAGCTCACGATCACCTGGCTCCTGCTCGGCAACCTCGGTGGCGCCACCGCGAGCGTGCTCCTGGAGCAGTCGCGCCGGCAGGTGTTCCTCTACGGGCGCAGCCTGGCCGCCGAGCGCGCGCGCTCGGACGCGCTGCTCGCCAACCTGCTGCCCGCGGCGATCGCGGCGCGGCTGCGGGTCCGGCCCGAGACCATCGCGGAGAGCTTCGACGACGTCACCGTGCTGTTCGCCGATCTGGTCGGCTTCACTCCGCTGGCGGCACGACTGCCACCGGCCCAGCTGGTGTCCACCCTCGACGCGATCTTCACCGAGTTCGATGTGCTCGCGGACCGACATGGACTCGAGAAGATCAAGACCATCGGGGATGCTTACATGCTCGTGGCGGGTGCCCCGCGCCGTCGCGACGACCACGCCGCCGCCGCCGCCGAGATGGCGCTGGCGATGCGCGCGGCGATCGACGCGCACCCCGAGGTCGATGGCTCGCGGCTGTCGGTGCGGATCGGCTTGCACTCCGGGCCGGTGGTCGCCGGTGTGATCGGCAGGAAGCGGCCGTTCTATGACCTGTGGGGTGACACGGTGAACCTCGCCAGCCGGATGGAGTCGCACAGCGTCCCGGGCGGCATCCAGGTGACCGAGCCGGTGTACTTGGCACTCCGCCATCGCTATCGGTTCGAGGATCGTGGCGCCGTCACGATCAAGGGCAAGGGCGAGGTCCGGACCTGGCTGCTGCACGGCCGGGGCGATGAGCCCCGACCGCTGGACCGCGATGTGACAAACTGAGCGTGTGACCCGTCACGGGCCCTTGCTGATGCTCTTGCTCGCGGCGTGCGCCTCCGCTGACCGGAGGAGCGGACGATCACCTCGCGATCTCGACGTCGCGACCCGACCGGACGAGGCCGCGCCGAGCGGCGTGGATGCCGGGGCTGCAGGCGCCCCATCGACCGAGGCGGGGCTCGCGGCCGCGCCCGTGGCCGCGCCCGCGCCGCCGCCGATCACGAGTCCGCCTGCGGTTCCGGTCCCCGCTCCCCCGGATGCGGCGACCATCGAGCGGCTAGCCTGGCCGGCGACGACGACGTCGTTCGTGCTGCGCAACGCGGCCCACGCCTACGCCGAAGCCGACATGAAATCGGAGGTGCTCGGCAAGATCATCGAGGGGACGCGGCTGCCGGTCGGTGAGAGCGTCGTCGGTGACAAGCGCTGCAAGGTGTGGCTGGCGGCCGTGCCGAGGGGCTGGGTCTGCGCGCGGTACGCGAAGCCGAGCACGCTGCCGCCCGACCTGGTGGCCCAACCGGTGGTCGCCGATGGCCGGCTCTTGCCGCAGGACTACTACGGGATCAAGGAGGGAGCCGCTCGCTACGCGACCGAGGACGACGTGCGCGCCGGCCTTGCCCGGCCCGAGCCCAAGGTCAAGTCGACGTACATGGTCACGAAGGCCGAGTCCGTGGAGATCGACGGCGAGACCTACGTGAACACCAGCGTCGGCCTGGTCGCGGCCTCGGATCTCTACCGGCATCGTCCGTCGACGTTCGCCGGCATCGACCTCGTCCAGACGCCACCGCCGGGCTGGCCCTTCGCCTGGGTGGTCGCGGCCAGGGGTGGGAAGGTGACGGCGCGCGCGACCGCCGACAAGGACGGCGCGGAGGCTGGAACGTTCGCGCATCGCGAGCTCGTCCCGGTGCTCGAGGAGGCCAATGGCTTCGTGCGGGTTGCCGACGGCCAGTGGATCGAGCGCAAGAGCCTTCGCGTGGCCCGCAAGCAGCCGCGGCCCGAGGTCGAGGCTGCACACGCCAAGTGGATCGACCTCGACCGCGACGAGCAGGTGATGATCGCCTACGACGGTGACACGCCGGTGTTTGCGACGCTGTTCTCGTCGGGCCGACGGAAGAAGGACACGCCGGCCGGGCTCTATCGGATCCGCTCGAAATCGGCCGCCACCAAGATGGCCGCGGAAGAACGCGAGGCCTCTCACTACGAGGTCTCCGAGGTGCCGTGGGCGACGCGCTTCCGCAGCGGCCTCTACTTCCACGCGGCGTACTGGCACGATCAGTTCGGCACCGCCAAGAGCCACGGCTGCGTGAACCTGGCGCCGCTCGACGCCCGATGGGTCTACGACTGGACCGAGCCCACCATGCCCGACGGGTGGAACGAGCTCGAGGTCGCGGTCCCCGGATCGATGGTCGTGCGCGTGCACGACGCCGAGCACCCGGATCCGCCGGTGTTCGACTACGACCGCGAGGCGGTCGAGCGCGTGAAGATCCGGAAGCGGGAGGCCGACCTCAAGCGCAAGCGCGAGGAAGCCGAGGCCGCCGCGGCTGCCGCCACGGCCACGCCGCCGGCCTCGGCCACGCCGCCCGGGCAACCGTAGAATCAGGCCATGACGACCCCCTCCGAGGAGCTCCGCGCTGCGCTCGTGGACGGGGACCACGCCACGGTGATCGCGTTGGCGAGCGACCTGGAGCTCGCAGAGGCGCGCTGCCGGACGTCCGTCGCCGCGCTGCTCGATGACCTGGCCTTGGTCCTGCGCGGGGCGCCCCAGCACCTGCCCGTCGACGCGAGGCTGAGCCACGACTCCGGCGCTGGCCTGGATCACGTCGTCCTGACGAAGCTCGAGACGGTGCTCGATGCGTCTCGAGACCGCCTGGCCGGCGATCCGGCGCGCCTGGTTCCGCTCCTCTACAACGAGCTCTACTGGCACGACGCTCCGGCCCGCGCCGAGCACGTCGAGGCCGCGACGCCTCTCAGCGAGCGACCGCTCTATCGATGGATGGAACACGCGCGGGCTGCGTTCGAGGCCCGGACCGGCGCCCGCTGGTTGCGGTCGCTTCGCCCGCCGGAGGTCGCGCAGGCCGCGCTTCCGAGGTGGCGCACGCAGGGGAAGGTCCGCGCCGTCAGCCCGGACGGCGCGAGCGCGCTGGTCCAGCGAGACGAGCTCTGCCTGCTCGACCTCCGCACCGGCGGGGTGCGGAAGTCCTTCGCCGGGGCGCAGCATGGGCGCTTCGCGCCCGCGGGCGGGCGTTTCGTCCTCTGCACGGGGAGGTCGGCCGCGCTCTGGGCCACCGACACGTTGGCGCCGCCGATGGTGCTGGGCACGGGCGCGTCGAACGTGCAGGATGCGGTGTTCTCGCGAGATGGGCAGGTCGTCTTCGTCGACGAGTCGAAACAGGTCCGCGCGTACCGGGTCGCCGACGGGACTTGCCTGGCCACTCGGCACCTCGCGGTCGATCGGCTGTTGCCGTGTGGCGATGGTGCGCTCCTGCTCGACGCGAAGGGCTGGCAGCTCTGGAACCCCGCCCAAGACCGTCGGGTCGGCGCGCACATCCGCGGCGCCCACACCGACTGGACCGCGGTGAGCCCGGCCGGCGACCGCGTCGTCACCTACCAGGACGGGACGCTGGAGGGCTTCGCGCTGCCCGAGGCGAAGCGGCTGTTCCAGGTGAAGAGCCAGGTGCCGAGGTTGGCCTTCCACCCGAGCGGGCGCGCGTTCGCTACCAGTGACGGTCGCCTCCGCGACGCCACGACCGGCGAGCAGACCGGGGCACTTCCGATCCGCGATGCCGACGCCGTCTCGTTCGATCCCAGCGGGCGTTTCTTGCTCGCCGCTTACTGGAACCGGGTGGAGGTCCTGGAGCTGGCCGCGGCGACCGTCGTCGCTCGCGTCCTCGCCAACCGGCCCGGCGTCGTCTGGAGCGGCGATGGGCGGGTGGTCGTGGTCAACGATCGGGACAGCGCCCTGGTCGCGGATCTCACGGCGCTCGATCCACCGGTGCGCTGGCGCGATGACGCGAGGCGCATCCGAAGCGAGTGGAAGACGCGCTTCTCTCCCTCCGGGGCTACCCTGATCGTCGATCACGAGGGTGGGATCGGGTTCTGGGATGTCGCACGCGGGGTGATCGGCCGCTTCGTCGAGGCGGAGCACCTGCGGGCGTTCTCTGCGACCGGGCACCGCGTGTTCGCGGGGCAGGGCGACACGCTGATCGCCCTGTCGACCGAGGACGGCGCCGAGGTCTGGCGGGCCACGCTTCCCGGTGTCCCCGACGGCAGGCTGGACGCCGACGTCCACGCGGCCGACGCGCAGGGCGTGCTCCTGCACGGACACCGAAGTGCGCAGCTGGTGATCGCGCTCGGGCTGGACGACGGGCGCGAGCGCTACCGGCTCGCGGGGACGCTGGTGCTGCACGATCGCGAGGTCTTCCTGATCCGCAACGCGAACGACGTGACCCTGCGCGCCAGCGAGACCGGCGCCGAGATCGTGACGCTGTCCGGGCTTCCGAGCGGCCGCTTCGCGCTGTCTCCGGATCGCCGCTGGCTCGCCGTGTGTGACCACAAGGTGGAGATCTGGGATCTGACGATCCGCACGCGGCGGCACACCTGCTCGGTGGAGCACACGTTCTGCGGCTTCGGGTTCCGCGCCGACAGCTCGGCGCTGGAGATCAGGAGCTACCAGACCCAGCAGTCCGGAAACCAGGACTGGAACGCCGAGGCGGTCATCGACGTGACCACCGGGAAGTACCTCTCGTCGAAGGGCTGGTGGGACCAGGACGCCGAGCCCGATGTGCCGCGCGAGATCGCGCCGGGGGTCCGTCGCGAAGGCGACCAGCTGCGGGTCGACGGCACCCTGATGCGATTGCCGGACAAGGCCATCGTCTGCGCGGCCGCGTCCGGCGCGCTGTTCGTGGCGAGCACGGAGACGGGCCGCGTCGAGCTCTGGGTCCTCACGCCAGCTCGACGTTGATGGCGGCGGGCAACGGCTGCGCGCGTTCCCGCTAGATGTCGGCCGCCACATCGATCGGGCCGATGCTGAACGTGTTCGGTGGTTGTTCGTGCCCTCGTGTGCGCAGCGGGCTGACGCGTCAGAACGGGATGTCGTCGTCGTTGCGGCTGCGCCCGTCGGCGGGCCGATGGTCGTCGTCCGGGGGTGGCACGTCGCGATCGCGCGGGTCGCCGCCGCGGCGTCCCGTCGAGGCCGCGCCGCGGGCAGGCTCGATCTTCCACACGTCGAGGCTGTTGAAGTACTTCAGCTCACCCTGCGGGTTCTTCCATTCGCGGCCGCGCAGGCTGAACTCGATCCGGACCTCGTCGCCGACGGAGAGGCCATCGAGCTGCGTGCACCGATCTCCGGTGAGCTGGAACAGGACCACCTGCGGGTACTTTGGATTGTCGCTCATCGTGACGACGAACTCGCGCTTCGAGAACTTCTCGGACACCTGCTTCGTCTCGAAGATGGTGTGGAGTTTGCCGGTGGCTTCGATTCCCATGCCGCGCAGGATACTCGCGTTTCACCGGTAGAGTTCGAAACGTGTCATAGAGCGTGGAGTGTCGCTCCAGTGGTACCCGGGCCACATGACGAAGGCACGTCGCGACTTGCTCGCGCTGATGCCATCTCAGGACGTGATGATCGAGGTCATCGACAGCCGTCTGCCCGAGGCGAGCTCGAACCCGCTGGTGGCCGAGGTCCGAGGCGCCAAGCCGGTGATCAAGGTGCTCACCAAGAGCGACCTCGCCGACCCCGCGGTGACGCGAGCGTGGGTGGCGTTCTGCGAAGGCGAGCCGGGCGTGAAGGCGTTCGCTGCGACCACCAAACGACCGCAGGTGACGCGCCAACGGATCACGGAACTCTGCCAGCACCTCGCGCAGCACCGCCGTCCGGACCGGCCGGTGCGGGCCTTGATCGCCGGCGTTCCGAACGTCGGAAAGTCGACGCTGGTGAACATCCTGATGAATCGAGTTGTCGCCAAGGTCGGCGACAAGCCCGCCGTCACCAAGGAGCAGCAGGCCGTCCACCTCCCCAGTGGGATCGTGCTGACGGACAGCCCGGGCCTGATGTGGCCGAAGATCGAGCACGAGCCGCGCGCGTTCCGACTCGCATTGGCAGGTTCGATTCCCGATACCGCCATCGACTACCTCACGATCGGGATGTTCGGCGCGGAGTTCCTGCTCGAGCGATACCCCGATCTGGTGATCGCGCATTACAAGCTCGGGGCCATCCCGTCCAACGCCGAGGCGTTGCTCGGCGAGATCGGTCGGCGCCGCGGCGCACTCCGCAAGGGCGGGACGGTGGATCTCCACAAGGCGGCCGAGGTGCTCGTGCACGAGTTTCGCGCCGGGGCGATCGGGCAGATCAGCCTCGAGGCGCCGCCGATCTCGTGATCGGTCGAGCTGTCCGTCGATCGGCGTGTGGTGCACCGCCGCGGAGGTCGACTCCGGGTCGGCGGCGCGTACCGGAGTCGCGCTCGTCGCCCTTCATGGTCGCGCTCAGGCGAACCCCAACTCGCGTTTCCACTCGGCCTCGAGCGCGGACTGGTCATCGTCGTTCGGATGGAAGTCGCGACGGAGGTAGTCGCGCATGCCGGGCCCGATCTTCATGAGGATGCCTTTCGGGCCCAGCAGGGACAGGTAGCCGCGGCGCAGGGCGGCGCGATCCTCGTAGCCCTTCATCTGTCCCGTGATCCGCAGGGTCTCGAAGACGATCCAGGGGGTCAGGACGGCGAACATCCAGGGGAACATCACGACGCGCAGCCAGTAGCTGCCGCCGGCCTTGCGATAGACGTCGAACGCCACCGCGCGGTGCTCGCGCTCCTCGATGGCGTGCCACATGACCAGGTGCCGGGCCGGGAGGTCGCGGAAGCCAGCCATGTACTCGGGGTGCCGGAGCAGGTATCGCCCGACCGTCGCGGTGAAGTGCTCCGCCGCCGCCGTCATCGCGAGCCGCTGCATCGGCGAATGGAAGCGGTTGAAGAGCGCCGTGATCTTCGCCATCCGTCGCTCGATGGTCTCGAGGTCGATGCCGTGGATCTGCTGCGCCTTCTCGTTGACCTCGCGGTGCATCCGCGCGTGCGTGGCCTCCTGTCCCATGAAGGCATCGATGTCTCGCTGGAGGTCGGGGTCGTCGACGCGCTTTCTGACATCGTGCACGGCCCTGATGAAGAACCGCTCGCCGTCCGGGAAGAGGGCCTGAAGGACGGCCCAGAAGGCGGAGCCGAGGGCGTTGTCGTCGTAGAACCTCTGCCGCACCTCGGAGAAGTCGAGCTGCGGGCGGCGAACAGGGAAGCTCGCCCCCCTTGTGCGGTCGTAGCGCTGCGCGGAGGTCACGCGTCCTTGGTATACGCAGCGTATACCATAGTCAAGAAGAACCCTGGATGGTGGCCATTTACCGCACATGTCATGTCACTGACGACTGTGTAACTGGCTGTGATGATTTGATGTAGGTCTATATGTGTTGTTGTTCTCGTAATTGAGGACGCCAAGATTGCGTGAGGAGTATTGACGCACGAAGGCGGGGTCGATACACGTCGTATACCTCGCCGAAGTCTTCGGCATCTTGACGGAGGCGCCAGGGGCGCTTCCGAAGGAGATCATGCTGCCTACACGCCGTGTGAAGCAGGGTTTGCTGGTCGCATGCCTTCTGGCTCTGGGCGTCGGCGCTGCGATGGCAGAGGTGATGCAGCGGCGCGACTGGCGGGTCGACGCGTCACAGGGGACGTTCAGCAACAAGGTCGACATCGTCGTCCCCGCGTTCCAGGGGATCGCGCCCAAGCTCGGGCTCACGTACGACTCGTCGATCCAGGGCGGCTGGATGGGCGCGGGCTGGTCGCTGGACGGCCCGAGCCGGATCGAGCGCGCGAGCCCCGGTCGCGGCGCGCCCAGATACGACAGCACCGATATCTACCTGCTCGACGGCCAGGAGCTCGTCGCGTGCGCCGGCGGCAGCGTGAGCCCGAGCTGCACGACGGGCGGGACGCACTCCACGAAGCTCGAGAGCTACTCGCGGATCGCGCTCAGCGGGTCGGGTGTGAGCGCGACCTGGACGGTGACGGCCAAGGACGGCACGCGGAGCGTCTTCTCTCCGGTCTACCTCGTGTCGGGCAACACCGCCGTCTTCAAGTGGGGCCTGTCGCAGGTCATCGACACCAAGGGCAACACGGTCACGTACACCTGGGCCACCAACCAGTTCGGCTGCTGCTGGGAGTACCCGGACCAGATCGCCTACAACGGCACGACCGTGAAGTTTCACTTCGAGACGCGCCCTGACAAGGACTGGGGCGCGCTCGGCACGCCCGGCTTCACGACGCAGTGGGGGCGCCTCAAGACGATCGACGTCAAGGTGAGCGGCACCCGCGTACGCGCCTACAAGCTCGTGTACACGACGAGCAGCTCGACCAACAAGTCGCTGCTCCAGAGCGTGCAGCAGTTCGGCAAGGACGCGACGGTCGACGGCGCGGGGACGGTCACCGGCGGCACCAGTCTGCCGGCGCTCACCGTGGCCTACCAGGCCGGCAGCACGTCGTTCGTCGCCGGCAGCCTCGACACCAGCATGGCCAACAACGCCAACCACAAGTACCTCGCCATGGACATCGACGGCGACGGCAAGACCGACATGGTCGAGTTCTATACCGTGCTCACCGAGTACTACCGCAAGACCTGGCTCTCGAACGGCACCAGCTTCGTCGACACGGCCTGGGACGGCGGGATCGGCCAGATCGGCTACAACGCCAACACGCGCTTCTTCGCGGGGGACTTCAACGGCGACGGCAAGTCCGACTTCATCGAGATGTACCCGCCCTTTCTCGGCATCGGTAAGTGGCAGCGCCACATCTGGTGGTCGAACGGCACGCGATTCACCTCGGGGCCGACGGGCGCCATGGCCGGCGACTACAGCAACAACGTTCGCCACCTCGTCATGGACGTCAACGGCGACGGCAAGTCCGACCTCGTCGAGCTGTACCAGTACGGCACGACCTACAGGCGCAAGACCTGGATCTCGAACGGCTCCGACTTCACGGGGGGGCTGACCGAAGACGGCATTGGCTACAACACGTACGCGCAGTTCCTCCCGATGGACGTCAACGGCGACAGCAGGTCCGACCTCGTCGTGCTCTACCAGAGCGGCCTGAGCTGGGGGCGGCGCGTCTGGTTGTCGAACGGCAGCAACGGGTTCAACCAGGGGAACCTGGACACCTCGATGACCCACAGCACCAGCGGCCGCTACATCGCGGCCGACATCAACGGTGACGGCAAGAGCGACATGCTCGAGCTGTTCCCGTGGGGCGGCGCCTTCTACCGCCGGGCGTGGCTGTCGAACGGCTACGGCTTCACCCAGTCGTCCAACGACTACGGCCTCCCGGCGGACAACTCCACCACGTTCGTCGTTGCCGACGTCAACGGCGACAGCCGGGACGACTTCATCGAGCTCTACCGCGCCCAGCGGACGCGGCGCATCTGGCTGTCCACGAGCAACGGCGGCTTCACGCTCGGCGCGACCGACGTGCTGAACATCAACGCCAGCGCCGAGTCGATGAACTTCCCGGTGGACATGAACGGCGACGGCCTGCAGGACGTGGTGGAGCTCTACCCGGGGGCCCTGTCGACCCGCGGCCGGCGCGTCTGGCGGATCGGCGGCTCGTACCCCGATCTCCTGACGTCCGTCACGAGCGACGCCGGCGGCACGACCACGGTCAGCTACACGCCCTCGACGGCCTGGACGAACACGAACAACGTGCCCGTCATGCAGACGGTGTCGGGGGTGACCGTGGCCGACGGCCGCGGCAACTCGGCGACCACGAGCTACAGCTACTCGGGCGGGCTCTACGACGCCCTCGAGCGGCGATTCATGGGCTTCCGCTACGAGAAGGAGATCAAGCCCTGCCTCGCCGGTGAATCGCCCTGTCCGTACACCGAGACGTGGCTCAAGCAGGACTACGGGTCGGCCTCCAGGCCCGAGCGCATCGATCGGCGCACGGGGAGCGGCCAGCTGCTCGCGGCGAACGTCTACGACTACACCACCAACGGCGCCACCGTGCCCTGGACCTCGGTGCAGACCGGGAGCTGGGAGTACACGTACATCAACGCCGGCACGGCGTGCCCCGGCGCCGATTGCAAGCGCAGGTACACGAACCGCACCTTCAATGCGTACGGCGAGGTCACGCAGGAGATCATCTACGGGGACTACGATACGACCGGCGACGAGGACACCGCGACCACGACCTTCGTGCCGAACACGGCGCTGTACATCGTCAACAAGCCGGCCGACGTCAAGGTGCACCAGGGCGTGGGCACGGCCGGGGCGCTGCTCAAGGAGACGCTCTCCTACTACGACGGCGCGGCGACGTGGAACCAGGCCCCGTCGGCGGGTCTGCCGACCCAGGTGGCGCGCTGGCTGTCGAGCCCGAGCTCTTTCCTCGCGACGAAGAAGGAGTACGACGCCTGGGGCAACGTGACCGCGGACGAGAACGCGCTGGGCGCGCGGACGACGTACGTCTTCGATGCCACGTACCACATGTTCCGGACGTCCGAGACCAACGCGCTCGGTCAGTCGATGACGGCGACCTGGGACGCCGCCTGCGGAGCCCCGATCGGCAAGACCGACCTCAATGGCCAGACGACCACGATGACCTACGACGTCCTGTGCCGGCTCTCGACGAAGACCGAGCCCGGCGGGCGGTTCGAGAACCACAGCTGGGCGAACCTCGGCAATGCGGCGACCCAGTACGAGCAGGTCGAGCGGGCCTCTGCGGACGGCACCGGGAACATCTGGAGCCGCACGTACATCGACGGCCTCGGCCGCAAGTGGCGCACGGCGACCAAGGGCCCGGCCGCCGCGACGGGCGACATCTTCGTCGACACGACGTACAACGCCCGCAATCGGGAGGCCTCGATGACCGCCCCGTACTACTGGGTCTCGGGCCAGGCGCAACCCACGACGTACGCGACCACGTTCGGCTACGACGCCCTCGATCGGCTGACGCGGCGGACGTTCGCGGACGGCGCCTTCCAGACGAAGAGCTACGGCCTGTGGTCGGTCACCAGCACCGACGAGCTCGGGCGCGCCAAGACCGACCGGACGAACGCCGCGGGCAATCGCACCGGGCACGACGAGACCGTGGGCGGCCAGATCAAGACCACCACGTACGCCTACGACGCCCGCCAGAACCTCGCGAGCTCGACCGATCCGTCGGGCAACGTCACCACGTACACGACGGACTCGCTCGGCCGGCGGACCCAGATGGTCGATCCGGATCTCGGCACCTGGACCTACGAGTTCGACGGCGCCAGCCGGATGACCGCGCACACCGACGGCAAGGGCCAGCGCACGACCTTCGGCTACGACGCGCTCGACCGCAAGACCAGCAAGACCAGCAACGCGGGCACCGGGTCCGCCGTCACCGTGACCTGGACGTTCGACGAGGCGCGGAGCGGGTACTACAACGTCGGCGGCGTCACCTCGAGCTCGGATCCCGCGGGGACCAGGACGACCGACCGTGACGCCGGTGGGCGCGTGGCGCGGATCGTCCGGACCACCGGCGGCGCGAGCTACACGTTCCTGTACGGCCACGACGCCGGCGACCGCCTGCTGTGGACGACGTATCCCGACGGTGGCACGCAGGGCACCGCGAGCTCGCCGCTCCTCTACGACGGCTCGGGGCGCCTCAAGTCCATCCCTGCGTACGTCACCACGGCGCTCTACAGCGCAGAGGGCAAGCTGACCCAGGTGACCGCGGCCAACGGTGCGGTCTCGACGCGGACGTACTCGGCGCAGCGCGGCTGGCTCACCGCGATCAGCACGACCAAGGGCGCCGCGACGCTGCAGAACCTCGCGTACACGCGCAACACCAAGGGCCTCATCACGCAGGTGACCAGCCCGTTCGCCAACGAGGGCTGGACCTACGCCTTCGACGAGCTCGACCGTCTGACCACCGCCACCAACAGCTCGAGCTCGACGTACAACCAGACGCTCGCCTACAGCGCGATCGGCAACATCACGTCGAACTCGCGCCTGGGCGCGTACAGCTACGGTTCCCGGCCGCACGCGCCCACCGCGGCGGGCGCGAACACGTACGCCTACGACGCGGGTGGCCTCATGACGTCCGTCTCGACGTCGGGGACGGTCGTGCGCACGCTGACCTGGAACGGCGACAATCGCCCGGCCACGATCACCAGCCCTGGCGTGAGCCTCTCGTTCGCGTACGACGCCGACGGCGGCCGCGTCGAGCAGGTCGAGAACGGGATCACCCGGCGCTACGTGGGCGACGACTACGAGGTGCAGGTGGGCGGCTCGTCGAGCCGGTACATCTCCGTCGCGGGCGTGATGGTGGCGCGGGTCGATGGCGCGACGGCGACCTTCCTCCACACCGACCAGCAGGGCTCGGTCCAGGCCGAGACCGACGCGTCAGGGGCCGAGGTGCACCGCAGGGTGTTCCGCCCGTTCGGCGAGGTCATCTCGACCGCCGGCCCGCTCCTCTACGAGCCGCGCGGGTTCACGGGGCAGCGTCACGACGCGTCCGGGCTCGTGTACCTCCACGCGCGCTACTACGATCCGACCCTGGCGACCTTTGTCTCGCCCGACCTCATCATCGACGGCACCGACACGGTCGGCCTCAACCGCTTCGCGTACTGTGGGAACGATCCGGTCAATCGCACGGACATCGAGGGCACGGACAGCAAGGACAACAACGACGGGACCAAGAAGCCGAAGACCGGCAACTGGGTCGATCGGCTGGAGACCGCGAGCAGCAACAACCCCCGCTTCGCCGCCGGGGCGCCCACGATCGGTGAGCCGGGCGAGGGCAAGCTCCGCTACGAGTTCTATCAGCGCCCCATCGGGCCCGGGTCGCACTTCAAGGTCAACGTGTACGACGAGAAGCACAACCACGTGAAGACCTACAGCCTCGGCCAGAAGCCGGCGCTGAACATCCTCGGCGTCAAGCTGCCGTTCGTTCAGGGCGGCGAGCAGTACAACGACGAGAACCCGGAGAACGGCAAGGCCTACGTGCCGGCGGGCACGATCTACAAGGAGGCGTCGTCGCTCCAGGCCTTCAACGATGCCTATATGGAGGTCGTCGCGCCCGGCGGCAAGCCGATGAACTACAGCCTCGGCAACTCCAACCGGGCCATGGACGTCGGGGTCAGGGCGCTCGGCGAAGCGAATGGGATCTTCGCGCTCGGCAATCCCCTGGGGAGGTCGGCCGCGGCCTATGGCTTCGACAACGTGACGGGGAGCCTCCCGCCACCTCCGCCGGTCTCGCCGCCTCTGGGCGGCGGCGGCTCCTTCTAGGGCGCGATGACGGCTACGCGCTGGTTGCTCGTCGGGCTCTGCGCCGCGGCCGCGGTGCTGGGGGGGGCCACCCTGTACGAGCTCCGGAGCAATTCGGAACCTTTGCCGGGGGCCTCGCCGGCTCCGGCTCACACGACGTCCTCGGGCACATCGAGGCTGCCTGCCGACGCGGCGTCGACGGGGGCGACGATCCGGAACGACGACCCCAGCCCAGCCCCAGGCGTCCTGTCGGTGGAGCAGGTGGCCCCGCCCCCCCCGGTACCGTTTGCGCCGCCTCCAGCGCCCGCAGAGCCGCCCAATCCGGCCACCCACCGCCCACCCGTGGACAACCCCGGTGACGTCGACGGCGACCGGCCGCCGCGGCAGGTTCCCGGCGTCGAGTAGCCGGACCCCAAGGCGCGAGCGCGGCGTCATGCGATCCCCGGATGTGACCGAGGGGGCCGTCTACTTGGCGCGCATCTGGTTGTTGCGCGCCTCGTGCGAGACCTCGGCCAGGCCGAGCGCCTCCATGACCGGCGGCACGTAGACACCGAAGCGACCGCGGAAGCCCTTCTTCAGGCCGTACCAGCCGCCGACGGGGTTGCTCGCTGAGCGCCCCCACGCCTCGACGGAGCCATCGGCGGCGGGCTTCTGCTCGTCCGCACCGCCAAGCGGCATCCAGGCTCCGTGCTTCCTCAGCATCGCATGCAGATCGTCGATGCAGCGGAGCTGATAACTCAGCACGGTGGAGCCTACCTTGCAGACGAGCGCCTGCGGGTCCGCGGACTCGTCGCGCCACGCCTCGAAGGCCGAGGAGCCTGGCGGCGTCATCAGCTTCCACGGGTTGGCCTTGGTCCCGTCGCCGCTCGCCTTCGCCTTGCCCGACTTCGCAGGCGCCTTTGCGGTCGTCGTTGCCTTCGCTCTTGCCATCGTCGTTGCCTTCGCTTTTGCCATCGTCGTTGCCTTCGCTTTTGCCATCGTCGATCGGGTACCACGTTCGTTGCGGCGCTGGGACAAGAAGCACGGGACGCTGCTGCCCGTCCCGGCGAGGATCCGCGGTGCGAAGCAAGACGGCGATACCGTGCTCGTGACGCTCGAACCGCGCGGTGCGTTGGAGAGGCCGTCGCCCACGCGCCGAACGACTTCACGACAGGGGGAAGCCGCCCATGGTCATCTACTTGGGCGGAGGGTTGTAGCTCTTCGGCTTGTACATGAACTGGAAGTTGTGCCCGGTGACCGGAACTCCGCGACGAGCTGCTCGGGCCTGGGGCGTGCAGCAACTCCCGGCGAGCGGGTACTTCTCTTGCAAGCGGATGCTGCCGTTGGCGGTGAACGGGATCCGCTTCGCCGGCACCGCCTGGTCGGCTGGCACGCGCGGTGGCACTCGTTCGCGAGCCACCGGCGTGGGGTCTCGATCGTGAGGGTCAGCGGCTCCTGGGTCACGTCGACATCAAGACGACGACGCGCCAAACTCCGCGAGCTCCTGATCGGTCAGAGCCGGTCGTCGTCAGAAGACGGGGCGGAAGCGCACGGGAATCGAACCCTTGTGAACGCACGGCGAATCAACAACGACCGTGCAGCCTTGCAGCGATCACGAGCGGTTCGGCCCGTGCGTCATCCGTCCTGATCCGGCGTGGTCGGCGGTGATCGGCGTGAGCGTGGCAAGAATTTGCCACGGTCGTGCGCCGATTCGCGCCTGGATCCTTCAACGCAGATCGCTCACGTACGTCCAGAACTCGGCATCGGTTCCGGTTCGTTTACCGCTGATGAGAACGTGCTGGGTCTTCTTGTCGCGCGGCCAGATGGTCACGACGCCGATGTTCGACATGAAGATCAGGTGCTGCCTCGACCTGCCCGGCAGCACCCAGTCGTGCGCCTCTTGAAAAAGCGGATCGGCTGTTTTGAGCTCATGAAAGCGGACGGGCGGATCGAGCACCTGCCCGAGCGTCGTAAACGGGTTGTACCAGAGCGCGCGGGTGTCCTGACCTTCGAACGAGCTCACCCGCCCAGTGCCGATCATGGGCACGATGTGCTCGACCTCGTATGCGCGATTGTTCGGCGGCGCGTTCTTGATCGCACTGGACGTCACCTGGTGAACGCGTAGCGGAAACGCCCCGGTGGGAGGCGGGCCGGCTGCACGACGGTGTGGCCGAGTCTGCGAGTAACTGATTCCAAGGTTGAATGCGTAGTGCAGGTCGCCGCTCAGGAACACGCAAAAGGATGGCGACATCTCTTCGGCGATGAACGTGATCAGATCGATGTAGCTCCAGACATTGGTCGTCCAGTTCTCGTGGTCCTTGCTGTATCGCCCCGTGTGGTGGCGCTGGCCTGCCTCGATGCCGGGGTGGCCGTAGACCGGCGTGGCGATGCTCATCACCAAGGGCGAGCGTCTTGTGACGCCCCGTGCGCGAGCAATGCCACGGAGCCGTTTCAGCTCGGCTTCCTTCACGAGCCTCGGATAGAAGGGACCGCCAGGGCGACCGCCAGCGCGCCAGAAGTCGCGCTGGGTGCGAGTGTCGAGGAAAAACACAGGTGGGTTGCTTGGCGTGGCGAACGACCACTCATCGAAGTCCCACATGGCCTTCTCGACCGCCGCCCCGGCGTCCCGCTGCGGCGATTGAAGAAGCGCCTGCGCGTACGCACCCACCGAATCGACCATCCTGTTCGGGAACGTACGAGGTGAGTTCCCCCACGCCTGGAACATCGTGAACGCAGCCAGCGCATGCGCAACGACGCGGCGTCCACTCTTGCTCTTGAGAACGTTCATCCGCCAGTTGAAGTCGAGGTTCCAGTCATCCGTCACCTCGTGATCATCGAAGAACATGTACGTCGGACAGTTGGCCATGACGCGCCGCACGGCAGGGAGTGCGATGCGAGCGTTCTTGAGTGCGTCCGTGGCGTTGGTCCGCTCGGACCCAAACGAGGACGGCCATAGCGCCTCGTTCCAGTACATGAGGTACAAAAGACAGTACTCACCGAACGTGAGTACGTGGGACGCACCTTCTTCCGTCGTGAAACCAAGGTCTTTGAGGTGTGTCCTGCGCTTCCCCGGTTTCGCGAGCTTAAGTCCAGGCAACTCTTCGAGGTAGCCGATGAGGTCCGGCAGGAGCTGTTGGATGTGTTCCAGCAGTGAGTCCGGCACCTCGTCGGCATAGACTTGGTCGCCGTTGAGGATCAGCATGCTCGGACGATCGCGGAGAGTCTTCAATTGCGAAGCTATGTACAGGTCGAGTCCCTCCATCATGTCGACGCCGTATCCGTGTAGCTTCCGGCAGGAACCAAA
>SXGT01107213.1_pt1 | contig 21215 bp, 21 predicted proteins | sample 3176221 | NCBI WGS metagenome assembly SXGT01 (sample SAMN11356862, study PRJNA531348) | freshwater metagenome | isolation source: freshwater sample F1-120 | place: China: Fuxian Lake, Yuxi | collected 2017-12-25
GGCATCGGAATCACGTATCCGTGACACCGATATGGCATCAGAAATGGTGAACTTCACCAAACACCAAATCCTGTTGCAAGCCGGCACGTCCATGCTGTCGCAAGCCAACCAAGTACCACAATCAATCCTGCGTCTACTGCAATAGTTTGGTCAGTCGACTCACCAACGCAAACTCAACACCCCTGGGCCCTTACTTCGGTAGGGGCCCAAATCGGTTTCGTATGGCTTCGTCTTTAAGTCTGCCCACTCTGGCCGATGAGGTACTGGAGAACTTTGGCGGAAACACCTGAGGAAGCGACAACAATTGGTATCCATCTCTGGGCTGGGATCTGGCCTCGACACCCAAAGCATCATTGCGCAGCTCGTCCAAATCGAGCAGCAGAAGATCAATGCTGTCGCCGCGCGCGGCACGCGTCAAACCGAAGCGCTATCGAGCTGGACAACGATCCGCAGCACATTGAGTTCGTTGAACGGAGCAGCTTCGAGCCTCTTGAAGGCATCGGACTGGCAAACACTGTCTGCAGCGTCAAGCGATGAAACAACCGCAACAGTTTCCGCAGGTAGTGGCACACTCACCGGAACGTTGAGCTTCACCGTGTCGGCTCTCGCACAAGCGGGCGTTGTACGATCGTCATCGACGATGCCGAGCCTCGCCACGCGCATCACGAACGATGCAGCAATTTACGTTGCCGCTGGCGGCGGCAAGCTTGGATTTGCTTCGTTCGCGTCCGACAATAACGTCGCGCTCGGAACTCACACAATTGTGGTGACCCAAAGCTCGGCGGCCGCACACAAAGTTGGTAGCGGCGTACTCGCCGCATCAACGGTCATCGACAATTCGAACAACGCGCTGCAGATCGAAGTCAACGGTGGCACCTACAACCTCACGATCGCCAATGGCACCTACGACGCACAACAACTCGCGGCAGCAGTGCAAGCGACAACTACAGCAGCCGGTGCACAAGTTGCGGTGACGGTCGACTCCGAGGGCAAACTCAACATCGACACCAATGCCGAAGGTGCTGCCGCGACTCTGCGAGTTACGGGAGGTACATCCCTCAGCGCGTTGCAACTCGCGACCGACGGCGCGGTCCTGACTGGCACGAACGGGGAACTCACCGTCGACGGAGGAGCAACCCAAATTTTCGGAGCGACGACCACCCTCGGCGCAGGAACTTCAATCGACTTGAGCGGCGGCGGTGGCACCATTACTGCAGCGCTCGCGGTCGGCCTCAGAGTCGGATCCGTCACTGGCAACAACGTCTCGACGGGAGACGGCTCTTTACAAGCCGTCGTTTCGGCAATCAACGGTGCCAAAGCAGGCGTGAGCGCAGCAGCAATTCAGGTAGGGACCAATGCGTTTCGGCTGCAAGTCGGCTCATCCACAACCGGATCGGGCAACGATCCAAACCTTGCCGCCACCGAGTTTGACACCGTCGCAATTGGCGGTCTCACTGTCTTGTCACAAGCCGGGGATGCCGCAATAACTATTGGTTCAGGTGCGGGCGCGTACGACATCACTTCATCGAGTAACACCATGACCAACGTATTGCCTGGAGTCACCGTCACACTCAAGAAATTGAACACTGCAACACCTGTTACGGTGACTGTCGATCGCAATGGCGCAGCACTTGCTGATCGCGTACAAGCTTTGGTCGACGCTGCCAACGCAGTCAAACGAGAAGTCGATCGCGCTACGTACTACGACCCTGCGACGCGGAAATCCAGCCCGCTTGTAGGTGATAGCACCGCTCAGCGCCTGCGGTCGTCACTCAATACAGCCATCACGAGCTTGGTATCCGGCGCCAACCCGGCAACGCCAGGCCAGCTCGGCGTGGCCACCGACCGTCTCGGCAACTTCACGTTCGACCGCACGAAGTTCATGACCGCATTCACTACAGATCCTGACGGCGTGTCGAAGATATTCGGACAATTTGGTAGCACAACGAGTGGGTCAATGTCGTTCGTAGGCGCAACAACGCGCAGCGTTCCCGGAACCTACGCTGTCAATGTCACGACCGCGGCAACCCAAGCAACCGCGACAAGCAGCGGAGTGCCCTCAGTGGGCACGACGGTGCGCGTGAAAATCGGGAGTGTCCTTTCTGCCTACACGGTTCAATCAGGAGACACTGCTGCCAGCGTCGCCGCCGGGCTCACCTCTTCGTTTGCCGCGCAAAATCTGTCGGTGATCGCGACCGCGTCCGGCGCCAACATTCAGGTTGCAACGTCCGGGTATGGCACGAACGCATCGGTTGACGTCGCATGGAACGGCACGACCTACGTCACTCACACTGGAGTTGACGTCGCCGGAACTATCAACGGGATCGCAGCCAATGGAAGTGGCCAAATACTCACCGCTCCATCGACCGACACGACACTCGCGGGTATCGCAGTGCAGATTCAAGGCACTGCAACAGGGGCGCTCGGCACCCTCACGTACTCACCCGGTTCGGCAGCCAGGCTGACGAGGGCGATCTCACTGGCGACTGATTCGCTGACGGGGTACATCACCACTCGCGAGAGCGGCATTACTGCAAATAAGAAAATCATCTCCGACCAAGTCGATCGCATGACGATCCGCATCAACGCCTACGCGGCACGACTCAAACGAACGTATGCGCAACTCGAAACCGCACTGTCAAGTCTCAAAGGTCAAGGCAATAGTCTCAGCGGCTTGGTAACGACGCAATGATCTCGTCGGCGCACAGTTCCCGCAACCACACCCGGGCGTATTCAGGATGGATCGATTCATGACGTCGTCCGGGGCGAAAAATCCCTATATCAAAGACACGGTCGCAACCGCGTCACCGCAGCGACTCCTCGTGATGCTGTACGACCGTCTCGTGCTGGATCTCACCAGAGCCGAATCTGCCATCGACATCCGAGATCATGGCCGAGCACATGAAGCACTTGTACACGCGCAAGACATTGTGACTGAACTACGTGCGACTCTCGACCTTGACGTATGGCCAGAAGGTCGTCAACTCGGTCTCGTATACGACTATCTCGGCGAACTTCTCGTCGAAGCCAACCTCCGAAAAGACGCGGCGCCCATCAATACATGCAGATCGTTGATCGAACCGATACATGATGCATGGCGCGAAATCGCAGGGCTCGGTGCACCCCGTGTCGCTTAGTACCGATGTCGACGCTCGTAGCGACTGGGATACTTATCTCAACACGCTTCAGGTTTGTTTCGATGAACGCGCGCAACTCCTCGTGCTCGCGGCGACTCATGACGAAACTCGCACTTTCACTGCGCTCACGGCAATCGAATCGCTGCCGACACACTCGCCGACCGCAAACCAGCGCGCTCAGGCGTTGCACATGCAAACTCGGCTTGCGCACCAAGAGTCTGAAATCGAAGCGGCGCTCGCCACCCTCGCAGCCGAAATCGACCGCGTTGAGAAACTCCAAGCTGCACAATTGTTACGCTCCGTGACGGAGAGCAACATTGGGGGCTTCGAAGCGCGCGCTTGACCTCACATTTCCGACCGTTCCGCCGATCGGAAGTCACCATGAGCGTCACGACCCGCAACTCCCGCGCCAACAAACAAGGCGACGCGCTCATTGCATTGTTTCGTGACGCCGTTGCTGCACTCTCAAACGACGAAGACCGTGAAGCAGCCCGTATTTTGGACCAAGTCCTACGCCACGTGCCCACGAACCCCGACGCTCGCTGCCTGAGAGGCATCGCGGCCAGCCGTCTAGGAGAATTCGCCCTCGCAATCCGTCACCTACGTATCGGGACGAAAGGCCTCGGTGCCATCACGACCGATACCTGCGACATGTTCAATGAGTTCGCGTTGGCACTGCGTTCCAACGACGAACTTGATGAAGCCGAGGCGGTGCTTCGATCGATTCTCACCACCAACCCACTTTTCGGTCCTGCATGGCACAACCTCGCGCTGCTCTTGCAAAGCCGCGAATCAATTGACGAGGCGGTCGCCGCCGCCCGCAAAGGAGTCGCGACGCGGCCAGGAGAACCAGGAGCGCTGCTGCTACTGGGCAAGTTGCTTCGTGCCCAAGGAAGGCTTCTGTCGGCCCGCGCGGTTCTCCAACAAGCGCGCGATTACGCGCCCGACGACGTGTCGGTCTGCACGACACTTGGCAACACCTACTTCTATCTCGGTGAAATCGATGCCGCCCTCACAGCATTTCGTCACACCACCCTGCTCCATCCAAATGAAGCAACGTTCCACTCAAATTACGCAACGATGCTCACCCATTGTCGGCGCTACGACGAAGCCCGGGTTGAACACGACACGGCGTTTGCGCTAGCACCCACGAACCCAGACGTTGTCGTACGGCGCGCCGCGTTCTTGCTCAATACCGACGAGCTCACAAACGGGTGGAAGGCCTACGACGCGCGGATCGCAGCGAACCCCAAGGCTCGGCGTTGGACTGGAACTCCCGAATGGCAGGGCAACGCTTCCCCCGACGCCACACTTTTGGTGTACCGAGAACAAGGGCTCGGCGATGAACTCATGTTTGCGTCGATCTATCCGGAGCTCGCGGCGATGGCTGGGAAGCTCATCATTGAGTGTGATCCGCGTGTCGAGCGCCTTTTCGCTCGTTCGTTTCCCTTCGCTGATGTTCGCGTGCAATCCGCTGCTGGAACATTCGACCCCGAACGGCCGAACATCAACGCGTTGCACCCGGAAGCGACCGCGGCGATACCAGCCGGGAGCACGCTGCAATACATGCGCCCGACACTCGCAACGTTCCCAGACCGACATCACTTTCTCGAGGCCGATGCCGCTGCCGTCGAACTGTGGCGGCAACGCCTCGTCGAACAGGCTGGCACCGGCCCCCTAGTTGGAATCTCCTGGAGGAGCATGGTGCGCACCGCGGAGCGGCGATTGGAGTACACCAGGCTCGACGAATGGGGGCCCATTCTTTCGCAAGCCACCACTGGTGGCCTCCAATTTGTGCTCCTGCAATACGACCAATGCGAACGCGAGGTCACCGACGCAGAACGACGCTTCGGTATTCGAATTCACCGCTGGCACGACCTCGACTTGATGAACGATCTCGAAAGCGTGGCCGCGCTCACGATAAATCTCGATGCTGTCATCGCTCCCCGTAACGCCGTCGCGATGTTGTCAGGAGCCCTAGGCACCGACACCCTCGCACTCGGCAATGCCGGCGACTGGGCTGAGTGCGGCACAACGCAGCTTCCATGGTTCACGACTGTGGAATGCATTAATCGCAGTGTCGACGGCGACTGGTCTCCAGTCATCGCAGAAGCCGCCAGCCGAATCCAACGACTCCAACTATCACCCACGCTGGAACCTACTCCGGGCCTCGCGGCGAGGTCTTCAGTCCTCAACGATGCAACGCAACGAAAGGCGACCGTATGAAACCGACCAACCTCGATCTCTCCGGCAAGACAATCTTGCTGACAGGAGGGACCGGAAGCTTCGGGCACGCGTTTGTGGAACGAGTGGTGAAACAATGGCCCGACGTTGTGATTCGGGTGTACTCCCGTGACGAACTCAAGCAATCGGAAATGCGAGCCCGCTTTGGTGAACACAACGTGCGCTACCTCATCGGCGACGTACGCGACCGAGCGCGTATGTCACGTGCTGCACAAGGCTGCGACATCGTGGTGCACGCTGCCGCAATGAAACAGGTCGAAGCATGTGAGTACAACCCATTCGAAGCTGTGCGTACCAACGTGCTCGGCGCACAACACGTCGTCGATTCAGCGATCGACGCGAAAGTCCCCAAGGTTGTTGCGCTCTCCACGGACAAGGCAGTGAACCCTGCCAATCTCTACGGCGCGACAAAACTTTGCGCCGAGAAGATTTTCGTTCAGGGCAACGCCTACGCAGCCCAATCCGAAACTCGTTTCGCTTGCGTTCGATACGGCAACGTTGTTGGGTCGCGCGGTTCGGTCGTGCCGCTGTTCTTCAATCAAATCGAGCACACCGGTCATCTGACCATCACCGACGAACGCATGACACGATTTTGGATCACGCTCCCCCAAGCCGTCGATCTCGTTCTGTATGCACTGGAACACATGGAGGGAGGCGAGGTCTTCATCCCCAAGATTCCATCGATGCGTGTCGTTGACCTTGCCGAAGCAATGGCACCCGGATTGCCAACGAAAGTCATCGGCATCCGCCCCGGAGAGAAACTTCATGAACAAATGCTGACCGCTTCAGAATCACGGCACACCATCGACGCCGGCGATGTATACATTGTGCAACCGGAGCTCGCGTGGTGGACGGACAAAGCGCCACAGCAACGCGGCCAACGTCTCCCCGATGGCTTCGAGTACTCCAGTCACACCAACGACTGGTGGATCAACGCAGATGAGCTTCGAAGCTTGTTGCGCTTTGCGCCTTCGAAAGTCGCGTGAGGTCCACATCATGATTCCGTATGGTCGCCAATCAATCGATGAAGACGACATCGCCGCCGTCGTTCAAGTACTGCGTAGCGACTGGCTCACTCAAGGGCCGGCAGTCGCAAACTTCGAGGCAGGCATCGCAGAACGCGTCGACGCGAAATACGCGGTGTCGTTTGCCAACGGCACCGCGGCGCTTCACGCCGCGATGGCTGCGGGAGGCATCGGCCCAAAACATCACGTTCTTACCTCGCCGCTATCCTTCGTAGCATCTGCGAACTGCGCTCGCTATGTCGGCGCGTCGGTCGGGTTCGTCGACATCGATCCGTCAACTTGGAACCTCGATCCGCGTGCCGTCACGCAATGTGATGCTCTCGTTGCGGTCCACTATGCGGGGCTACCCTGCGAACTCGAAGGTCTGAAAGTTCGACCGCGCGTCATCATCGAGGACGCGTGCCATGCGCTCGGCGCACGCACTGCGGCAGGTCCGGTCGGCAATTGCGCGTACTCAGACATGACAGTGTTTTCGTTTCATCCAGTGAAGTCGATCACATGCGGCGAAGGGGGCGTCGTTACAACAAATTCACTTGAACTCGCTGAGTCAATGCGACGGTTCCGCAGCCATGGAACCGTTGCCAAGCCTCAGTACGGTGGGTGGTACTACGAAGTCGAAACACTGGGCTTCAACTACCGCCTCACGGATTTGCAAGCGGCGCTCGGCCTGTCACAACTCGACAAACTCGCAACCTTCGTAGCGATGCGCAACGCACTCGCTGACCGATACCGACGCGTATTTCGAGACCTCAGCAACGGAGGCATAGTTCTTCCGCCCGCCGCGGCTCCAGGATCCAAGCATGCGTACCATCTGTTTCCCATCTTGGTGTCGCAACGCCGGAACGTGTACGACGCATTGCGCGCTCGCGACATTGGAACGCAAGTTCACTACGTACCGATCTACCGTCACCCGCTGTACGCCGACAGCTTTGTGAACCCGCTCGACTTCCCGTTTACCGAACACGTGTACTCGGGCATTCTGTCGCTTCCACTACACCCCACGCTCACGCGCGGCGAACAAGACATCGTGATCGAAACAGTCATTGAAGCGGTGCAATCAAACAGCAATCGCGCCGAGGTCGACACGAGCGCCATCAACAACGCCGCCTAGCTCTACCAATTCAACAACGCGTCGCAATTCCATGGCTGGCCAAGTGCTGCTTAGCCTCCATCGGTGTCTGTTCGGTGAAATGAAACATACTCGCCGCAGCTACTGCGTCAGCTCCACGTTGAACTGCAGCGACCATATGGTCGTAGCTACCAGCGCCTCCGCTGGCGATGACGGGAAGCGATACGGCGACACTCACTTTCGCGATGGTGGCGAGGTCGTAGCCCTGCATTTCACCATCGTGATCCGCGCTTTGCAGCAATATCTCTCCTGCACCTTGGCGTTGCAACTCTTGCGCCCATACAACGGGATCAAGGTTCGTGTCGCGGCTGGCATTGTGCGACCAAACCGTCGTAACGCCAGCAGCATTCGTTCGGGTATCAATCACCGCGACCATGCACTGCGCTCCGAACTTCTCAGAAGCCGTTCGCAACATGTCAGGTTCCTCGAATAGCGCCGTATTCAACGCCACCTTATCGGCACCGACACTCAGGAGCGCGCGAACATCATCCAGAGTGCGGACTCCACCACCAACGGTCAGGGGCATGAAACAACGGTCAGCGATTTCGTCGATCAATTCGAAGTTTGGTCCAGATGCCAGAGAGGTCGCACAGATATCGAAAAAACACAGTTCATCGACGTTGCGGAGGTTGTATACCTGAACAGCCTGCATCGGGCTCCCCACCACGCGCTGCGCGTCGAATCCGACGCCCTTCACAAGAGTAAAGTCGCGATATAGCAGCGTTGGGATAACTCGCAGCTTCAACATATTCAGACCATTCGCATAGACATCGGAACCGCACTCACAGCGTTACGAAGTTGTGCAACAGTGCGAGGCCGGCTGCCTGGCTCTTTTCCGGATGGAATTGAGTGCCCATGATGTGCTCACTTCCGATCGCCGAAATCAACGTTCCGCAGTAGGGAGTAGTCGCGACGACGAATTGTCCGTCGCACACAACATGAAAGCTATGAACAAAGTAGAAATCTGTGCCGCTCGCGATCCCACCAAATAGCCCGTGATCGCTCGACTGGTGAGCTTCGTTCCAGCCCACATGTGGCACCCGTTCATTTGTAATCGGTACCAGGCGCTCAACTCGTGCGTCAATGAGGTTCAATCCCGTAGTTAGTCGGACTTCGACGCTCTGCGATGTGAGTAACTGCATACCTAGACAGACACCAAGTATCGGCACTTCATGGTCGATCACATTCGATTGGATCGCATCGGTTAAGCCGGAACGGTTGAGGAGATCCATAGCGTCAGGAAACGCACCGACACCGGGAAGCACAATCTTGTCTGCATAATCGAGATCGGTCGGATTGCTCGTGACGTCGGCTTTCGCGCCACATTCTTCAATGGCCCGTTGCATTGAGTCAACGTTGCACATCCCAGTATCAACAATCGCAATGCGTTGCACTACAGCCTCGTCTACGGGTTGTCGTCGTTGATCTTCGTGAGATTGCCGACGGAGTCGCGCAATAATTCGCCGCTGCGCGTGGTCTTGAACAATGCGCGATTCGTGAATCGATCGCAAACTTTTGCGAAGTCATCCATCGACACATCGATCGACTTCAGCAGCGACTCGAGCGGTTCGTCGAGATACGAGTTGGGAAATCTTCCGTCATGTTTTCGCACCAGCTCGACCGCTTCGGGGCGAGTCAGGCGGCCGCGTCGAACATGCATACATGCATGATCCGTAGCCCGGCCGAATCCGAACTTGAGAAACTTGAAATAGTCGTGAATACCGTGAAAGAGGTTGTCGAGATTCTCGTAGTCCAGCAACGCACCTTCAACCGTACGACCGAAACTCTCGAAACCATGAGCCTGTGCGAGCAACGCATTCGAGTATCCATCCCACGGCAAGTAGTGGCCTAAGAAGATACCGGTGACACCTGCGTCCGCGAGCTGTTCGTCGGTCGGATACGTATATTGAATGAGGTGACGGCGTTCGATACCGTTCTGGCCAATCAGGTCCGTGACTCGCAACCCGATCAGGCCTCCAAATTCTTCCAGCCACCGACGATTCAGCACACGGTCTTGTGCCGCACTGGCAGGGCCGCCATATTCGTTCTGGGAGTTCTCGCCCCACACAATCAAGCGGACTCCATATTGCACTGCGACGCGAACTGGAATCGTGAATATCGTGACGTGCTCGGGCCAGGAGATATCGCCGACTTGGTCGAGCGCGAATCGGTTCAGTGACCGACGAATCGTTGGGTTGACGGTCACCTCAACGTGGTCGACACCAAGTTGTTGCAGGTTGCGAATATTGCGACGGCCGATCGCCGATAGATTGCATGTACTTGCCGTGACGCACAAGGGGTTCAGCCCAAGCTCGAGCATCTTGAGTACTTGATATGTGCTGTCCTTGCCCCCGCTCACCGGTACAACACAGTCGTAGTTCGACCCGTCCGGTGAACGAAATTCTTCGACGACTTCAAGGAGTTCGGCCCGCCGAACCCCCCAGTCGATTGTGGGGCGCTGATCGAAGTGTCGACAAGCACTACAGACTCCGTCGGCATCGAACAAAATGTCAGGACGGGTCGCGGGCATTACACAACGGGTGCAGTAAGAAATGAGTTTGGGTTGCGACGGCGCGGGTTTACCAATTCTCGCCGGCAGCGTCTGAGTCATACATCTTCATCGGCAGAAACGCTGACTGCGTGACCCTGGGCTAAGAATTCCAGATCAGATTGGCGAAGTCGCAGCGAGGTCCATCGACTCTCTGAAAGCCCGCGCGTTGAAAGGCGCGAATGCTCGAAGCGTTGTCGCGATGAACGAGGGCAGTGAGGTCGCGAATCTGCACGTCATGAGCCAACTCCGCAACCAGCCGCTGCAGCATCGAAGTGCCCAACCCCTGGCCCCGGTGTTGCGAGTCGACGGCGATACTCACGCGACCTGACCCATCAGCGATATCCAAGCGCAGATACCCAACCGGCTCACCATCAAATTGTGCAATCAACAACCGGTGCCCCGGATTTTGGATTACCCCTGGAAACCACTGATTGTGACAATCGATGTCGACGGGGTGATGAGTCTCGCTCCAGCGCACCGCATCCGGATCATTACGCCAGTTCAAAACGCGAGCCGAGTCATCGCTGCGAGCACATCGAAATGTGATCCCGTCGGATTGCGCACCAGCGTGCGAACGGCCCACGATCTCCAGCATCTCTGTCCATGAAGCGTCGCGTCCGCAGACACCGACAATCGTCCGGACCGCATCGAGATCTTCAAGTGTGTCCACCGTCCAATGCTCGGCGCCCGCGTCGAGGGTCGAGTCGTGATTGGCAAGACGGAACAATTCCGGATGTCGGTAGAGATACGGGGTCACGTGTTCGCGCTCCGCAGGATCAACTGCAAACAGAGCGGCATTTCGTAATGCCGAACTCCTCATGACCTCAACATCAAGCCCTTTGGGGAATGATCGAGGAAACACGTTGCTGGTGTAATCGGCGCCTTGGGCAAGGTGGGTTTCGACTACGGCTTCCACAATTCGAGGATCCGTCAAGGGACAATCGGCGGTAAGTCGCACCAGCACGTCGCTGGGATACGCATCAAGCGCTTCCAAATACCGCTGCAGCACATCGGTTTCGCTGCCGCGCACCACAGCAACTCCGCAGCCGAGGGCCAGCGCCTCAATCGGATCGTCGCGTTCGAGATTGCTCGTTGCTACAACCACGCGATCCACGCGAAGGTCGGATACTCGATGCAACATCAACGCCAACATCGGGATGCCATCAATCGGTTGCAGCACCTTGCCAGGTAGCCGCGAGGATCCCATACGTGCCTGAATTACGCACAGCGATGATGACTGCGAGCCAGAGCCCTGGGTCATGTTCCAACCGCCGAACGGGTAGTACAGAGTTTGGCGACCGACGCAGCAACTCGCTGCGCGCCGCGACCGTCGATCAAAGCACGCCCCCGCTGCGACAACCTCGATCGCGCAGCGGGATCCGCCAAGAGAGCAGCTACTGCGTCACATGCCGAAACCGCCGATTCAGCCCAGGCGGCCCCGGCCGCTCGCACAGCGTCGATGTTCGCGACCTGATTCGCAGCAGTAGCTACCGCGATAGTCGGGCGGCCCAGTGTGAGCGATTCAAGCAACGTGACGCCCGCGGCCGTAACCACAACGTCGGCCTGCGCCAAGAGGTCGCCGAGCCCAACATCGCACCAAACTGGTTGCACCCCTGGAGGCGTCGACTGGTCACCCCACGGTCCAACCACCAGCTGGACCGCAGCATCGGGACAACGCTCGGCACACCGACGGGCAATAATCTGGCCGACGCCCTCATGATCAGCAGCGCCCATCGTGACCACCACACGCGCGGAACGGCCGGCAGCTTCGAAGTCTTGACTGACATCAAGCGCGCGCAGCATCGGATCTACAAGCGAATACGAGGCACCAGCCAGTACGACCTTCGCCTTGGAGTGCCTCGCGCAAATCGCTGCAGGAGCCGGAAGTACCACAATGTCGACGGCAAGGTCACGGTCAAGATCATCGATTGCGACAACGTGATCGGGCACAATCCAGCGACGATCATCAGCCCTCGCGCGGTACGAGTCGACAACCACTACTGGCGCAGCCACGATTCCTTGCATCGACGGCACGATCACTGAGTCAATACCCAGCAGCGCAAGCTCATACGCAACAGCTTCGCAACGACGTCGGTGGCCTAAGCCAACACCCGCACCTTCGTCGCACACAAACACCACCTCAGTCATGTCACAACATGTCCCAAGTCAAAATGTCGTCATACTCAATGTCGCATTTCGCCGTCCGGCCCACGACAACGTCGAGATGCTTGGGAGCAATCCCAAACCCCGGACGCTTCACACACAGCATCGCTTCGCTGATCACTGTCCCCGCTTCGATTTTGCAGGCCGCGACTACAGATCGTCGCGCTTTCGCAAACATCTCAGCGGCCTCTAGCTCCGACGGCCCGCGTTTTACGCCGTCGCCTAACGCCGCTTCAACGTCACGAATGTGCGCGACCATTTCAGCGAGCTCCTTCGGTTCGATCGCGAACGGATGATCGGGTCCACTCATCGAGCGATCCAGCGTGAAATGCTTTTCGACAAGCTGGGCTCCGGCCGCGACTGCCGCGGCGGCGATGTGGATGCCGCGCGTGTGATCGGAGAGCCCGACTGGCACTCCGAAAGCTCCTCGCATCGTCAAGATACTTCGGAGATTCATAATTTCGGGTGGCGACGGATACAGCGACGCGCATTGCAAGAGCGCGCATTCGCCCGCACCAGCTTCGCGAGCAACGCGCAATGCGTCATCCACTTCTGCCATGGTGCACATCCCTGTGGAGAAGATCATCGGTCGACCTTTTGCGGCCGCGTATCTGATCAGGCCGTGGTCAACAATTTCAAACGAAGCAATTTTGAACGCGGCAACATTCAACGCATCAAGTTCATCGACGGCATCGCGATCAAACGGCGACGAAAGAAATTCGATGCCGCGGTCGCGAGCGTGCGCAGCGAGCAAGGGTTGCCAATCGCGAGGCAGCGCAATCTCCTCGAGAAGTTCATGGGCCGGCTTTGCGCCAAGTTCACCGAGGTACTCAAAACGAGGCGTTTTGCTCGAATACAACGCACTACCTGAATAGGTCTGAAATTTCACAGCATCAGCTTGAGCATCGGCCGCGGTATCAATCAACCGCCGAGCCACGTCCAAGTCACGATTGTGGTTTGCACCCGCCTCCGCGATCACGTAACACGGATGATCATCGCCAATCTGGTGCGTGCCGATACGGATCGAAGAACTCATCAGGTGCGATGCAGATCAGCCGTCGACGGCAACGGACAGCAATATGGCGGCAACTTCGTCATCGTTGTGACGCAGCGCTTCATCGGCGAGGAGTTCACGAGCAGCCACAGGAAGGCATGCGTCAAACTCTGCTGCCGACATCGCGTCCGCACTGGGGAGCTGAAGCCCTGCAACCACCACCGAATATGCCTCCTGGAGGTGTCCTCGTTCCACCAACACATTCGCGACCGTCAAGGACCGAACCGACGAGGAGCAGGCAGCTACAACGAACGAGTCAGCCAAAATCGCGGCTCCATCCAACGTTGCGCGAAACAACTCGGCGAGCTCAGCATCCTGCAGCAATACCACTGCGGTTTCGAGTGCATGACGAGCGCGCTCCTCATCCAACAGCACACCCACGCTCGCGGCTCGCACGCGATCCGCTGGAGCTACCTGCACCATTTCCGCACGCTCAAGCAGCGGAGACCGTTCAGTGACGCCCGCGTCGAGGAGCCGGTGGCACCACACCAAGCCGCGTTCCGCGTCCAGTCGCCACGCGAACAACGTGACCGCGGCAAGCACTCGCACATCACCGGGAACTCGTTTCCACAGCCCTTCGGCGATGCGGTCGAGGCCGTGTGCTGGGCCACCAGCAATCCATCCAAAAACATCAAGGAGCCGGGCTGGAGCCAAGGCATCCAGATACGACTTCGGGTCGATCGAGTCGTTCGCGGCGAGCGACGCGACGGTCTCCCACAGCTCCTGGGTATCCGACAGACCACGAAGCGAACGGCGCAGCTCGCTTTCGGCTTCAGCGATCCGGTCTGCCATGACCAATGCTCGGACCCGCGCGGCGTACATACCCGCCACCGAACAGCGGAACCACTTGTCGCGAGGCGCAACTAATGGCCCCGCGGCGCCCAAGATCTCCAACGCGCCCTGAAAGTCGCCGAGTTGCACGCAAGCTGACGCCTCCAACAAATCGCCAAGCGATCCGGTCTGCGACTCGCTGCGCACACGGGCTGCGAATTCCGATACTTCCCAAGGTCGACCAAAGCCCAGCAACAACCCAGCCACATGAGCCGCAGCACTGGCGCGCACTTCATGATTCTCGCTGGTATTGATCGCGACCTCGAACAAATCGAGCGCCTCGTCTTCGCGGTGGTCTGCCATCAGCTGCAACGCGCGATCGAATTCCGGACTCCCCGATGACTCGGTCATTGCCTGCATTGTGTTCTCCTGATACGACCAAATTTTCTGGCGAACTGCACCAGATTCCTGACTCTTCATCGGCGGCACCGGTCATTGTTGAAGCTTGCCAGGAGCAAATCGACTCATCTTTTGTGACGACCGTCGTTGCGGTATGACGAATGCTCAACTCGCATCTCAGCCTTCCGATGGAAGCTCTGCACAGCCGCAATCGCGGAGTCGCTGAGCACGGATCGCTCAGTGTCGGCAGCCATGGACGGTGGAGCTCAGGAGGCTCCCCGTGCACACATCAAGGCCCACAACATGAGCGATTACGCCATGGGTGGAATACGTGCTGCCCTCGATGGCCTCGCCGCTCGTCAGCGCATCACTGCGCAAAATATCGCGAACTCCGACACTCCTAACTATCTGGCCGGCCGAGTCGACTTCGAATCTTCGCTTCGCGACGCCCTCGTCGAAGGTGACTATTCCCAAGCTGGGTCAACCGCTTCAACGTCCAACGCCGAAGTGAACGGGGATGGCAACAACGTGAGTGTCGACGAGGAAAACGTGTCGCTCGTGCAAACCGGATTGCAGTTCCAACTGATGACCGAAGCAATGAATAACAAGTTTCACATCATCAAGGCATCGCTGCGGAGAGACTCATGAGCCTGTTTCCAATCTTTGCAACGACGGGCTCTGGGCTCAAAGCGAACCGCATGTGGATGGACGCGATCGCCGACAACATCGCCAACATGAACACCATCAAGCCATTCGATCAGCCCGCGTTCCAAGCCAAATACTTGACGCTCCAATCAGTGCGGGGTGACGCCAATGACCCTGTCGGCGTCGGCGGCGGTGTTGAGGTAGTCGGGACCGAATTGGGATCAGCTGACGGCAACCTTCGCTACGACCCCACCAATCCAATGGCGAACGCCGAGGGCATGGTGCGCTCGCCCGACATTGATCTCAGCGACCAAATGACGCAGCTCATTCAAGCTCAGCGCTCCTACCAACTCAATTTGACCGTGATCGACCGCGCCCGCGAGTCGTATCAACAAGCCATTGCGATCGCAGCGAGGTAACTCATGGGTGCAATCAACGCAATTGTCGGAGCACTACCCAGCGCAGGAGCATCGGGCTCCGGTGCTGTCGCGCCGGGGGGAGCCGCCGGAGGCGACAAGGGTTTCGGTAACTCACTCACCGGCGCACTCGACAATCTCAACGCAACGCAAGCCAATTCCGACGACCTCGCACTCAAGGCCGCTACTGGCGACCTCAACGATGTGCACAGCTACACAATTGCTGCGGCCGAAGCCAACATCGCCACCGAACTCACCGTCGCGCTTCGCAACCGAGCCGTCGACACGTTCAATGAAATCATGAGGATGCAAGTCTGATGCCGATCGTCGACGTAGAAAAGCTGAAACAAGGCGGACAGAAGTTCGCGAGCGGTTTCACCGCGGGCCAAAAGGTCATGAGCGTGTTGGGAGTGGTCGGCCTGGCCGTGACGCTCATGATGTTCACCCAGTGGTCAGCCACCACCGACTACGCACCGCTGTTTTCAGACCTGAGCCCCAAGGATATCGGCGATGTGACCAAGGCACTGGACGCGATGAACGTGCCGTACCAACTCGTCAACGGCGGCAACACGGTGCAGGTGCCAAGAAGCCAACTCTACAAAGCTCGTGCCGATCTTTCGACGAAAGGTCTACCAACGAGCAACGACGGATACTCGATCCTTGACGAAGGCGGCAGCATTACCGATAGTCGTTTTCAGCAAGACATCAAGTACCAGCGGGCAATCCAAACTGAGCTCGCCAACACGATCATGGCGATAGACGGCATCGACGGCGCCAACGTCACCCTCTCGTTGCCAGACAACGATCCCTTCGTGGGCTCTGAGGAGAAAAAAGCCAAGGCCTCCGTGCAGATCGACTCCGGCAGGGTTCAGTTGCAACCATCACAGGTTCAATCAATCGTGCACCTTGTCGCGAATGGAGTGCGGAATCTCTCTCCCGCCGGAATCAGCGTCAACGACACCAACGGCACGTTGCTGTGGTCAGCGAGCAAGACGGGATCAATTGCGAGCGCCGAAAACCTCGCAAAAAAGATCCAGTACGAAGATCGCGTTCGGACCCAAGTTGAACAAATGATCACCCGCTCGCTTGGTCCGGGCAATCACACAGTCGTGCTGAACGTCAATATGGACAACGACACCGGCACCAAAAAGACCCAAACCAACGAGCCAGTACTCGACGGCAACGGCAGGCCAATCAACTCGGCGGCGAAAGACAAAGCCACCGAGTTGACTGAAACCAAACCGGATACCACCGGCGCAGGTGGGGCACCAGCCGAGAGCAACTTCGTCGAGACAGAGGGTTCGAATACTCCACTGGTCAACACAACTATTGAAGACACGACCAAGAGCGGCGACAAGATTCTTTCATTGACCGCGTCGGTGGTGCTGAACGCCGACAAAGTCAAGCCTGCAGACCTCCCGAAATGGACTGACGCGATTACGGCCGCTATCGGAGCCCAAGAAGGCCGTGAAGACGAAGTGGTTGTGAGTTTGCTGCCCATGGATGCCAAAGTGCAAGAAGCCGCTGCGCAGCAGCTGGAAAACGCCGCGAACCCCAAGGCACCAGAAACGCCACTCGACATCATGGGCATTGCCCGCTACGCGCTGACGTTTCTCATCGTTGCGCTCGTGTTGTTCTTAGCTTGGCGATCGGTCAAGAAGGCACAAAAGGCGATGACTCCCGAACGTGTCTCGCTGGACCTTGCCGCCATCGAAGCCAGCCAAAATGCCCAGCAGTACGCCCAGGAACTCTTAGGAGTCGCAGCTGGCAACAGTGGTGGCGGTGAATTGGCTTCTGGCCACAGCGGACTCCGCGCGATCGAGTCGAGCCGTTCACAGGTGGAACTCGACGTGGTGGATCTCATCGAGCGTCAACCTGAAGAAGTGGCGCAAACGTTGCGCTCGTGGCTCGCGGATCGGCGCACCTGATCATGAGCACTAAGGAATCCGGCTTCAGCGGCGTGCAAAAGGCCGCGATCTTGCTCATGCAAGTGGGTAAGGAGCGAGCCGCGCTCATTCTGCGAGCGCTTCGCGAATCGGAAGTGGCCGAGATCATGGCCGAGGTGGCGCGAATCAATCACCTCGAACCCGCCGAAATCGAAGAGGTGCTCGCCGAATTCCGCGACACCTACGTAGCCCGGTCCCATATTGCTCAGGGTGGATACCAAACTGCTCGCGAATTGCTCGAGGCCAGCCTTGGCAACGACAAAGCCGAAGAGATCCTTGAGAATCTGGGTGTCACGCTCATGGCCGCGCCGTTCGAATTCCTGAAGCGCGCGGATTCACGCCAGGTGTTGTCATATCTCCAAGACGAACATCCTCAAACAATTGCGCTTGTGCTCGCACACATGAACTCAGCTGCCGCAGCGCTTGTCATGTCCGCCCTCACTGAAGAGCTCCAGCGCGATGTTGCTGAACGCATCGCCAAGATGGATCGCACTTCGCCCGAAGTGATCGAACACGTCGAAGCAATTCTCGAACGCAAACTGTCGACGGTAATTCAACAGTCGGACTTCTCCACCGCAGGAGGGCTCCAGAGCCTCGTCGACATTTTGAACAACGCGGACCGTGGCACCGAACGCCTCATTCTGGAAGGCCTCGACCAAAACGATCCGCAACTCGCCGACGATGTACGTAGCCGCATGTTCGTTTTCGAAGACATCATCACCCTCGACGACCGCTCCGTGCAGCTGGTGCTTCGTTCTGTAGATGCCAAGGAACTGTCAGTTGCACTGAAGGGTGTGGAACAAGACGTGCGAGACAAGATTCTCAAGAACATGTCCGAACGGGCAGCCGCCAACCTCGCCGACGAAATCAAGCTACTTGGTCCAGTGAAGCTCAAGACCGTCGAAGAATCACAAGCCGCCGTGGTGCGTGTGATTCGTACTCTTGAGGAGTCGGGCCAGATCATTATGAGTCGCGGCTCTGATGAGTTGGTGGTGTAACTATGACCACTGCCACGCGCAAAGTCCGTGTGCTTCGAGGATTCGATGCCGTCGACGCCGACATCAGCAGCATCCGCACGCGCAGTTATCGTGATCTTGTCGTCGACCCCGAAGTTGTGCAGTCGGCAACCGACGATGGCTATCGCATCGGATACCAGGCTGGATTCGATGCCGCGTTGCAAGACGCGGCCGAGGCAATCGACTCACGGGAACGACAGCGTTCGCAAAGCCTTGCTGCAGTTCTCGACGAGCTCGGCAGCGTTGCGATGAGCATCGAACAGAGTCACGGCCACATCATCGAGGAAATACAACGCCAAACAATCGCGCTCGCAGTCGACATCGCCGAGACACTCGTGGGCCATGAAATCGCCGCCGCCGCCAATCCCGGCCTCGATGCACTGACGCGGGCGTTGCAGTTGGCACCGACCGCGAAGGTGTTGTCGGCTCAGCTCCACCCCGACGACTTTGCGACGCTCAGCCTTTCGCCAGACTGGGAGCGCTTCGACCTTCAAGGCCTGTCGATCATCGAGAACCCATCGCTACAGCGAGGGGATTGCATTGTTGACGCCGATGCAACCCGCATCGACGCCCGAATCGCTCCCGCGCTCCAACGCGTTCGCGAAACGATCGCGCAATGACAGCTCTTACCCTCGATCTCATTCGCGACGCCGCGCGTCCCGTGACGTACGGGCGAATCTCGCGCATCGTTGGAATGGAACTTGAAATACAAGGCCTCAACGCCCCGATCGGCGCAGCCGTCCAAATCCCCACAAACAATGGGGTTATTGATGCCGAAGTGGTCGCACTCCGCAGCGATTCACTGATTTGCTTGCCATTTGGAGAGCTACGCGGTGTCGAAGTCGGAACCCTCTGCGCACGGGGTTCGAATGAACCCACGCTCGCCGTCGGCCCCGAACTCTTGGGCCGAGTGATCGACGGGTTGGGGCGCCCGATCGACGGGCTCGGCCCGATTGTGTCCACGGCTCGCGTCAACATCGAGGGCAAGGTTCCGCATCCGCTGCATCGGCCGATGATCCGCCAGCAACTCGAACTCGGGGTTCGCGCCGTCGACACCCTGATCCCGGTTGGACGCGGACAGCGGGTCGGCATTTTCGCAGGGTCGGGGGTCGGCAAATCGAGTTTGCTATCGATGTTCGCCCGCGGGACCAACGCATCGGTGACGGTACTGGCGCTGATCGGCGAGCGCGGCCGAGAGGTGCGCGAGTTCATCGAAAACGACCTTGGCCCCGAAGGGCTCGCCCGATCAGTGGTGGTCGTCAGTACCAGCGACGAACCCGCGCTTGTTCGGCTGCGCGCCGCATTTACCGCAACTCGAATTGCTGAATACTTTCGCGATGAAGGCCATGATGCGCTCCTTTTGATGGACAGCTTGACGCGCTTCGCAATGGCCCAACGCGAAGTTGGTCTCGCGGCAGGCGAGCCACCGGCGACCCGCGGGTATCCGCCGAGCGTGTTTGGAATGCTTCCGAAACTACTCGAACGAGCCGGCACCGACACGCATGGATCAATCACCGGTCTGTACACCGTGCTCATCGAAGGTGATGACCTCATGGATCCAATTGGCGACGCGGCCCGCTCAATTCTCGACGGTCATATGGTGTTGTCGCGTCAGCTCGCTACTGCGGGTCACTTCCCAAGTATCGACGTACTCGAGTCGATCTCGCGGGTGGCACCCGCCATCACCGACCGCTCACAACGCGACGCAGCCGCAACGGTTCGGCGCCTCATGGCCGCTTACCGAGATGCTCGCGACCTGATCGAAATCGGCGCATACGTCGCAGGGACTAACCCCGACGTTGATCGCGCAATCACCCTCAAGGAATCCATGGATGGCTTCCTCCGCCAGGACTTGCATGACCTGACTCCCGCATCGGACGCGTGGACTCAGCTCGCAACGCTGGTGGAGTGGCCCACATGAAACGATTCAAATTCCGTCTCGAGACGGTGCAACGGGTCCGCCAAATACAACACGACATCGCACGCGGCGAACTCCTATCAGCGAATCACAGCCTCGCGCTGGCAAGCGCCGACGTTGCGAACCGTTCGACCCGCGCGGCAACCGTAACGCTGCCCCAACACTCAATGTCGAAGGAAACCTTCGAGCGTCACCAGTTCGCAATCGATTCGGCGTATTCAGCAACTCGCTGGGCGACATCGATTGAACTGGAGGCCTCCGAACGAGTGGCCGAACACCGCCAACAATGGATAGCAACCAACACTCGCCTTCGCGCGGTCGAGCGGCTCCACGAACGTGCGGCAACCGAGCACCGCGACGAATTCCGCAAGGAAGCCGACCGGCTCTCCGACGAAATCACGACCGCGAAATTTCGCGAGAGAAGTGTTTCCTGATGAACATCCCTTCGCTCATCACACCAGTAGCGACTCCGGCCTCCACCACGGGCACAAGCGACTCGGGCGCTTCTAGTCCAGACGGATCCAGCCCGCTCGCTGAGCTCTTCGCCACGCTCTTGGGCGCAGTGACAATGCCATCGAATACCACCTCCGAAACTGTCAACCCCAACGCTTCCAATGCTGACATCAACTCCCAATCGCCAGAAGTGCCCGCTTTCGCCACGCAGCCACCCGTCGGCACCGACTCTCCAGTCGAAGATTTGTCGATCGAGATCGGATCCGACACCAATTTGGCGGCATTCGCGATCAGTCAATTCGCAATAACGATTCCGGTCAACGTCATCAAGTTGCCGCCAGTCGCCCA
>SXGT01137824.1_pt1 | contig 21211 bp, 9 predicted proteins | sample 3176221 | NCBI WGS metagenome assembly SXGT01 (sample SAMN11356862, study PRJNA531348) | freshwater metagenome | isolation source: freshwater sample F1-120 | place: China: Fuxian Lake, Yuxi | collected 2017-12-25
GCGGCGGATCACGTCGCCGTTCATGATCTGCACATGGTAGATGTCGAACAGCAGCTTCATGCGCGGCGAGTCCACTCGGCGAATCAGCTCGACGCAGAAGTCCACGTCGTCGCCGAAGTAGCCGGGATGGCCTTTCATCGGGTGGCTGCTGTCTCGCGAGTTGAGATGCTCCAGGCAGAGGTTGATCTTCTTTTCCTCGGCGTAGGCGCTGGCCTGCTTCCAACACTCGACGCAGTTTTTCGCTCCCTGTTCGTCGGAGATCCCTTTCTCACGCATGCCGGTGAACGTGATAACGTTCTCGCACTGATGCTCGACGGCTAGGTCGATGCTGGCTCGCAGCTTCGTCAGGCAGAATTCGTGGTTTTCGTGGTTGAACGGGCCGCGAGCGAACCCGTGACTGCTGACCAGCGAAATCTTCAAACCCAACTTTCGCACAGCCGGATAGTGCTCCGCGCTGATCCCTTCGATCGCCTCCAAGCCGATCTCGCGGCAGTGCTGAGCCAACTCAACGGCGGGCATCGGATTGAAGCACCAGCCCATCACCGATTGCCGAATGCGACCGTTGCGAATCTTGAAATTCGGTTCCACCGGCCGGTCCGCAGCGATGCTCGTCGCCGTCCCAACGGCAACTATTCCGGTCGCCAACGTGCCAACTGCGGTCTTGATGAGGTCTCGTCGATTGAGTTGCGAAGTCATGAGATAGCTCCTGGAATTAATTCGATGGCGCATGAGCAATCGTAGTGATCCGATTTATCGAATCGCTCTCGACCCCATTAATGGGGACACTACGAGCGCAATTGTCGCTTCAGATTACTCAACAGAACTGATGGCTCCCAGAATACCATTGGTCGCTCGCATGTAATCGGAGGGAGCGATGAAGATCTGCAAGCCGCGTTGGCCGGCGGAGATCGAGACCACGTCGAAGAGTTCGAGTGTGTCGTCGATGTAGACTGGGTATGCCTTCTTTGCTCCGAGCACTGTGACTCCGCCGCGGATGTAGCCGGTGAGCGGTTGGACTTCTTTGAGTGTCACCGGTTCGACTTTGCGATCGCCGGTCAGTTTCGCAAGCGCCTTCAAATCCAATTGGCAATTGCCGGGCACGACGGCGAAGGAGACGCCGTGGCGATCTCCGCGGACGACGAGCGTCTTGAAGACTTGCTCCAGCGGCAGGCCGACTTTGCGAGCCACCGTCTCGGCCGAGAGGTCTTCGGGATCGACGTCGTAGCTGCGGAGTTCGTACTCGATCTTCATCGAGTCCAGCAGTCGAGCGGCGTTGGTTTTCATGGGGCAGCCAGCGAGACGCAGACGATTTCTTCGTCGTTGCGACCGAAGACGTGACGATTGGCGAAGGCGGGGTGCGACCAGACGATTTGGCGTCCGCCGGCGTTCCCTGTCGGCTTGAGCAAGTTCGCTCGACTGAGTTCTTCGTAACCCTTGGGGGTAAGCTTCGCGATGATCAAGTCTCCCTGTTCGTTCGCGATGAAGTAACGGTCGGCGTGTTGAACCAGGAACGCATTCGCCCAGCGAGCGTTCCGCGCCTTATCTGCTCCGGTGGCGGTGAGGTCTTCCCAAATGCGTTTGCCGGTATTGGCCTCCAAGCAACGAAGCTGGCCGTAGCTGCAAACTCCGTAGATGTGTCCGTCTTGAATGAACGGCGTGGGCATGATCGAGTGCAGTCCGTCGGTCCTCTTCTCGTCCTGTCCTTTGCCGCGCCAGAGTTCCGTCGCCCCCGACTGGTCGCCATTGAGCTTGAGCATCATCGGGCCGTTGTAGAACGACGTCACGAACAACAGGTCGCCCGACTTGCGTGGCGTGGGAGCGGTCAGTCCTTCTTTAGAACCGAACGGGAACGACCACAGCTTCTTTCCGGTTTCAGGATCGAGCGCATTGACCGCATCGGGCAACCAGACGATGAGCTGCCGGACTCCGGCCGATTCGTAGATCATCGGTGGACCGTAACCCGCTCCGTGCGAGCCGGTGGCCGAGAGGGCTCGCCACAGTTCCTTGCCGGAGTCTTTGTCGAACGCGACGACAGCGGTCCCCTCACCACCGACCAGGCAGATCAACCGATTGCCGTCGATCAACGGATGCGACGCGAAGCCCCAAGTCGGAGTCACGCGGATGCCGTATTCCTTCTTCAGCTCCTTCGACCACGCGACCGCACCGTCCTTCGTGCCGAGGCAGAACAAATGCCCTTCAGCACCGAGCGTGTAGACTTTGTCGCCGCTCACCGTCGGAGTGCATCGCGGCCCGGCCGGATAACTGACGGTGTAGACGCACGGGTAGGTGTGCTTCCAAAGGATCTCGCCCGTCTCGCGGTTCAGACAGAGAACTCGCTCGGAAGAGGGGACTGGTTTTCGCTCAAACGGATTCGGCGAATCGGCCCCTTCGAGGATGACGCGATCGGTGATGTAGACGTGATCGCCGACCACAGCCGGCCCGGCATATCCCGATCCAATTGGCGTGCGCCACTTTCGCGTGAGCCCCTTCGCCGGAAGCCGTTCGACGATGCCGGTCTCGCGCCAGACACCATCGCGTTGCGGCCCCAACCATTGCGGCCAATCATCCGCACGCACGGCGGTTGAACTCAGCAGGAACAGGAACATCCAAAGCGTTCGTTGACGTAACATGACTGACTCCTGAAGACACGCGGGGTGAATTGCGGTTGCAAAACCTAGCACGACGCGCAAGCGAGTGGCCATTTCGTCGGAAACACAACCACTCGCTCGCGCGTCGTGCTGGTTATGAAACAGTCCCTACAGAGTTTGAAGCGATCGCATCAGCCTGAAAAGTCTCTTCGCGATCTTTGCGCCCTTCTGTTCCAAATCCGGTTTCGTTTGGAACAGAAGCGAGCAAAGGGCGCGAAGTCGAACAAGTTATCGCTAAGCGTTTTGTGTGACGGTCATCTACCGTCCCAGTTCGTCTGCCAGTTGTCCGGCGTCGTAGATCTTGTGCATCGCTTCCAGCATTCCGGCGGAGTGAACCGAAATCGCTCGCCCGCCGACGTCGGACGAGTGGCGGAATTCGTTGGCGAGGGCCGGGATGTTGGAATCGAAGATCAGCCCCACGAGTTCCCCCGCGCGATTCACGACAGGGCTGCCGCTGTTGCCGCCGACGCCGTCCGCTGTGGCGGCGAAGTTGAGCGGCGTCGAAAGTTCGAGTCTCGATTTGCGATCGTGCCAAGTGCGGGGCAGTTTCCATGGATCTTGTCCGCCGTGAGCGGTTTCGTGCTCGAACGCTTCGCCCATCGTCGTCCACGCTGGGATCGTCGTGCCGTTGTCGTCGATGCTCTTCACGGTGCCGAAGGCGAGCCGCAATGAGAACGTCGCGTCGGGATAGACCGACGTGCCGAACTTGGCGAATCGCAGCTTGGCGATCTCCGCATAGGCTTGGCGTTCGATTTCCTCCACCGAAGTCTCGAACTCTTTGCGGACCAACCGCGAGCGATCGTCGATGTCGCGAGCCAGCACGATCATCGTGTCGGTCGAGGATTCAATCGTCTTCCAGCCACCAGCCGCGATTCGCTTTCGTTCTTCCAAATCTTTCAGCTTTGTGCCGTTGACCAGTTCCACCGCTCGCGCGACCGTTCCTTTGCCGGCCAGTGCTTTTCGCAGGACATCCGGTTCGTGTTCGAGTTCCTCCAACAACAAGGCGAGCGAATCGGTGAGCTTGGCTCGTTCGAGGTCTTCATAAATCGGCGCGGGTGAAAAGACTTTTCGCTTGAGCGATTCGCGGCCGGAGTCGCGGTACTCGGCCAAGCGTTTCTCGTTGGGCTTCTCGTCCTCGGCCGCCATGCGCACCAATGACCGAGCGATGCTGAAGAGATCCGAATAAAAGCCCGCACCGGTTTCGAGCAACATGTGTCGCTTGAAGAGATGCGCGTGATGCGCGTTCGCGGCGGCGATACGGTCCCAAGGATCGGAGTTTGAGATTTGGGATTTCAAATTTGAGTTTTCAGATTTCAAATCGCCACCAAATCTCAACTCCACTTCTGCCGACTTCTTCGCGTCGAACAATCGCGGATCGTGCAGCGACTGCATCTGGCCGACCGATCGCTTGCGGCTGTTCTGTACTCCGAAGAGATCCTTCTTGGCTCGGCGAGCGAACTCCTCGCCATCAGCGGCGAATTGTTGCAGCAGGATTTCTCTCCGACGCAGCAGGTTCAGCAGAGCCGGGAAGCGCACGTCGCGCTGGAACTTCAACGCATCGACGGTCAGCAGTCGGCTGGTCCGAGCGGGATGGCCGGATACGAACACCAACTCGCCATCGGCCGCCCCTTTGGCGGACCACTTCAAGAAATGTTCGATCTTCACCGGTTGGCCGTTCTCGTAGACGCGGAAGATCGCCATATCGAGATCGTGCCGAGGGAACTCGAAGTTGTCCGCGTCACCGCCGAAGAACGCGATGGAAAACTCCGGAGCGAAGACCAGCCGCACGTCGGTGTATTTCTTGTAGCGATAGAGGTGATACGCGCCGCCTTGATACAGCGTGATGACATCGCTGCGGAGTTTCGTTTGCTCGGTCGATTCCTTCTCGATGTTGGCGATCGCCGCCGAACGTGCCGCCTGAGCCTTGTCCGCCGGTTCGGCCGCGACCGCTTTGTTGATGCGATCGGTGACATCCACGATTTCAACAAGCTGATTGAGTTCCAAATCCGGTGCGGGAACTTCGTCAGCATTCGTCTTCGCGAGAAAGCCGTCGCGGTAGTAGTTGTGCTCGGCGGTCGAAATCTTCGCGAGCGTGTCGGCGGCGACATGATGATTGGTCAGTACCAGCCCATTGCTCGACACGAACGAGCCCGATCCACCGGAGTTGAATCGCACCGACGAACGCATCAAGTGGTCCGCCCATCCGGCTGGCGGCTCGAAGCCGTAACGCTCTTTCAGGATCTTCGTCGGCAGTTGGTTGTAGACCCACATGCCCTCGTCGGCGTTGGCCGCGTTCATCACCAAGGTTGAAAGAACTGCCAGAAGGAAGGCCAGATATCGAAGCGCGAGTGGCATCGTAGAAAGCTCCTGGTTGTGAAACGGGATGTCATTTGGTTTCGCGCGTAATCCGCACTGGCCAATCGTAGTCTGGCGAGTTGCTTCCGTCGTTGTCGTAGGGTTGAACAAGCTCGCTTCGAGCGCCGGCCCACCAACATTGACATCATTGATCGGGTTGTTCGTTTGATGGTGGGCCGGCGCGGCGAAACGCCGCTGGTCCCACCCTACATGTCGTTATGTCGGTGAGTTTCGATCAGCGGGCGGAAGTAGGTGTCGTGGCGGCTGATCATTGAGCCGGCGATGCGGGCGCTGATCGAGGCATTGCCGGCGTGGCCTTCGACGATCCAGGCGGTGCCAGAGACTTCGCAGTCGTCGATCAGGCGGCCAGCGAGCTTTTCGATCTTCAATTCAGCGAAGCGACTCGCGGCGATGGTGAAGCCGCGCTCGCTGGCTTCGATCAGCAGCAGTCGAGTCGATGTGCCGACGAGTCCGCTCTTTCGTTCGCCGACCGGCAGTGCGATCTGCGCGGGCCATGCGATGGTGACTCCTGAATAGCCGAATTGAATGGACTCATCGGTCGCTAACTCGGCCAGAGCGACTTTGGCGACGAGCACTTCCAGGTTTGAGCCGGGGGCCTCCTTGGGAAGCAGCGACGCCAAAGTGTCGCCGTATTCGCGGTCGAGTTGTTTCTTCGCCTTCGCAAAATCCTGACCGAGGAAGACGGCAGTTTCCAAAACGATCTCGTCCGGTTGCACGTCCCACGGCCGAGATCGCGCGGCGAGGCGGCACAAGTCGGCGACGTACTGCGAGACCGTCGGCAGCGAGACATCGAGATCGGGCGGTTCGAAGGCATACGGCGGGTTCGCGGTGGTCTCTTCGAGCAAGTTGCGGCGTTGATGCTCTTCGAGTTTGTGAAACAGCTCGGCGAAGTTCAGCCGCGTGGCGAGGTCATCCAGCGGACAGCCTTTGACGCAGATCAAGAACGCGGCCAGCGATGTCGCCGCTTTGAGTGGTTCGTCGTGCAGTTCCACCGTCGACTTGTCGTGGACGGTCGCCGGCAGCGTGTCCGCGAAGTGCAGCTTCAGCCCCAAGCGTTTCTCGACGCCGCCGCGCCAGTCATCGACCAGCTTGCGAGTCTTGCCGTGGATGAACGACTCAAAGAAGCGTTCCAATCGCCTCGCAATCTGTTGGCGATCCGGCAGAGCGAGTGTGTCGTGAGCCTCGATCAGCGGCTGCACGTTGTGATGTGTCGATAGACAGCGATAGAGGAAGACGCGGTCGTATTCGCTGCGGAGTTGCAACGCGCCGACTTCGCGCAGGGCTTGAGCGAGGTTTTCGCGCGATAGCGGGAAGCGACTCATGAGGTCGGTCAGTTCGGCGGCGTAGATCCAGTTTGGATCTCGATGCCGGAATTCGCCGCCGTAGATGCTGGCCACCTCGAAGCCGATGACGCGCACGACTTCATTCAGCAGCGAGACCGCTTGTTGATCGATCAACCAATTCGTCGCCGCCTTCGTGCCTCGCTTGCCGAGTTCTGTCAGTGCCCACGACAGCCCCAACGTCACGGGCGTCGCTCCCGCGATCCAGCGGCCGACATACGAGGCCGTTTGCATGTAACCAAAATAGGGCTGTGCCGAGTTGTAGAGGTCATACGCCTTCAACGCCTTCTGCAAGTAGCCGTGCAGCGTGTTGAGGTTCTGATCTTTCGGACTGAGCGGCAAACGCTCCAGCACAACGAGCAGATGCAGGCACGCCCGGCTGCCCGCGCGGAGCAACTGATCGAGACTCGTTTCGAGCAGCGGGTTCTCGACGTCTGGCCGATAGACCTGAGCGACTCGAACCACGAAGGCCTGAGCCTCATCGCGAATGCGGCGGCCGTCGAGCTTTCCGTCCTGCTTGTAGACCCCTTCTCGCAACCGCTGATAAAGCTGCTGAGACTCTTCGTTGATGATTTCCAAAACGCGCTGGTCTTGCGCGGATAACTCACGCGGAGTCTCGGTCGGCGTGTTGTCGTCCGGCTGCGGGTACTCCAGCCACTCGCGAAAGTTGACCAGCCGATTCGCGAGATGTAGCTCGCGTGCGTCCAACTGCCGAGCACGATCGGTGAGCTGATCTTTCGTGTCCTCCAGAAACTTGTCGAGCTCCGCACGTCGTTCCGAGAGTTCTTGTCTTTCGGCTTTGATCGCTTCCCGCTCGGCCGCCAGTTCCTGATCGACATCGCGGATGCGACGCTTCGCACAAACGGCTCCAGCGGCTGCGGTGACGCCGACGACGATCAACGCTGAGGCTGGCAACCCGAATGGTCCGGTCAACGCCAAGTACGTTGCCGAACTCCAAGCGATCGCGGCTGTGATCAGGCAGAACAGCCATGTGGCGGAGCGTGATGTCATGGAGGTGCCTCAAACGATTTTCGTAAAGGAGCTGCTTTTATTCTCTGGGATTGGCCACAAAAAACACAAAAGGTCACGAGAAGAATGCCTTGGGAGAATCGGTTTCAGAACTCGGAAGTCCGTGAGATCGCAGTACCGCGACCGTTAGGGGGCGGCCTGTTCTCAACAGATCGGGCCGCTCCCTAACGGTCGCGGTACGGTTTTGAAACCGCTTCCAGGATGTTGCGACGCGCCACCTCTCGTTCCTCTTCGTGCCTTTTTGTGTTTTTCGTGGCCATCCAATTCAGAAGAGTCGCAACTGTCCCGAACTCGGCACCGGAGGCTTGAAGTACCGTGTCTCTAGCGGCGGCCGAGTCTCATCCAGTCGATACTTCTTCGCGAAAACGCGAAACGTCTGAGCGATCTGTTCGGCGATCTGTCCCTCGCCTCGGCGGCGCGAGCCGAATTGCGAATCGTTCAGCTTGCCGTCTCGACATTGCCGGATCAGCGATTCGATTTTGTCTTTCTTCGACGGCAGAGCTTTCGCCAACCAATCGGTGAAGACCGGCCGCACGATCAGCGGCAATCGCAGCAAGACGTATTGAGCCACGACCGCTCCGGCCTCTTTCGCCGCGGCCAGGATCGCCGGGATCTCACTGTCATTCAGACCGGGAATCACTGGGCCGATTATCACACCGGTCTCGACGCCGCCGGCCGATAATTCGCGGATCGTTCGCAGCCGCGCTTCAGGAGAACTGGTGCGCGGTTCGAGCGTCCGAGCTAACTCCGCATCGAGCGTCGTGACGCTGAGCATGACCTTCGCCGTGCGTTGTTTGGCCATCGGTTGCAGCACGTCGAGGTCGCGCGCGACCAGCGCGTTCTTCGTGACAATGCCGATCGGCTGACCGCACTCCGCCGCGACTTGCAGGCAGCGGCGTGTCAGTTGCAATCGGCGTTCGATCGGCTGATAGCAGTCCGTCACACCGGAGAACGCGATCCACTCCGGCACATAGTCATCACGAGCCAGCCAATCGCGGAGCAACTCTGGCGCGCGCTCCTTCACCACGATGCGGCTCTCGAAATCGAGTCCCGCATTGAAGCCGAGATACTCATGAGTCGGCCGCGCGTAGCAGTAGACGCAACCGAGCTCGCAGCCTCGGAAGGGCTTCACACTGTAGCGAAACGGGATGTCGGGACTGTCGTTCTCGCTGACGATCGACCGCGACTGATCGACCAGAAACTGCGTCTTCACCGGCCGCTCGTCAGGCGAGTCCTCGTCCGCGAGATGATCGAAGTCACGCTCGGCATGAAACTTCTCGAACCGATTCGGCGGATCGGCCTGAGCGCCTCGGCCATGACGTTCGAGTTCATTGAGCATGGCGGGACGCCTCCGTGGCACGCGGCATTCGACAGGGATACTCTGCCGCAGATCGAATTGCTTCTCGTAGGTCAGGCTTTCCAGCCTGACAGAGTGGCGCAAGACGCCGTCAAACTCAAATCGGGTCAGCCTGGAAAGGCTGACCTACAAAATCTTCACGAGGCTCGCCATGACTTACAACAACGTGGTCGTCACGGTCAAAGACGAACAAGATGTCCCGGAAATCCGCTCGCTGCTGCTGGAGCAAACTCGGCTTTCGCGCCTGGAGCCCGGTTGCGAACGATTTGAGCTGTATCAGTCGCAGACCGACGCGAAGGTCTTCATTCTGGTCGAACGCTGGAGTACGCCCGAAGCGCTCGATCAACACCGGCTGGCGAAAGCCTACACCGAGATCTACAAGCCGAAGGTGCTGCCGAAGGTCGATCGCACGCCGTATCCGTGCAACTTGCTGGAGCCGTAACTCTTAATTGCTCCGACCGACCTGCCGGGCTTGGCCCCAACGGGGACGGACTCGAAAGCCCAGGGCGGCAGCCCTGGGAAACGAACGAATGAAATCGGAAAGGCCCAACGGGCCGTGACCCATACGGCAGAACGCAACGAGTCACGACCCGTTGGGCCTTTACGTTTTCTTTTGTGGCCCGGACCCAGGGCTAGCGCCCTGGGCTTTCGAGTCATGCCCCCTTGGGGCTGAAAACAAGCCGATGGAGTCACCCGTGAAGGTCATGCTCATCCTTGGGTTACTGCTGTTCCTGGTCACGGTGGTGGGCCACGGGATTTGGGTGTTCGTTGCGTTCGTGTTCCGCAGTCTGGCCGAACCGACTCCGCCAACACGGCCCGTGGCTCCGATCACTCCGCCGAAGAAAAGGTGTCAGTATTGCGGAGCATTGTGCGCAGCGACCTTTCAGAATTGTCCGAGGTGCGGCATTCCTGTCGAGGGGCAACCACCGTCGCTGGCGAAGCACCTGCGAAACCTGCAACTCCAGGCGGATCTGTTGCTGGCCGAAGAAGTGCTTTCGCTGGAACAGTTCGAGACAGTGCGAGCAGTTCTGCAACAAGCGATCGACAAGTTCAAACCCACGGATGCCGAGACACCTGATGCGGAACTGCCAACGCTCGAAGTGGCCGACGTCGTCGAACCGGCGGTTTCCGACGTGGGGCAGATTTTCAACTTGCCCGTGACGGACAGGCAGGTTGAAATCCTGCCCCACAACATACGCTCAAACTGGACCGACTGGCTGCAAGCGTTTCTCGAAGAAAAGAACATCCGCTGGGGCGAACTGCTGGCCGGCATGCTGATCGTCGGCAGCTCGGTCGGCCTGGTGATCAGCCTGTGGTCCACGTTGCGAAACGCGATTCCGTATTTCCCCGCGCTCTGCTTCTTGGCCGTGACCGCAGCGATTCATGGAGCGGGTCTCTACACGCTGCGGCATTGGCGACTGAAGACGACCAGTCGCGGTCTGTTGACGATCGCATTGCTGCTGGTGCCGCTGAATTTTCTCGCGGCAATCGCGCTTTCTGAGCAACGTTCCGCGACCGATCCGCTGTATCTCACGGCGGTGGTGATTGGTGTCGTGGCTTATGGCTGGATCACTTGGTCGGGCACTCGCGAGCTGATGCACTTCGGAGCGGCTTGGTTATCGCTGGCGGTGCTTGGCTGCGCGCTCGGTCAGTTGATGATCGGCCGTCTGACATCGGCAGGGCTGAGCACTATCGAACCGACCGGCTTATTTGCGTTGCCGTTAGCGACCTACGTCGTGGCTCTGCTTGGTACGTCACAGTTCGCGGCGCGGTGGCGCAGGCTGTCGCCGCGCCGTGTCGAGAGCTTGTATCGCTTGTTGGGGATCGCGTTTTTCTCGCTGGCGGTGGCGCTCAGCCTGTTGCTTTGGAAGTCGCAGGCCGTCCTTGACACGCTCAGCCGATTGTCGCCGTGCGTGAGTCTCGCGGCCGCGATGGTCGTGGGAGTGCCAGGCCGGTTGCTGCTGGAGCGTGGCGTGCTCGGCGCGGGTCTCCTGACCCCGCCGCTGACCGCGACCGCAGGTCTCCCCGATGCGGGCAACACGATTTCCACGGACCACGCGACTCTGGAGAACTTCGGTCCAGAAAAGCGGCGGGGGCAGGAGACCCGCGCCGAGCGCGGAACTACGAACCAGGACATCGCGGCAACCGCTGTCACGTTGGTCGGCGCGATGCTGATGGTCGTCGCGGTGGTGCTCGCCTGGCCGGACCCGGAACGATTGATCGCGGTCGGCGTGGTGAACTTTCTCGCGCTGAGTTGGTTCGGATTCGCAACCGGCTTGGCTTCACTGCACGTCCCGGCGTTGGCGAGTCTCTCGCTGGCGGGACTGATTGCCTTTCAGCGGTTCGGCCAGTCGATCGACGGCGCGGGGGTTTCCGAAGACCGGAATCTGATTGAGACAATGCTGCTCGGCCGCAGCGGAGTGGTGTTGGCGTTGATGTCGTTGCTGACGGTCTTCGTCGCGCGGTTTTTGGCAGCAGACGAGCGGGGTGGCGTTAGGCCCCCGGTGAACTCGCCACAGGACCGGGGGGCTGACGCCGCCCCGCTCGCCAATGCGTCGATAATGTATCTCATCGCAGCGGCGGGGATGGCAGTGCTCAGTTTGGGGATCGCAGGCTATGCCGGCTTCTGGCCGCACGTCGTGCAACCGAGCATTGACCGTTCGCTGCCGACGCTCGTGTTCCTGCTGTTCGGCATCGCTGGGATGGTGGCGAATGAACGGCTCAAGCGAATCGAATTCGCGTGGGCCGGCGCGGTCGTGTGGCTGGCGGTCTTCCTGCACGGACTCGGTTGGAACATGCACGTTCGCGAGTGGTTCGATGGATTCGGATTGTTGCCGAGCCGTCCCATCGTGGTGGCGTTGCTTTCGTTTGCGACTTGGTCATTAAGCTGCGCGATCGTCGGCAAGTATCGCGATCGGTTTGTCGCCCCTTGGTCTGCCGCCAGCGGACGGGCAATCGTTGTTGCACTGTTCGCGATGCCGTGGAAAGTCTGGGGCGACTTAGGCCCGCACGCGATTTACCTCGGCTGGGTTGCCGCGATGTGTCTTGGTCAGGCGCATCTGTGGCAATCGCGGAAACTGTTTTCATTGAGCCAAGCGGTCGCGTTCCTCGCGGCCAGTTTGGGAGTCGCGTCATTCGCTCAACATGCGGACTGGTGGATCGCGCACGGAAATGATGTGCCCGCTCTCTTCGACGTGCGTCACGGACAGTGGCAGATCACAGGGCTGGCGCTGGCCTGCATGCCTTGGGTTTTGTGGCGTCGCTTCGGCGGTCGCTGGGCGGTGCTGGCGCAGTGCAGTGATTGGAAATTGGATCGAGTGTTATTGCCGGTTCTCGTGATTTTGTTCGCGGGACAGACTTGGTCCGGGCTATGGCCGGGGCTTGGCTTTGAGATCATCCGGCTGAATTCCATTCTGTCGTGGCGTTGGGACCGAGTAATCGCATTTTTGTTTGGTTGGGGTGCGGTGTGTTGGTCCGTGGAAGAGGTGACTCGAAGTTGGTTCCGGCGGTGGTGTCCCAGTCTACCGACGGAATTTCGCGTTCCATGGTTGTCGGAGTTGCTCACGTTGTTGTTGGCGTTCTTGATGTTTGTCTGGCCGAATGTCGTTTGGAGCGGCGCGCATCATGCGAGTTTGTGGAACTCTTGGCCGCGCTCTCGCGAGTTGTATTTCGGGACAACCGCCTGGTGGCCAGTCGCGGCGAGCGTGAGCGTTTTGATCGCCATGTTGTTGGAGCGACGTCGTTGGCTGCCGGTCGCTGGTCTGATTGTTGTGAGCTGGGCGGCGGTGCTCCAAGCCAACGTGTGGCATGACCAACTCGCTGCGCTACGCCACGGGGATAATGACATCGTCACGGGTTTGCTGTGGTCGCTCACTGGCCTCACGGCGATCGTGATGGTCGGAGGTTGGTTGGTTCAGAAACTCACCCGAAGCGTCAGCATTGAAGTCGCGCAGTTCTCAGCCCCGAAGGGGGCGGAATTCAAAAGCCCAGGGCGCAGCCCTGGGAAACAGACCGCTTTCAAGCCACTAAGCCCCGAAGGGGCGAAACAAAATGAGTCTCACCCCTTCAGGGCTTTTCAAATTCCAATCGCTCAAAACCCAGGGCTTCGCCCTGGGCTGCCGAGTTTCGCCCCTTTCGGGGCTGAAAACAGTGCAACTTCAACACGGACGCGGCGGGTTCGTTGGCGAGAACTCCATGCGTTGGCTGAGTCAGCCGCGGGGATTGCCCTCTGGCTTTGTTTGCTGCCGGCGACTGTGTTGATGCGGTTGGAATGCGAAGCCTGGTTGATGCACGCTCGACCGTTGGCGACTGAGGTCGGTCTACGATTGGGCGAAGTCGGCACCGCGTTCGTCTGCATCTTGCCGATGATCGCGTGGACGATCTTGCTGATATGGCAAGCGGCTCGGCAACGCTCGGCGACGGTGATGTTCGGAGCGTCCCACGCCTGGGTGTTGGGGTTCGCACTGATCGGCTTGATGATGTTCTATCGGCAGCCGACTGGCGGCGATGTCGCCGCGCTGGCTCGGTTGCTGCAATGGTCTATATTGGGATTGGGGACATTTTCGTTGTTGTGGTTCTGGCGGCGTGAGTCTGTCGAACCGATGGTGCCATCCTGTTTCGATCGGCGACTCGATTTCTCGAAGTCCACTCCCTGGCTGTGGCATCAACTCTGGAGTTGGGCCAGCTTGTTGATCGTCAGTGGAATCGCGGCGATTCAGGTTTTCTCGCTGCCGTTCTTCAACTCTGAGCGTCTGGCCGTTTTCGTGCCTTTCGGTGGCGCGATGAGCCATCTCGGAGTTCTCGTGTTGGTGATCGCGGCGTGGCTTACGGAGAAGACTCGGACGAATCGCCTCCATTCGCTGGGACTGGCGTTGCTGGCGTGGGTGCCTCTGCTGGCGGCGTCGCCGGTTGCCAACATTCGAATGGTGATGGGGGCCGAACTCTGGAAGCCGCATCACGTTTGGGTAGTCGGCTGGCTGGTGCTGGCCGTTGGATGGTCGGCGGCACGAATTGGTTTAGCGATTGGACGTAGCCCGACCCCTTGTGGGTCGGTTAGTTCCTTCGATGATTCAAATCGACCAGACCACAAGGGCCTGGGCTACGGGGTGTCGGAATCTGCAGCGGCAACATTGTGGCCGGACGCGGCCAGCATCGGAGTTGTCGTCTTAGCTCTGCGCGAGTTTTGGTTTCGCGAGTCGGTCGCTTGGTCCGCGGTGTGTGTGGCCATCCTTGCCGCGAACGCTTCAGTATTGGCTTGGATGAATCGCTCGCAATGGCGAGTGGCCGCTTCGATGGCGTACGCGGTCCTGGCGACCGTGATGGCGTGGCGTCCGGAAGTCGGTGGCTGGCTGCAACGCGTGAATCCGGAAGACGTGACGTGGTGGGAGGCGGGATTGATCTCGCTGGGCGTCGCCGCGTTGGCGTGGCAGATCGTTGAGGTGTGGTGGCAACGTCGGCGCGGAGAGCGGTTTGACCCCGTCTGCAAAGTGGCGGCGTGTCGGTCGGTGGCACGAGTCGTGTTGGGGGCCGGATTGCTCTTTGTCTTTTGTGCTGTATTGGTCCATGCAGGGAAAGCTCATCGCGGACTGCGCGATGCTCAGGAGTTGTTTTGGAATGTGCATCCGCTGGCGGGCGGGCTGATATGTTTTGGCGTGGCGATGACGTTCGTGGTGTCGGCGTGGGATCGGTACTCAAAGACGACGGTGGCGGGGTTGTATGGCTCAATCTGGCTGGCGCTGCTGCTGATGTTCGAGTCGCGTGCGCTGCCAATGTCTGAGCATTGGTCAGTTTGGGCCATCGGCCTGATGGCGGCCGATGTGGCGATCGTCGGCGCGGCATGGTGGCAAGTGAAGGGGTCGGGAGTCTTTTTCGCGCCGCCTGCATCGACAACGAATACTTCGTTACCGGATGGCGGCGTGAAAGAGACTCCCGACCCCGTGACGCTCGGCACGAGTTGGCGGAATCGGCTGGCGGGTGCGGAGCAATGGATTTCGAATGCTCAATTGGCCTGGGCCATTGTTGCCAGCGTGTTGGCAATCTTCGGCGTGTTGAACTTCGGCGATCGCTCGCTGCGGTTGTGGTGTGTCGCAAGCGCGGCGGTGCTCGTGCCGGGGATCGCGGCGCTCGCGAGTTCGAGACGACGTGAACTGTTTCAGCGAGTTGCTCTGGGATTAGGAGCGGTCTGGGCCGTCGACTGCCTGTGGGCGTTGATGGAGCCGCAACCGCGTGTCGACTTCTGGTTGCAGCGTTCGATTCGGGCGCTCGAAGCGTTGGCGGTGACGGCGTTCGTGTACGGCGTGGGATTGGTGCGCGTGATTCGTGCGGAAAGCGACTGGTGGAGTGCGGTGCAACGTGCGGCTCGTGATGCGGGTGTGTTGGCGATCGTCGCGCTGATGTTTGTGTTGACCCTGGAGGCTTGGTGGTTTGATCCGGTCAATGGTGCTCCGGTGACCGGATTGCAGATCGCGCTGGTCGCGGTTGTGCTCGTTGGGTTGGCGGTGGCGTTGTTGACGATGGCGCTGACCGATGGCGAATTTGAAACCGAATCCGTGAGCGGCACGGCGCTAGCCGCCGGTTCGTTTGCATCGCCACCGGGGGCTAGCGCCCCGCCGCTCAGTTTCACTCCTCAAGCGTTCGTCTATGCGGCTGAGGTCGTCGTCGTTTTGTTGTTCCTGCACTGCTATCTGACGATGCCGGGGTTGTTCCGAGGTTACTTGCAGCCGTACTGGCCGCTGATCGTGATGGCGATAGCGTTCGCCGGAGTCGGGGCCAGCGAACTTTGTCAGCGAGCGAAGCTCAACGTGTTGTCCGAGCCGTTGCAGAACTCGGCGGCATTGTTGCCATTGATTCCGACGTTGGGGTTTTGGGTGGCGACTTCGCGCACCGATTATTCATCGGTGCTATTCGCGGCCGGGTTGGTCTATGTCTGGTTGAATCTGCGGCGGCGGTCGTTTTGGTATGTGCTCGCGGCATCGCTGGCGGGCAACTTCGGTTTATGGTCACTTTGGTCCGAGCACGGCGTCGACCTGTTGGTGCGGCCGCAGGTGTGGTTGATTCCGCCAGCAATCTCTGTGTTGGCGGCAGCGCAGTGGAATCGGCAGCGACTGACAGAGGCTCAATTGGCGGCGATCCGGTATCCGGCGATCACGTTGTTGTATGTCAGCTCTGCCGGAGAAATGTTTTTGACCGGTATCGCGGAAAGTTTCTGGCTGCCGGTCGTGCTGATGGTCCTGTCAGTCAGCGGCGTGTTGGCGGGCATCTGGCTGCGCGTGCGAGCGTTCTTGTATCTCGGCGCGTCGTTCCTGCTGTTGTCGCTGGTGAGCATGGTGTGGCACGCGGCCGAAGCGATCGACCACACTTGGCCGTGGTGGGCGTTTGGCATCGGGCTGGGCTTGGGAGTACTGACGCTGTTCGGCCTGTTCGAGCGAAAGCGCAACGAGATGCTGCGTCTGCTGGGCGAGCTACGAACGTGGGAGCGGTGATTCATTTAGCACGACGCGCCAGCGAGTGGCCGGTAACACCGGGTTTCGGCCACTCGCTGGCGCGTCGTGCTGCATTGGAGCCGATCGGGCCGCCTGCACTACGCATACAGCGGCGTCAGGCGGCTGAGCGATTTCTCGAACTGCGGCAGCAGTTTTTTGTAGAGCTTGGTATGTTCGGGATTCGGCTCGACGCGGTCAGTGAGTTCGACATGCTTCGCCAACAACTCCGCGAGTTTGATCTTGTCGCCCGCTTCGCGACGAGCCATCAGCAGGGCGAGATATGCGGCTCCGCGAGTGGCGGCTTCATCGGCGTTCTGCGGTTTGGCAACGGGGACTCCGAAGACGTCGGCGATGATCTGCGGCCAGAGAGCATTGCGCGAGCCGCCGCCGCTGACGACGATTTGATCGAGCGATTTCAAACCCATCTCTGAGAAGCCGACTCGCAGCGTCAGGCTGGTCGCTTCGAGACTCGCGCGAGCAAGGACTCCGGCTTTTAACGCGGCCGCATCGCTGGTCACTTCGCCGGCCGCGGAACGCTTGCGATCTCGGAAGCCGAGGAATGAGGCGAACGCCGTCGGCTGCATGAAAACTCCCTCTCCCTTGTAGAACGGCAGAGCGAGGACACCGTCGCAGCCGACAGGAACCTTCGTCGCTTCGCTGGTCAGCCAATTACGGATCTCGTCCTTCGATGTCTTCTTGCCGAGCCACTGTGCGCAGCCGAGGAAGCAATCAACGAGTTCGTCATAGACGACGCAACCGCTGGTCATACAGGTCATCAGCAAGTGCCGGTTGTCGGCGGTGCGGAATGAATCGACGAGGCCGCGTTTTTTCAGCATCGACTCGTTGCCAACCGCGTTGAATACGACCGAGTTTCCCAGCGAAATCGACGCTCGGCCATCGACGCAGCCGGACGCGACCATGCCGATCGGTTGATCCCCTTCCGGATACGCGACCGGCACGCCTTCGGGCAGGCCGAGCAATTCGGCTCCGCGAGCATTCAGTCGGCCGAGCACTTCTCCCGCCGCGCCCACCTTCGGAGTTCGCTTGCGCAGTTCGGGATCAATCATTTCCAGTTTGTCGTTGCCGAAGCGTCCCTTGCGATCGAGTTGCCCGAACATGCCGCTCCCTTCGCCAGGGCCGACACCGAACTCGCCGGTCAGTTCGAGCGCAACGAAGGTGCTCGGCACACAGACACGCTTGACGGTCTTCTTCCAGGCTTCGGGATGATTCGCCGAGAACCAGCGGACGCGCGACGCGGTCATCCGCGCGGCGATCGGTTCGCCGAGTTCCTTCGAAAGCTTGCGGCCTTCTTTCTCTCCGCGCGGGTCATCCCACATGATCGCGCCGGAGAGCAGTCGTCCGTCGGTCAGCGCCGGCTGATTGTCTTCGCCGAGTACGACGAGTGCGTGCATGTGTCCGCCGATCCCGATGCCGACAATCGAGTCCGCGTCGAACTTGGCCGCTTTCCGCAGCTCAGCCATCGCCTTCGGAATCGCGACGATCCAGTCGCGTGGGTCTTGTTCTTTCCAACTTGGGTCGGCGAGACCATCGAGATTGCCGTAACTCGCGCCGCCGAAACCTTCCATGCGATTGTCGTGCGGGTTGAAGAGTCCAACGGTCAATCCGCCGGTTCCGAAATCAAACGCCAAAATGCGCGAACGTGCGTCGGTGATCTGCATGGCTGGTCGCCTTGTCTGAGTGGTTCGTCATGATGTGGGGTAGGTGCCGCGTGAGTTTAGCGGTCACTCGGAGCGTCGCCAGCAAACGGGACCGACTTTGGATCGAGTTCGGTTTTGGGTACGCTCTGGCCGGAAAACATGGCCGAGACAACGCTCATGGCTGCCGCTTGCCGATCTCTGATAACAGCGTGCGTAAGCCGCGCCGCAATGATCTGCGTGCTCTTCGTTGGCTGGATGGCACAGAGTGCTGTCGCTGCTGACGACAAGGAACAGTTCTTTGCGAGGCATGTCCGACCGTTGTTGGCGGAGAAATGCTGGGCGTGTCATGGCGACGACGCGAAGCAGCTCAAGGGCAAGTTGGATTTGAAGGCGCGCGCTGCGGCGATGAAAGGAGGCGAGAGCTCGCGGCCGGCCATCGTTCCTGGCCAGCCGAAAGAAAGCCCGCTGTGGCTGGCGGTCACTCGTCAGTCGGACGATTGGTCGGCGATGCCGCCGAAAGAGAACGACAAACTGACGCCGCCACAGATTGAGATTCTGCGGCGCTGGATCGCCGACGGAGCGGTGTGGAGCGACAAGCCCTTAGACGCGGACGGTGACGGCGAGACCGTCGCAACCAGCGGCGGGCAATCGGCGGATTGGACGAAGCGGCGATATCCGTCCGAGAACTTGTGGGCCTATCGACCGCTGCGTCGTCCCGCTGTTCCAAAGAACGGTTCGGCGAATCCGGTCGATGCGTTTGTGAATGCGCGGTTGGCGGTACTCGGTTTGAAGCCCGCACCGCTGGCGGATCGGCGGACGCTGATTCGCCGCGCGACGTTTGATTTGATCGGCCTGCCTCCACTGCCTATGGAGGTCGAGGCGTTCGTTCGTGATCCTCGTACCGACGAGATCGCGTTTGGCGAAGTGATCGAACGACTGCTCGCGTCGCCGCAGTACGGCGAGCAGTGGGGCCGGCACTGGCTGGATGTGGTCCGCTACGCCGATAGCTCTGGCTTCGCGAACGATTACGAACGAGGGAGCGCGTGGCGGTATCGCGATTACGTCGTGCGGGCGATGAACTCGGACAAGTCGTATGACCGCTTTGTCATGGAGCAGATCGCGGGACATGAAGTGGGGCAGGTTTCCAACCTGCCCGTCCCGACTGGTACCGATGTCGGGGCGTCTCTTGCGACGAAGGACGGGCAGGTTGAAATCCTGCCCCACGAATCGCTCATCGCCGCTGGCTTCCTGCGGATGGGGCCGTGGGAACTGACCGGCATGGAAGTGGCCAAGATTGCTCGGCAACGATTCCTCGACGATGTGACGGATAGTGTCGGACAAGTTTTTCTGGCTCACGCTCTGCAATGTGCTCGCTGCCACGATCACAAGTTCGATCCGGTGCCGACGCGCGATTACTACTCAATTCAAGCCTGCTTCGCGACAACGCAGTTGGCGGACAGAGACGCTCCGTTCTTGCCGACAGAGAACGTCTCTGGTTTTGACGAGCGAAAATACCTCGACGCACGGCAGGCTCGGTATCAGGCTCAACTCAAAGGGATCGAGGCGAAGCAAGAGGTTGCCGGCCGGCGCTGGGCGGCGGAGCGAGGGATCGAATACGTCTCGCGAGCGGATGGTCTTCGCCAAGGGATCGCCGAGGACAAACTCCCTCCGCAACGTGTCGGCCTCGAGACGCAGGATCTCGGCTTGGAACGGATTGCTCGCAAGGGACTCGAACGGCTGAAGTGGGAGTACGAGCGATACGAACCGCGAGCCTTGACCGTGTATTCCGGTCGCACGCCGGAGGTCAAAGCGGTTGTCATTCCGCCTCGAATGCCCGCTCAACGCATGACGGTCGGACAGTTGGAAGAGACCTGCATTCTGGCGGGAGGCGATCCGTTCTCGCCGCGCGACAAGGTGATGCCGGGAGTGCTGAGTGCCGCGCTAAACGACGGCAATCGAGTGAGCGGCACGGCGCTAGCCGCCGGTATCGCATTGAATGTCGATTCGGCGACACCGGTGGCTAGCGCCATTCCGCTCAAAGAGATTGTGGGACGTCGATTGGCACTCGCGCGGTGGATCGCGTCGCCGACAAATCCATTGACCGCGCGGGTTATGGTCAACCGCATTTGGCTGGGGCACTTCGGCCAGGGACTCGCCGGCAATCCGAACAACTTCGGCTCGACCGGCAAGAAGCCGACGCATCCTGAATTGCTCGATTGGCTGGCGACCGAGTTCATCAAACGTGGCTGGTCGATCAAGGCAATGCACCGTCAGTTGATGTTGTCGGAGGCGTATCGCCGAGCCTCTCGTCATCCCGATCCGCAATCGCTGGCGGAACTCGACCCACAGCACTCGAGCTACGCAGCCTTCGCACCGCGACGGCTCGAAGCCGAAGAACTGCGAGACACGATCTTGCGAGTCACGGGAGAACTCAACCTGACGGTCGGCGGCATTCCGATCCGGCCGGAGTTGAATCCCGAAGTGGCGTTACAGCCGAGACAAGTCATGGGAACGTTCGCTCCCGCCTGGCAACCGTCACCGAAGCCGGAGCAACGGCATCGACGTTCGATCTACGCTTTGAAACTGCGTGGCCTGCGCGATCCGGTGATGGAGGTCTTCAATCAGCCCTCACCCGATCTGTCGTGCGAGTTCCGCGAATCTTCGACGATCACGCCGCAAGTCTTCTCGCTGTTCAACAGCCAAGCGAGCTACGACCGCGCGATCGCATTTGCCGCTCGGCTGACGAAGGAAACGAATTCACGCCCGGCGGCAATCACCCGCGCATTCCTGCTCGCGTTCGGTCGCGAACCGAAAGCGGACGAATTGCGAACGTGCGTGGACCACTGGCAGGCGATGGCGGAGCGGCATCGGAATTTCAAGTCTCAGATTTCAAATTTCAAATCAGAAGTCGCCGCTCGTCCTCGTGAAGTGCTCCGCGAGGCGGTCGAGGAGAACACCGGCGAGAAATTCCGCTTCGTGGAACCGCTCGACGTGGCGGCGGACTTCGTCCCGGATTTGTCGGCGGCGGAGGTGGATGCCGAGACTCGCGCGCTGGCGGATGTCTGCCTGGTGTTGTTGAACGCGAATGAGTTTTTGATGTTGGACTAGACCTAAAACAAGCGACCCCACCGAGCTTGCCTCATTGGTATCTACACAATTCATTAAACACGGTATCCATCACTGGATGGAATCGCGATACGGCTGAAGGATCAGCGGTTGGTCACACGTTGTCGAGAACTTGTGCGGCGACATTGTGATGCCGTGCCTAGCGGAGCGGCGGGGAGTTCCAGTCTGCCCAGCGGTGTGTCGTCGTTTGCCGAGA
>SXGT01613931.1_pt1 | contig 21207 bp, 18 predicted proteins | sample 3176221 | NCBI WGS metagenome assembly SXGT01 (sample SAMN11356862, study PRJNA531348) | freshwater metagenome | isolation source: freshwater sample F1-120 | place: China: Fuxian Lake, Yuxi | collected 2017-12-25
GAGGCGATGCCCAGCTCCCTGAGCTTGAGCTGGGTGCCATCCTGGCGCCACTCGCCGGCGAAAGTGGCCATCCCGCTCCACATGCAGGTGGTGCCGACTGGGCAGGGCGAGACGAGGTCGAGTTCCTCCTCCACTCGCCAGAAACGCGCGCACAGCAGCCCTGCAAGTTAAATATGCGCCTTTGAGATTGGTTCCAAGCACTCGATCCCAGTCGTCTTCTTCGATGTCTAGGATTGTTCCAAATTGTGGAATCCCTGCTGCATTAATGAGGGAATTCAATTCGTACTTTCCCAATACTTGCTTAAATGCAGATTCAACGGACGCTGCGCTTGTTACATCAACTGCAACTGAATCTGCCGAATATCCCTTGGAAATAAGTTTGGCGACTTCCTCTGCCATTCTCTCTTGATTTCGGCCACCTAAAACGACATGCCACCCACTAGTTGCCATGAGCTTCGCCGAAGCTAATCCGATTCCGCTAGCCCCACCAACCACGAGTACTGTTTTCATGTGAGACTCCCTGTCCGAATTGCGAAAAGTGAAGCAAAGAAACAATGTCGATTATTGCAAGTGATCTGCACTTAAACCAATCCTAAAAACTCAAATAGAGGCAGTTTGTTAATAGAAATTCCCCCCAATCAATGCTATCACAGCGATCTTAAGGAGGACAAGAGTCCTCATGAGGACTTAATATTTGCAGGAAACCACTCAATGGACACCTTGTACTGAATTACTTTCCAAGCAATAAATTCAATGAAGCCTGAAGAATTTTATGCATCTCCTTAGTGCAGAGTTGCTTCACCGGAATGCTTCACTTTATGACCAAACTTGCTGGCATTAGTCCGATTCCAAAATCCTCCAGTCTGACATGCGGAAAATTTCGGACCACCAATGGTGGACACCATTAACTCAGGGTTACCTTTCATCGCATTATGATTGTACTCATTCGATGTCATTAACCCGCTCTCGACTATGCTATCCAGCGAGCAGTAAGCCTAATTCAAAGACTTGATCTTCCATTGTCTCAAGAGCTATGCCATCTGCAGTGTTTATTACTTAATTAACAAAAAACAGAACTCTCGTAACTGTTTTACATCTGCAGGAGCATCCTTGCCAATAGGGAATTGTTCTGCTCAAAAATGCACCTAAAATTCATCAACCACTATCGCCAGATTGCTTGAGATATTAAATTGGCCAATCCGATGCCTCGTGTTGATACATCCCTAATGCCCCCTAGCAATTCACTTAAATCAATCGAAAACACTCGCGCAGCCGTGTCTATAGCGATGATTCGTCTCAAGTACCCTAGCACACCAAACTCGAGTACCCTAGCACCATGGAAATTCGAATTTCGGCAGCCCATTTAGTCGAAAAGTTGCAAATGGAGTAGAACAAGTCACACTTGGTGGTTCCCTGGTCACCAAAAAGACCTTTTCAGGTTTCAATTTTCCAAGTTTTGAAGACTCCTAATAACTAGATAGGTCTGCAGAATCAATTGTCCGGGATGCAGATCAAATTACAAATGGCCAGATGAGCAGGGGGAAATTTAATAATGACAAACTATGACTGGCTTGAACTGACAGGAAAGCGTGTTCTACTAATTGGAGCAGGGGGATTCGGAGCCGAGATTGCTAAGGGATTCATCAATGGAGGCGCACGTGTTTACGTAGTTGATCAACTAGACATCTCACCCTTCCTGCACTCAGGAAGCTCATCAGTGCTGTTTTATGAAGCACGAAAAATCTCCTCAAAGGACGACTGCGAGTTGGTTGTCAAGAATGCGGTGAATGTTTTAGGAGGAATCGATATATTTGTCTATGCAATCGGTGTAAATAATAGAGTACCGATAATAGAGATCTCTGTAGAAGACTACCGAAGGATCCAATTAATCAATACTGAAATTTGCCTATGGATAGCCCAGGCTCTGTTCCCGCATATTAAGGACTCAGGAGGAAAATTAGTTTTCTTCTCTTCCGTCTCTGCTTTCTTGGCTCATCCCCACCATGGCGCTTATGCAGCAAGTAAAGGTGCGATCACCCAACTTCTTAGAGTTATGGCAATTGAGTGGGCAGAATACGGCATTACCGTTAATGCAGTAGCTCCAGGATATGCTAGAACTCCACTCACACAGAAGCATCTTGAGCAAGGAAACCACTACGAAGAACTGGTCTCAAAGGTTCCTATGGGTCGTCTCGCATCTATTGAAGACGTCGTTGGACCCGTACTATTTTTATCTTCAAAGCGCTCTGATTACATAACCGGACATACAATTGTAATCGATGGTGGCAGGATGCTCGATTAATTTTTAGAAAGAGAGAACCTGCGCAGGATTTTCAATAAGGAGTTTCTTCATTGTCGTCTCGGATATTCCATAGTCTTGCGCGATAGTGGCAAAATTCGTTACGAGGTGAACAAACCCAGGACCGCCTTGGGATTTAAGGTGTGAAGCCTTGCAAACATCAGAACCTAGAACTATTTGGTTTTCAAATCCGTCCGCAATCAATTCTGCGAGTATTACGGCTCGGTCCTGATCTGAAGGCATCTGGACACCAAGAGTGGGAGTAAAGTAATCAAAGCCAATATCATCGAATTGGATCCATACTCCGAGAGATAGAAGGTCGCGCATGAGTTTGGCCTCTGCTCGGAGTGGAGATTTATCATCTAAATGTCCAATGATAATTTTCTTTGGATTTACTCCTTCCTTAAGCAGAAATTCCGCTTGTTCCACACCAAGTTCTCCTGCATGAGTATGGGTGGAGATCGCAACGCCTGTTTTTTTGGCCGCAGCAGCGCTAGCCATAAAGATAATTGCCTCACGTTCGGTTATTTCAGAAGCATACGTTCCTAGCTCGCCTATCATGCCAGCCTTAATGCCAGTGTTCTCAATTCCCATGGTGATATCACGAATTAGCATCTCTGCAATGAGATCTACATCCATATTCCTGATTTCATATGGGTGGAACATCTCATGGTAAATTCCCGTTCCCATAATAATCTGTATCCCTGTTTCACGCGAAACTTGAGCGAGTCTCGATGGATTTCGGCCTAACCCCATCGGAGTGAGTTCACAGATAGTTGAACCTCCGCCCGCTTTATACTCAATGAGATCAGGAATCACTTCTTCATAGCGAAGCCGGTGATTGACGTATCGCTGATCAAAATGATGAGCACAGACGTCTACCTCAACATGGGCATGACAATTTGTGGGACCAAGATCCATAACGTCAATATCGCCAAGTACGGTACGAATCTTTTTAGTCGGCATGTTAAATCTCGAGGAGTCGGGCTGGATTTTTGTGAGTCATTAACTCTATTTCTTCTTCACTAACGCCACCGGCGAGTAGCCGGGGCAAGAAGGTTTCTATTAAATAGGAATATCCTAGACCGCCATTAGTTTTGAGTTGTGGCCTAGTGTAAACATCCATGGAAAGCAATATCCTGTCACCGTAACCTAACTTTACTAATTCAACAACGAGATTTGCTCGACGTTGATCTGTGTTCAGATGTTGAAGGCCAATCAAGTCAAATTCAACAGCGCATCCGGCCTTCAGAACTCCCAAAAAGTAATCTAGCTCCAGAGTGTTATCAAGATGGCCAAGAATTATCCGCTTGGGATCAACGTTCTCTTCTTTAAGCAGATCGATGAGCATCAGGGCACAGTGCGGAGGAGTATGGGTTGTTATCGCTAAACCGGTCGCATTTGAGGCGCGTGCAGAAGCTCGGAAAACTCGTTCTTCGCTACCTTGTATCCATCGCTTATCAAGTCCGATTTCGCCAATAATCCCTGGTTTGATTCCAGAATTTTCAAATCCATTCGTGATTTCATCTACTAGGATCGCAGAGAGATCTCGAGTGGTGGTTTTATGAATGAAATCTGGGTAATATGGGGCTCGATACCAGCTAGTCCCCATCACAATATGGACACCCGTATCCCGCGAAACAGAGGCTAGTTTTATCGGATCTCGCCCACATGCCATGGGTGTGACATCGACCAGAGTTCCGCCCCCACCCTCCTTATAGAGCGCAACCTCTTCGAGCATTTGATGAATATCTTCTAAAACGGGAAAGTCCCAACGATTTGGGACCCATGAAATATCACAAAAGACATGCTCGTGTGGCTGAACATGGCCTAGTGAACTGGAATTTACTTCGCCGAGCACAGTCATTACTTTACCCATTCTTTTTACTCCTCATCCATTTCATCCTCAACCGCTCTGGCGAGAGTCCAGGACACGTGAGAGAGAGTCCCCCAGAAAATTCGCAGCAACTACCAATAAAACAAGGATGAGGCTGGGTGCGATCACTAGCCAAGGGGCAAGTGAAATAAAGTCCAGAGAGAGTGAGAGCATATTTCCAAGATCAGTGTCAGGTGGGACCACGCCTAGTCCAAGAAAACTCAATGCAGTAATGGCTAGCAAGGAAGTTGAAAGGCTAATAGCCACAAGGACCACAAGTGAAGGTAGAACATTTCGAAGAATATGTGTGCGAAGAATCCACCAACGTCCGAAACCCATCAACCTCGAAGCAACTACAAAACCGCTGTTCTTAATGTGGCCAGTAAGTAATCGACCTAATCGAGCAAATTCTGGAATATAAATTAGGGAAACGGCAAAAACCGTCTTAAGTCTGCCAGTTCCAAGTACACCTACAACTAAAATTGCTAGAAGAAGTGATGGAAGTCCTAATAGAACGTTGGTCGCGACTACTACTAATCGTTCGTACCAAGATCCAATGTATGCAGCGCTCACACCCAAGATAACGCCAATGATGGCACCAATCAAAACCCCTGTGGCTGACATAAGTAGAGCAAACGGGATAGCCGAAGCAAGTCGCGAGAATTGATCTCTCCCAATCTGATCTGTGCCGAATACAAAGTCTGAGCCAGGCGGCATGAGAATTGAACTCTCATGGATGTAGTTAGGGTCACGATTGTTAATCACGCTTCCAATAAACCAGAAAAGTAACACCGCGAGATAAAGAGAAATGGAGATACGAAAACTGAAGGTATTCCAGAGAGAAAATAGAATACTCCGATTTTTTTCACGTTCCTTTAATTTAAAAATGGCCATCATTTACTTCTAGGATCTAATCTTTCGGCGAGAATATCAATAAGAGTGTTGAGGATGAGATACGTCAGAGTGATAAAAAGAATAGCCACAATTGCAAGATTGAAGTCGCGATTTCCAATCGCTTTGACCATAAGGTTACCGAGACCTGGAAGTGAGAAGACTCGTTCGGTTATAACAGTTCCGCCAACTATCGAACCAAAAAGTAAAGCCGCAACGGTCAGAATTTGGACTATCGCTCCACGAAGCGCATACACTAAAACTATGGTCCGCCCAGGCAGTCCATAGGCACGGCCTGTAGTTATGTAGGTTTGATTGAGCTCTTGCACAACTGCATTTCGCGTCACTTGTGCGATAACTCCAGCAAGCGCAAGGCCCAGTGCAAGTGTCGGCAGCATCATAACGCGTAAGTTTTCACCCAAATTCTCCGTAATACGAACAAAAAATGAACGGTACAAGTCTGGGAAGTATCTCGATGAAAAATATACTAGTAGCGCGCCAATCACAAAGCTGGGAATAGAAAGTATAACTATTAATCCGGTTCGTATGAGTTGCCCAATTCGAGAAGTGGAGTAAACGGCAGCGATGATGCCGATTGGTGTACCGAGAATGACTGAGAAAAGGAGTGCAAAGGATGCAAGTTGTAGAGAGACTGGAAGCGCAGCATGCACATCGATCCAGATGCTTCGATTTGTCAATGGAGAGACACCAAAATCACCTTGAAGTGACCTCGTGAGCCATTCCCAAAATTGCACATAAAACGGCCTATCTAATCCCAATTCTAGCCTTACCCTGGCAATGTTCTCTTTAGAAGCGCCATCAACGCCAGTTAGTTGCAACGCCAAATCCCCCGGGATGATTTTTGCAATATAAAAAACAAGGAATGAGACTAGGAATAGGACGCCGAGACTCTCTAAAATTCTATAAACCGCTCGACTAAACATTCGTATTCCCTTGGTGACTGATTCGTCGCTCCCCAAAATCTTTGTAATAGTGACACGCAACCAGATGCTGATTGTTCGAATCGGACGGAGTAAGATTTGGCGCTTGATTCGTACAACGATTTCTATCAATAATCGGGCAACGCTCAACAAAACAGCATGCTGTGTCTTTAACTTCGTTTTCGTCAAAGACATTCAATGTAAATAGAGAGCGCTGTTTTCGGGCTAATTTGGGATCCTTGATTGGAATAGCAGAACGTAGTCCTCGAGTATAAGGATGCTGGGGTTCATTAAAAATCTGATCTGAATTTCCGATTTCTACTATTTGACCTTGATACATTACCGCTGTACGCGTAGACATCTTCGCTACTGCTTCTAAATCATGAGAAATAAAGATATATGTGAGGTTATGAGTCACCTGAAGGCGCTTGAGCAGTGCCAGGAGATTTGACTGAGTTACCGCATCTAAAGCGCTTACTGCTTCATCCAGCAGCAATAACTGAGGTTGAGTAAGTAAGGCTCGAGCGTTAGCAATACGTTGCTGCTGTCCACCTGACAATTGAGAAGAATTTCGAGAAAGATAAGTTCGGTTAAGCTCGACTTCCTCAAGTGCTTTGGCCAATCTTTGGCCCACCTCAGTTACATCAAAGTGTTTATCTCGGCTTTGCAGAGCCTCTGAAAGGATTTGCTGGATACTCACTTGAGGATTTAAGGAGCCAGCTGGGTCTTGAAAAACCATCTGAAAGTGATTCTTTTTGCCAATTTTCTCCCGCTCACGTTTGGTTCTGATCTTCTGACCTTCGATCATCAATGTACCTGAAGTTGGCTCTTCCAAACCAAGAATAATCCGCCCTAAAGTTGATTTACCGGAACCTGTTTCACCCACAATTCCTAATGTCTCTCCTCGAGTGACTGTAAGACTTACATTATTGACAGCTACGAGATTTTTTGTTTTCTCTTTGCCAATTCGGCGGGTCTCGAAAACTTTGGTGACGGCGATGAGTTCAATGAGTGGTGTCTGAGTGCTAGGCATTGAGACCCGTCAACTCTCGAGTGTATTCGTGTCGTGGGTTCATTAACACTTCTTCCGCTGTTCCCTCTTCCACGGACTTTCCGCCACGTAGCACAATTACTGAGTCTGCTAATCCTGCAACTACTCCCAAATGATGGCTAATGAGAAGCAAAGATAAACCAGCATCCCTAATGATGTCACGTAGCAATTCAACGACTTCAAGTTGGACGGTAACATCAAGAGCAGAAGTAGGTTCGTCGGCGACAATAAGTTGCGGTTTACCCATGAGCGCCATCGCAATCATTACGCGCTGCTTCATCCCACCAGAAAGTTCATGAGGGTACTGATTGAGAATTGACTTTGAATTCTTTAAGCGTGCCATTGTCAGAGCATCAGAAATTGATAAAGGTATTTCCGAAGGATTCGAGCGTGCTATCTTTTTACGAATACGATTCATTTGATCTTCAATTGAAAACATAGGGTGGAGCGCTTGGCTTGGATTCTGGAAGATCATCGTGATTTCTGATCCTCGTATCTTATTTAGTGATGAAACTTCAAGGCTTAAAAGATTGAGATCGCCCCAATTTATCTCTCCCTCGATTTTTGCAACTCGTCGATCCAACACCCCAAGGATAGAGGCAGCAATACTGCTTTTTCCACTTCCAGATTCCCCAACAATAGCTAAACATTTTCCTGGAAGAACACAAAAACTTACACTATCAACAGCTTGAATTTCAGATTTCTTAGAACTATAAGTTATCGAAAGATCTTTCACCTCAAGTTTTTTACTATTGACCTGTATCAAGAGAGTCCCAATCTTCATGGTTTAGGTCTATTCCAATTAGCCGATTCAAGTGCAAATTACTATGTGCCAACTGTACAGATTAATTCAAAAATTGGTGCTGAGATTATTAACCTCAGCACCAATTTTTCCCACCCTCGTTGATTATGACTAGTTAATGCTGACCGACAGGAACAACTTCTTCAAACTTCCAGTTAAGCGATCAGAAGTTTGCCTTACTTTTATCTTCGTTGGATTGAAAGCGAGGTACGATTGGGTCCACACCAAGCCGAGGAACGGATAAGCATTTTCAGCCTCTAATCTCTGAATCTGCTGAAACAGCGTCGGACGAGTGGCATTGGATGCCGCATCGAGCCTCTCAAGTAATGCTGTCAATTCTGGCAAAATTTCAGATGGGGGTGCTTGCCATCCTGTACGAGGAATCACATATCGTACGGGATTGGAATACCAAGCCTGGTCTGTCATTGAAATATCGTAGTTACCGTTGATGAAGCGAGGTAACCATACGGCTGGTTCTAGCGGCTGAATGTTTACAGTAATGCCTGCCTCAGCTAAGGAACTCTTAATAACTTCAAAAAGGGTTGCGGTAAATGGAGTACGATTTGGATAAATGAAGTTTAAAGTGATTCCTGTTGGGAAACCAGCAGATGCAAGTATAGATTTCGCCTTCGCTACATCTCGGGTATAGTTCGGGAGTTCCTTGATAGGGACTCCGTACTTCAGGGAAGGATTAGCCGTAGTCCCCGGAATGGCTGTTCCAGAAAATACAACAGCATTTATTTTTTCACGATCAAGCGCTAAAGCTATTGCTTGAGCAACTGCATTAGGTCGTGTAGCTCCGATGCGACTGATATTGAGCCAAAAACCACCACTAGGAATTGAACTTATATTCGCTTTTGATTTTGAGTTTCTCAACATTTGAACGTTAGGAATCGACGATACTGTGATCATGTCAACTTGGCCGGCAATATATGCAGACACCATAGACGCTTCCTGTGGAATAAATCGAAAGTTTAATGTTGTAAATTTTGGAGTACTTATACTCCAATAACCGTCGTACTTCTTAAGTATTAAATCCGATCCAGGACTATATGAAACAAACTCAAATGGACCGGTACCGACGGGGGCTTTTGCGATTTGGGCTGCCGTATAACCACTTGGAATAATTGCTGTTCCAACAAGGGTCGGATCTGCCAATGTGTAAATAAAGGCCGTGCTTGGGGCTTTCATCACAATCACAACTGTTTTTGAATTAGTAGCAGTGATGGATTTAATTGCAGCAAAGCGCTGTGCGACTTGGGGAGCTCCACTTATTGCTCGTTCAATACTGTACACAACATCTGAAGCTGTTAGAAGCGCACCATTATGAAATTTAATAGACGATCGCAACTTAAAGGTATAAGTCAGACGATCACTTGAGAGATCCCAGCTAGCGGCAAGAACTCCCATAATTTTTCCAGAAGTGTCTAACGTAACTAAGCTTTCGTAGATCAAAGAATGGAGCGGAGCATTGATAACGCCACCCAGATTCTGAGCTGGATCAAAACTTTGTATTTCTTGAGTCAACCCAACCACAACAGTGGAAGGTGTCGCTGCGTTGACAGAGGGTGCACTCGCCAAAATGAGCGACACCAGCAATGGAGTGATAACCAGGCCACTCTTAATTCGACTTTGATTTACGAAAGAAAAAACATTCATATTTGAATATCCTTAGTGAAATCGATCACAAAAATTGTGAATGGACTCACAGAGTACCGTTTTGGAGTTTGCTGGTCAAGGGTTTTGCCGAATATTTTTGCTTCCAGAACCCCTGAGCGACTCATGCCGATTTTGTCTTATTTGTCGCGCTTTGAGCCCAATCCCAATACGGCACCAACAGTAAGCGCCCAAAAACAGCTCCCTGCATGATTCATCTAATAGATTTGGACCTTCAAAAGCCGCATCTTTATAGAGCATTAGCCGAGTCAGGTTTCGTTTCGCTGGCTTGAGGATAAATACCTCGCACCGCATCTTGCCATAGTAATTGCCTTTCTGTCCTTTGTCATCAGAAAGTTCTTCTGGAGTGCTTCTGCTTGAACCCCTTATTAACGGTTAATTCGGGGCGACGATAACTTTGGCAACTGGTTTGCATTAATTGATCAAAAGCTTCAGGACTAATAAGTGACTGTGAAGCAATTGCAACATGGATAGACACACCGGGCGGCTCGCATCTATGATGAATTAATTGGATTATTCGGTAATACTTGTCGAACGCCGACTCTCTCAGTGTTCACACGTATCATATTCTTGAGATCAGGAGAATCATGAAATTTGATATTCCAGAGGCAGCGCCATTCATAGCTGGATCAATTCACCGCGACAGTTCGGCGGAAATAATATCTCTTATAAATCCTTCGACCCAAACTGAGTTTGCTAAATATCAGGCGACCACCAAAGCCGGAATTGATTTAGCCCTGAACTCGGCCATCGACGCACAAGGTTTATGGATGGGGCTTTCCGTAAATGGAAGAGTAGATGTTCTAGAAAAGTTTGCAACCCTCGTAAACCGAGACTCAGATATTATTGCTTATTATGACTCAATTAGTGTTGGACGACCAATTCGTCACACCGCCAATGAATGTGCGGATCTTTCGAGTTTTGTACATCACTGGGCAGGTCTACTGCGTTCAGGATCAATTCAGCGTGGCGACAGATTTTCAGTCATTCCAAATCACTTAACTTTTACGAGTCGAGAACCGCTGGGTATCGTTGCCTCAATTCAACCTTGGAACGGCCCATCCGCAAGTTTTATTGAAGGAGTATCTCCCATTCTCGCTTGCGGAAACGCAGCGTTGATTAAACCATCGGAACTATCACCTCTATCGGCGCTACACATGGCGAAATTGATGATTGAGTCAGGAGCGCCGCCTGGTTTGGTAAATGTTCTTCCAGGGTATGGAAATATTGGAGCACGTTTAATTGAACTCGACCCGGTCAAGGGAGTTGCATTTACGGGAAGCGTTCCAACCGGAAGACTTGTCGGTGAATTAGCGGGTAAACATCTTAAGAAGGCCACTCTTGAATTGGGTGGCAAATCGCCAAATATCGTTTTTGCAGATGCGAACCTTCGGGAAGCCGCCATTGGCTCCCTTTGGGGGATCTTCTATAACACTGGACAGCTCTGCTGTGCAGGTACCAGAATATTGGTGGAACGAAGCGTTGCGCCTGCATTTATTGAGGAACTGAAAAAACGTGCGGCACGAATCGTCGTAGGAGATGCGCTCGATCTCAAGACTCACATGGGTCCAGTGGCATCCGCAAAGCAATTCGCCACCGTCAACTCTTATATCAGTAATGCCAAATCAAATTCAGCTCTCTTTGAATGTGGCGGGAATGAGGATTTGCAATCCCTACCTATGAACGGTTATTTCATTTCCCCAACAGTTTTAAGCAATGTAAGCGCTGATTCACCATTGGTGCAAGAAGAAATCTTTGGCCCAGTTGTATCAATCATTGTCTTTGATAATGATGAAGAAGCTCTCGCCCTGGCTAATAATACTAAGTACGGTTTGGCTGCAAAAATCTGGACTACAAATATAAATCGCATGTTGTCCTTAGCCGAGAAAATTGAAGCTGGATCTATCTGGGGAAATTCTGCATGGATAGGACATCCCGCTCTACCCTTCGGAGGATTCAAATCAAGTGGAATCGGCTCAACAAATGGAATCGGCTCAATTGAAGCGTTCACCCAACACAAAACAGTTGCTATTCGTCATTCACAAGCAATTGATGATCTGCCTCAATGGGCGGATATTTCAGAATCCTAGTTGGAGAACGCTGCTTCAAAAGTTGAGGTAATACAGTCTTCAATAGTTTGAGCCAACCACTCTGCTTGAGATTTAGTAAGTCTTAGTGGAGGCGTAATTCGAATAATGGAAGATGTTGAAGAAATAACTGCACCTTTCTTCAACATTTCGTGTAAGAAATTTTTGATCAAATCCCCCATCGGGGTTCTGCCTAAAGGAATATCGTTGATTTCTATTCCAATCATTAGGCCAGCTCCACGAATATCCTTGATTGAAGCAAACCCCACCAAACGTTTCCGTAGATCAGCGATGAGATAGGCTCCGACTTCGCTAGCTTGGCTCAGTAGATTGCCACTCGTTAACTCTTCAAGAGTGACTAATCCAGCCGCACACACCACCGGGTTTCCCCCGAAGGTCGAAGAGTTTCTGGTTGGTAATCCCATATTGCCACCATTAAGAACTTCCGAAGTCCCGCCAACCATTCCGAAGGGAAGTCCGCCAGCCATTCCTTTACCGGCAAGAAGTAAATCTGGCTCAATGCCGACATGCTCGTGTGCCCACATCTTGCCGGTTCGGCCAGCTCCAGTAAGAATTTCATCAAAAACGAGAAGGATGCCCTTCTCCGTACAGTACTCGCGAAGAAATTCCAAAAACTCTTTTGGTATTGGATGCGTTCCCCCCGCACCTTGGATTGGTTCAATCACAACCGCCGCCGGTAGAGCCTCACATGCGCTATCAATTGTAGTTTTAAACTCCTCTACACAGAAGTTAACTTTCTCCATAACTGTTGCATCATCGTCCGTGCTAAGAATTCTAGGGGCGCTAACGAGAAATACTCCAGGAAGTAATGGGCCTAATCCTTTTCGGCCGGCACCTGAAGTCAATGAAAGAGCGCCGAGGGTTCTGCCGTGATAACCGTTCTTAAATGCGATGATTTCGTAGCGACCAGTGTAGGAACGGCTAACGCGCAGTGCGGCTTCAACAGCTTCTGCTCCGGAGTTAAGTAACAAAAATGAATCACTGGTTGATGGTGTAATTCGTTTCAACACATTGAGGAAGTTCAGACGGATTGGTGATGGAAAGTCGTAGAAGTGAGTAAGTTGTTGGCACTGTTGATACACAGCCTTGGCAACTTTTTCATTTCCGTGACCAATATTCATCACAACAGTCCCGGAACAAGCGTCTAAAAATATATTCCCATCAATATCGCGAACCATGCAATCTTTGCCGTCAACAATAGCTAACTCCGACCACTGCGAACCAGCTGAAGTACCAGAACTCCGAAGCTTTTGCTCTTCGGAAGATATGCAGCGCGACTTTGGTCCTGGAGGTTCGGTAATCAGAACAGGTAAATCTGGCCATTGTTGATCCTGCATTGAGTGGTCCCTCATCTCGTCTGGACTAGAGCGTCTGTGAGTAAAGTTCGGTTAGAGTTAACTGATCACCTAATTCTATCTCGACCTCTATTACAGTTGGTTTTTTGGAGGTAGAAAACTCTTTAAGAGCCACGGCTAATTCTTCCGGAGTTTTGCAGTTCTTATAGGGCAATCCGAAAGTTTCTGCATATGCTCTAAAATCAGGTGTCGAAAGTTGAACTCCGAATTCATTTCCCGCAAACCATTGCTTCTGAACTAGTGCGATAGTTCCATAACTTCTGTTGTTGAAAACCAGAAGGCACACCGGAAGATTACTCTCAACTGCGGTTGCTGCCTCGCCGAGAGAAAATAGTGCGCCACCATCTCCCATAACTGAAATAACAAAATCTTCCGGTGAAGCAGCTTTCATCCCTATGGCGGCTGCATAAGACCAGCCTAAATTCATGTAGTTCCACGGCATGAACAATCGTCTCGAGTTTGTTATTGCCAGACTCTTGTACATCCAGTCTGACGTTATACAGACATCTGCGGCAATTGTTGTGTTTATGCCTTCAGTAGCGACTTCAATTGCTTTGACCCATGGGTTGTCGACAGGGCGGGCGAAGCGGGGGCTCCAAATGTCATGAAATTTAATCTTGCTCCCCAATTCATCAATCAAGGCAGTCAAGAAATCTTTAGCATCCATCAATATTCCAATTTCAGCAGGAAAAATTTGGCCTATATCGTGAGGGTCGATATTTACTTGAATAATTTTTCCGTCGATCTTTAAGGCTCCATTTGACGATGTAACGGATCCAAAACTTGCACCTACGGCAATGACGAGATCGGCCTCAGTTAATAGAGCGCGGTTGGTTGCCAAATTCACAGTACCCATGAGGCCTGCATCCATCCTTGGAATGACACCAGTAGCGGGAACGGTCGTCAAGCACGGGATGCCCAATTCAAAAACCAAAGTAGCGAGTTCGCTCTCGCCTGCTGCCCAATAAACTCCCATACCAGCAAGAATTAATGGTTTCTTAGATTTCTTGAGAGCCTGAGCTACTGCAACAATCGCCTCTTCTTGTCCCAAGATTTGAGGTTTAGATCGCAACACGGTACGTGCTTTCGGCACTGATAACGCAGAGCGCTTGATATCACTTTCAAGGACAGCGCGCGAGTAAAGACAAACTCCGGGGCCATATCGTCCATTCAGCATTGCCCCAACTACTGATTCGAGTGTCTGCGTGATTGAGTGCGGGGAATCAATCCGCTGGGTATGCGCCCCAGTTGCTCTTGCAACTCCTGCCGAGTCAAAAGTCTCGTGTGGAATGCCTATAGGTTGACGTGACCTCACATCGGGATTTAAATCGCTGGTGAGAAGTAACACTGGAGTTGAGTCTGAGTATGCACATTGCAAACCAGTAACCGAATTGCCCAGTCCTGGTCCACCGGTCACTAAAGTCGCGCCGATGTTGCGTGACCTGCGTGCATATCCATCCGCCATGTACGATGTCGCCTGCTCATTTCGACCAACCACGCTCCGAATATTTCCGTCTTGCCGTATTCCTTCATAGATTTCAACCACATGGGTCGCAGGAATACCAAATACACACCCGATTCCATTCGCATTGAGAAATTCAACGGTTATCTGACCACTTAAACTTGGACGAGGTGGAATATCCGTACTAGAAATCACGCTCAAAGATACCTATCTGTTCGATTTCAACTGATCTCGGAGATAGGCAACACCTCGATCATAATAGCCTTCAGCTCTCTCTGCCGAAGTATGATCCTCAAATGCTCCAATCTTGATATTTGGATTCTGAGCAATTTCCCGAAGTAGTCCAGTGTAATTTATGCCACCATCACCAACTGCTACCGGAATGAAAATTCCTGTCGACGCATCGGATAGAAGTTCATTAGATTCCTTAGGGCCATGTAATTCTTCCGAAAAGACTGCTATATCTTTAAAATGGGCGTAAACAATAAATTCTTTAAGTATGTTGTAGGCATACGGCCATGGCTCGATGCCAGCGATGTAAACATTTCCAGCATCAAAGTTGAGTCGGAGATTCGGGCAGTCTATCGCCGTAAAGAAAATTGCTGTGCGGTCTGGATCGCGGACGACATCAAGATGTCGGGGATCCTCCCCACGCAGATCGAAGTGATTTTCAAGCAGGAGAGTAACCCCTTTATCGGTTGCTTCCTCTAATACTGGATCTAATCGGCGCCGAAAGTTATTTATCTGATCAACAAAATTCCAGTGGCTGCGAGTCCCTGGGTACATGACTACATACTTTGCACCATGAGAATGAGCCAATCTGATGCAGTCAATCAACTGCTTCTGCGCCGGAACTGGATCCTCCAAAACGTTAATCCGTAACTTTGATGTGGCATTTACGCTGACAATGCTGACACCGTACTCACTCAAGATTTCTGATGCTCTGGCGAAATTCTTATTTTCAGGATAATAAGCCAATTCTACAGAAGAAATCCCCACTCGTTTGCACCTTTCCCCCAACTGTTCGTATGAAGGATGAAATCGGTTCCAAGAAGAATCTGCACATATAGCTAATTCCATGACTTTCCCCTTTAGCGGTATCACATCGCTCTTCAATATCGAGCAACTTTATATAAACAGAGAGTGAAGTTGAGTAGATAAACTAGTATTGCCACTATACCTACCATACTCTTAAACTATGTGCCAGTCAAGCAATCGTTTAGTAAATAGGGGAGGTTTGAAAAGCAATGAAGACCGCCTTGTTTATCTCAGGTATGCTTAAAATTGGCGATGCCTCCATAGATGAAGTCATAAAAGTCCTTGAGAATCGATATAAATTTCGGTTTCTAGATACTAAGTCAGACATCCATAGCCAGATGCAAGACGTAAGCGTTGTAGTTGATTGGCAAGCAAATCCGCCGCCTATACTACTTGATTTTACCTCTCAAATTAAACTCTGGCAATTCCTCTGCGTAGGGACTGAAAGATTTGATTTTGAAAGCTGGAGAAATAAATCTACCCCATTGGAGACATGTCCAAGCTCTACTAGTGGCCACGCTCTCGGTGAAGCGGCAATAATGATGGCTTTAATGTTGCTTCGGAGAACGAATGAATCTCGCTTATCTGTAAATGAGCGACGGCTGTCCTATCCGCCAGGGGAGGAATTGAGCGGGAAAAATTTACTTCTCTATGGCTTTGGGGCTAGCGGAAAAGCACTGGCCGCTCTAGTAAAACCATTTGAGGTTAATGTACGAGCCATCGATGTACGTCCAGTCCCAGAGGCCGAACTCGCTGAAGTGGGCATTTTTGAACCATTATATTCTCCAGATCGATTACACGAGCTGGCTGCATGGTGTGACATACTTTCAATTCACGTTCCTGTTACCCAAGAAACGGAAAACTCAATTAATGTTGATGTTTTTGGAAAAATGAAACTCGGAAGTTATCTGATTAATGTCTCAAGAGGGGCAATCTTGGACGAAGGAGCCCTCCTTGATGCGCTCAACTCCGGAATCCTGGCAGGTGCAGCCCTTGATGTTGTGAAGTCAGAACCTATTGACCCAAGTAATCCAATTCTTAGTCACCCAAATGTCGTTATGACACCGCACGTCGCAGTGAACACACGTCATGTCTCTATACGTCGTGCAGAAGCGCTAAGAGCAAATCTCATCAAGCACGGTCTCTACTAAAATCCACGTCAACGAGAGGGAGAAATGAGCAATCAGAAGAGCACAGGTGCTGGAGCCTTATGCCAAGCCATGCTAGATTTTTCGATCGACACGGTCTTTGGAATTGTTGGGCATGGAAACCTGGCACTGGTTGACGCGCTTAATGATTTTCCAGAAATAGATTTTATTTCAACATATCACGAGCAAATTGCTATCCATGCAGCGGACTCATACTTTAGGACTTCTCATCGAATATCTGTTGTAACGACAACGGTCGGACCAGGAGCAACCAATATTGTCACCGGCCTAGCAGATGCATTACTGGATTCTTCTGCTCTTATAGCGATAACCAGCGGTGTACCTTCTGGCTACTCTAATCGAGAAACTCTCCAAGTGCTCTCTGTTAACAATGATGACTCTCAAAGTGAGATTTTTAGACCTGTTTGCAAACGAGTCATTGTTGTCAAGCGTGCGGAAGAACTCGTACCGCTCTTTATTAGAGCGGTACATTTGGCAACGTCAGGAACTCCAGGTCCAGTTGTACTGCACGTACCCATGGATTTCTTTTCTGTGGATGTAACTCTTGAAGGAACAAAGACTCTTAGCCCAGATGTATCTCGTCCGTATCCAAGCCCTGATTCGATTGCCAAGGCACTTGCATTTTTAGAAAAAGCTGAAAGACCTTTAATCTTGGCTGGAGGTGGGGTGATTCGTTCTGAGGCGTGGGGAGCGCTTGAGGCATTTGCAACTCGTAACTCGATACCGGTTGCAACCACAATGAGTGGACAAGGTTCCATGCCCGCTCGTCATGAGTTGCACCTTGGAACTATCGGTGTTGTTGGAACGGAACCTGGCAATTCAGCACTTAAAGACAGTGACTGCATTGTCGCAATCGGTACTCAGTTCCCTGAAATGGATTCGCATTCCTGGGATGAGCGCTTTTTTCCTTCATCTGAAACTTCGACAATAATACATATTGATATTGATGCGTCACGATTTTATCGCTCGGTAAAACCAACATTCGCCATCCAAAGTGATGCCAAAAATGCACTTACTGCTCTAAGCAATCTACCTTCAATTAAACCAAAATCAGATTGGTTAACTAGTCTTGCAAAAATAAAAAGAGACTGGGAGATAAAAAGGAATGAGATACAAGGATCTACTATCTTTCCTTTTGAGCCTGCCGCCATGCTTGCTAGATTGCGAAAAGTCATCCCGGCCGATTCAGTATTTATTTCTGGAGTAGGCACACGTCACTCAGTAGCACAACACTTTGAGACTCTCACACCTGGCAGCCTCGTTGTAGGTAGCGGTTTTGGAACTATGGGGCAAGAAGTAGCAGCGCCGATTGGATCTGCTATGGCAAATAAGAATTCAACTCATATTTTTGCAGTCGTGGGAGATGGAGCCCTCTTAGCGAATGTGCAAGCATTGGCTGTAGCTGCGTCATATAGTCTCAAGATAATCTGGCTCGTTCTCGACAATGGCGGGTATGGATCCATAGCCGTATATCAGAAAAAGCATTTCAAACGCTTGCATGCCACCATATTTGCCGAAGAGAACCAGGATCGCTTTGCGCCTGACTATGTTGGACTATCAATCTCTCTCGGTGTACACGCAGTAAGGTTAAATTCTACTGCGGAACTTGAGGCAAAGGTTAAAGAATCTTTGAAAATCAATGGTCCAAGCCTCATCGTCGTGCCTGTCACCGACAGCCCTCGAAATCTTGGATCTGGATTCTGGGTGGTAAATGACATTCTTGCAAAAAAAATATCTAACTAATGTCGCGCTTAAGCAGACTACCTAAATCAGCCATGACAGCTGAGCAGTTGGCCCTTTATAACGAGATTGTCTCTGGCCGACGTGCAGCGAGCTTCCCAGGAAAACTTCTGGACGAAGAGGCTATGCTAACTGGACCTTTTGATGTCATGTTAAGAAATCCAAGCTTGGGATTACACCTAAGCCGTCTCGGGGAGTGCCTTCGATTTGAGTCATCGCTGTCATCAATCCATATTGAATTACTCATACTCTTGGTATCAGCAGAATGGGAATGTAATTATGAATGGTACTTCCATGCTCCCATAGCAGAAAAGGTTGGCCTCGAACATACGCTAATAGAAGAGATTCGTTTAAGTAAGCAAATCAGTTCAGGTAGCCCTGAGATTCTCGCACTTTATAATCTCTTTGATGAAATCAGAAAGTATAAAAAAGTAAGTAATCAGACATATCTTGACTGTCAAAACTTCTTTACCGAAGAGGAATTAATACAATCAACAACGCTGATTGGTTATTACACTCTGCTTGCCGTGTGGCTCAATACTTTCCAGATTAACCCAGACTCTAGTTTGGATTTTTTTGGACATCACTGATAATTCTTGATAGATGCGCACAAGTAGCGTGCCTTGTGTTTTACCAACTCGGGAAGGATGCGGGGTCCAATATTAGGAAGACTATGAGAGACTTCTTACTCAAAGCAAACAATCCGCCTGATATTCAGTATCACGAGTCTGGAAAACATAGGGCACACCATACTGTAAGTAGTCGTAATACTAATTTATTTTAAGAAGATGATCTCGTAAACCATAAATAATTCGGTAAATTCTTTCAATATCTTCTTCGTTCATGGCTGTTGACAATGCCATGAGACCATTAGTCCCAATTAGAAGGCCTGATGCATAAAACATCCACCATGTTTCCTCAATCTTCGGAGAAAAGATACGCAAGAGCGATCCATAACCGCTGACACGCACACCAACCTCAGAAAGATTCTGGCGTAACCTATTACCAGTATTGTTTAGGGACTCTACTGAGGCCACATCGAATTTATCTAGCGTAGACACGCCAGCTGCCATGCTAATTGGATTAGCATTAAAAGTTCCTCCCCATGCAAGTATTCCTTGCTCCCCAGGGGAAACAATGTTCATGAATTTACTGCTCCCACCTACCGCTCCTGCAGGAAATCCACCACCCACGATTTTACCCAGTGTTATCAGATCAGGTGTCACTTTGTAAGATTTATGAAAACCTCCATATCCTAAACGAAACGACATTACTTCATCTAAGATCAATAAGGAACCATTCTTTGAAGCATATTCCCTTATTTGGCTAACGAATTCTGAATTAGCAGGACTTAAACCGGCACGATTTGGCATTAGATCAAGTATTACGCATGCTATGTCCGCGCCTTTCGTTGTGAATATTTCGTCCAGTGCCTGGTGATCGTTCATCTGAATGGTTAGTACTTCTTGACCAGATCCTTTTGAAACTCCTGGAACTCCATGATCCTGAGTACCCTCATAGCTGCCGTGATACGCACCTACAAACTTCAGTACAAGATTCCTACTGGTATAAGCTCTAGCTATTCTAATTGCCAGCATGGTTGCTTCGGTGCCAGAATTCACAAATCTCCATAGCCAATCAACATTAAATCGCTTACTCAGAGTTTGAGCCAAAGCAATCTCATATTCCGTTGGTAACCCATAGGCCCAACCTCTGGCCAATACCTTAGAGACTGACTCCATCACATTAAAATCGCAGTGGCCCAAAATTAATGATGTGTAATTATTATTACAGTCCAGAATTCTATTACCATCAAAATCTTTAATGTAGGCACCTTGGCCACTCTCAACATAAGGGGGATGTGGTCGCATGAAAACTGTGTTGCGAGAATTTCCACCCGGAAGATATTCGGCAGCACGGGCAAATAGTTCTTGACTTTTGGGAATGTCATACATTATGGAAAGACCTTCCTATTCAATTCATCGAGTATACTATGGGGTGGAAAGTCAAATCCTCGCAAACTGGTTCAAAGACAGAAAATGTGTTCAATAGCATGGCAAGAGTAGATTAGTAATTCACTAGAAAAATTATCTTGAATGTCATCTTTGCATCTAACTGATCGCTAATTTCTAAGAAGAATTCATCTGTACTTTTCTCATGCGTGTGCAACTTTTGATTAGTCAACTTATTATTGTTGACTCACCAAACGTTGCGTTGACCGGTTGAATCCGCCAGGACCTGAGCGAAACACACTAGACAGTTCACCCTCTAAAAAGGAGAGAATATGTGCAGTCACTTCCCAGCATAAATCCATAGCCCAGGTCTCACTCGAACTGGGTGTCACTAGACCCACCCTTTACTATCGGCGAAACATCCAGTGTTCAGGTTATAGGACTTTGGCCTCAGGAAGAGTAGCGATGGATCCACCCCAGGAGTTCAAACGACTTTGCACACAAAATGAAGCGATGAAGAAAGAGGTGAGACAACTTCGCACCGAACAAGATGATGCTCATAAGTAGTGCGATACCAGTTAAGTACCACTTCTACAAACAGTGCCACCAATCATCAAAGTTGCCTATGGTTCTAGAGAAAGCAAAAGAGGCTCAACCCCGTGTGGGATTGAGCCTCTTTTGAATAAATTTTAACGTTGTACTTCGACCTCATCGAGGCGGACTGCCTCACCTGATCCCTGTTGATCAAATGGAGTGAAGTCATACTCATCGTAGGCTGCATATACGGCCGCCTTTGCCTCCTCCGTTGGCTCAACACGGATGTTGCGATAACGGGCAAGACCAGTA
>SXGT01658729.1_pt1 | contig 21205 bp, 16 predicted proteins | sample 3176221 | NCBI WGS metagenome assembly SXGT01 (sample SAMN11356862, study PRJNA531348) | freshwater metagenome | isolation source: freshwater sample F1-120 | place: China: Fuxian Lake, Yuxi | collected 2017-12-25
CGTGGCGCTTGTTGATCTTGTTGAGCGCGATCATCGACGGAACTTGTCGCGGTGGGCGTTGGCGTAATCGACCAGCTCACGCCATTGCGCGTGGAGGTCATGGGTGGAGGCCTCGATCGGCTTCTTGAAGTAGCAGGCGAGGTGTTTCATCCCGCCCTTCTCGCCGAGCTGCGATGCGAGATCGCACCAACGAACGAGGTCGAGCACGAGCGGAGCGGCGAGAATCGCATCACAGCCCTGCCAAACGAACTGCATCGACATGCGATGGCCGAGGAACCCCTCGAAGTGCACGAAGTCCCATGCGGTCTTGTGGTCGTGCAGCGATGGCACGTAGTCGATGCCGACATGGCTGTGCAGCGGGTAGCCGAGGATCTGCGGCAGCAACGCGTCCTTGGTCGCGATCTTGGCTTGCTTGTTGTCGGAGTCCGCCAGCACGGCGCCGTCGCGGTCGCCGAGGATGTTGTAGCCCTGCCAACTGAGGACGCGCAGGTCGCGAATCTTGAACATCGGCGCGAGCGCGGACTTCACCAGTGTCTCGCCGGTCTTGCCGTCCATGCCGGCGTAGGGGGCACCGTTCTGCTCGAACAGTTCGCGGATGGCCGGCAGCAACGCGCCGTTGCTGGGCGTGAAGTGCACGAAGGGGAAGCCGAGCTTCGCCGCCGCATAGGCGTAGAGTGACGAGCTGCGCACGACGCGAGAGTCGTTCTTGTCGATGGCCTTTTCGAAGGCCGTGAGCGTGCGATGCGCGGGACTCGCAGGAAGGTCGGGCTCAGTTGACGTCAGGTTGACGCAGACGACGCGGTCGAGCTTGTGCTTCTGCTGAAACGCCCGCAGGTCCGCCTGAAGTCGGTCGGCTTCTTGGCGCAGAGTCCGCTGCGCGCCGCGGCGACCGCCGGTGACGCGTTCGATCGTGGCTCCGGCGTTGACCAAGGCGCCGGGTCGCACGTTCTTGCTGAGTTGCTTCAGGTCCTTGGCGAGCGCCTCGATGAGGGGGAGTGGCAACGTGCCGTTGTCGGCGTGGATCTCGCGCGCGGACTTCGCCCAGTCGCCGCTGCGCATCTCGTGGCCGCCAAAGACTAGGCTGTCGATCGGGGCAAGCGGCAGGCCCCGGCCGAGGTCCGTCTCGGTGACGATGCCTTGGGGCTGCGCCAGCCCACGCGCGATCGCGCGCGCGCCGAGCACAACGGTCGTGGCGAGGCCGCCGTAGGCGCCGAAGAGCCACACGCCGAGGCGTGGGGATCGGGTGTTCTTGCGAGGGGTCGAAGCCAAAGGGCCGAGCAGGATAGCGGCCGGCAGGCGGCGCGCACGGGGGGAGGCGTCGTTCGGGCTGCGGCCGCGCAGATCACCGCTCCGCGCGCTTGGCCAGTTCCGCAAAGTCTGCCGTGTCCCCGACGCCGTCGTGGATCGCGGCGACTTTGCCGCTGCGGTCGTAACCGACGGTCTGTGGCAATGCGCCGAGCTCGAGGCCGAGCGCATCGCGCATCACGATGAGATCCACCTCGGTGCAGATGACGATCGCGAAGTCGAGTCCGAGGTTCTTCACCTGCTGCTGGACCATGGCCTCCGACGAGGCTGGCGTGACTCCGTCGACCGCGAACTCCAGCGCCACGCCTAGCACCTGGCCGCCTCGCGCACGGAAGTCGCGCGTCCCGGCCAGCAGGTCCGGCATCTCGGCAAGGCAGGGCGCACACCAGGTGGCCCAGAAGTTCACCAGCAACGGTGCGCCGCGCGAGTCGGCGATTCGTGCCGCGAGTTCGCGGGCCGAGAGCAGCCGGATCGACTCCTCGGCCGATGTCGATCCGCCGCAGCCGGTCGCCACCAGCACCGCGGCACACGCGGCACACGCGGCACACGCGATGGAGCGCATCACGCGCCTGGATTCAGTCGCCGCCACGTTGGCCGCCGTCCTTCGGCTGGCCTCCACTCTGGCCGCCACTCTGTCCACCCGGTCCGCCACGCCGGCCTTCGCCGCGCGGCCGACGTCCGCCGCCGCGATTCTCGGCGCCCACGCGCTTGATGCCGCAGCCGACTTCCTTCGTGCTGAATGCTTCGACCGCTTCGCCTTCCGTCAGCTTGCCGAGGACGTCGCGCAGGTAGTTGGTTCGCGTTTCTTGCTTGTTGTCGCGCTGGTCGTCATCGACGAGGCCCTTGTAGGCGAGCTTGCCGTCCGCGCCAAACACGTAGACATGAGGTGTCGTCCTGGCTGCGAACAGGTCCGCCAACTTGTTGCCATGGTCGACGAGCACGCGGAACGGCAGTTCCTTCTCGGCGAGGTGCGCGCGCACGTTCTCGTATGGCTTCTTGGCCTCCTTGTCGTCTGCGGTTGGCTGCGACTGCGGCTTCTCGCCGATCTCGGTCACGTTGCTGTTGATGTGCAAGAACACGACTCCGTGCTCGGCGAAGTCCTTCTGGATCTGCGCGAGGCGGCCATCCCACTGCGCCTGCACGGGGCACTGGATCGAGTAGAAGTTGACCACCGTCACTTTGCCCATCAGGTCCTTGGCCTTCTGTGCCACGCCGTCGATGTCGAGCAACTCGAGTTCCCCGTCGATCCGCTGGCCGAGATCGAGCACTTTGGGCGCGGGCTTCGCGTTGGGCGCGGCCTCTGCCGGAGCCTTGGGCGCAGGATCTTGCGCCGACTGAGCTTGGGCGCATGGCGTGAGGGTGAGGGTGAGGCCAAAGAACGCGAGTGCGAGGCGAATACGCATGGGCTGACTGTGGGTCGGAATCAGGGGAATCGGACGTCAACGCTTACCCTGACCGCGCGCCCGAAGGAACTGGGTCGTGGGGCGCCGGCTCGCGGGGGCTGTGCTTTGGCGCGGGCCAGGGAATGATAGGACGTCATGTATTCGTCCCTTCAGGCTCACCTCCGTGTTGGCGCGACATGCATTGCTCTCGTCGCGACCGCTTGTGGTCAGGCCGTGTTCGGCACGGGGGTGACCGGCGCGCGCGGATTCCAGCCAACTCAGGCGATCGCTGTCGGCAACTTCACTGGCCACGGTTACAGCGACGTCGCGTTCTTGCGCCAGGACAAGGCAGTGCTCGCGACGACGCCGCTGATGCTGCTGTCCTACGACTCGATCGCGAGCAACTACTCGGTGCGCGATCTCGCGACGCGGCGGTTGGGCAATACTCGCAATCGCGATGGACTCGTGCTGGCGACCAGCTCCGGGGTCTTCCAATGGGACCCACTTGGGCTGATGCCGCGTCTGGACTCCCGTGTCTACTCGCGCATCGTGACGGCTGACATCGACGGGGATCTGGTCGACGATTTGATCGGCATCGACGATGCACGCACGACCGTCTACACGAAGACCTTCGTGCCACAGGGTCAGCCGACGCCGCTGTCCGCGATCCTCTTCCCCAGCGAAACCGTGTTCGCAGCGGCGACCGTGGACTGGGACATCGATGGCCAACGCGAACTCGCTATCGCCACGAACCAGCGCCTGTGGATCGGCAATGCCTTCACCGGGCAGTCGGTGTTCTCGTATCCGATGACCAACGCCAGTTCGTTTCTCGTCGAGTTTCGCAGTCGGCGCGACGAACTCGTCGCCTGGGTGACGCAACAGAATGGACGCGAGACGTTGACGGTCGTCGGAGCGGGCGTGTTTGAGCAGATGACGTTGCCGTGGGGGGCGCCCATCGGCAGAGCCCCCACGCTGGTCGTAGGCAGTGTTGCGGTGGGTGACGTCGACAACGATGGCCGCCAAGATCTGGCCCTCTCACAGTTGAACTCGCCCTCGGCCTACCTGTTGCTGAACCAGTCTGGCGTGGCGGGGACGCCTTCGACGTTTGGTCTTGGCTCCGGCCAGTGCATCCGCGTCAACCTCGGCACCTATCACCTGGGCAATCAGCCGAACACCGCGCAGTTGTGGTTTGGCGACATGGATGGAGATCGGGCTTCGGAGTTCGTCATTCCTTCTGTGCAGGACGGCAGATTGGTCATCACGCCTGCGCCGACGCTCGGCGGCCCGCCGGCCAAGCTTCGGCCCGAGATCGTGGCGTTGACCTGCGGCAGCGAGTTCTCGACGGATCCAACGCGGGTTGGCGACGTGATCGGAGTGAACATGTCGCTCACGCTGTCACATCTCGTCGGCGTGCCAGCTGACGCGAATGGCGTTCAATTGCTGAGCTACGGCGCCGTGCTCAGGAATGGCGGCGAGCTCGGCAGCGAGTTTCGCACGCAACCAGTCGTGGAGATCGACGCGATCACCACCTTCGCGCCAGGCAGTGGCGCGCCGAACACGTTCCACTTCCGCATCCCGGTGCCGGACGGCTGGAACGGCTCGAACATCGGCTACTACAACCGCGCCTTCGCAGGCGTGCTGCGCTACGTCCGCAGGGACACGGCCGGCGACATCGCGCAAGTCTGGCCGCCACGCTACGTGGGCCTCGCACTCAACAATCTCGTTTACCAGCTGCCGACGTTCCCCGGAGAGCCGCAACTGCGCCTCTCATCTGGCGGCGGCGCGCCGACGACGGGCTATGTCGAGCCGCCGCGGTTGCCGCCGAAGGTCACGACCGCGGTAGTGCCAAACCCGGTGCAATGATCCGGCAGCAGTGACTGCTGCTGCGCTCGAGCGATCCGTGCAGGATCCTCGGCAACGATCAGCGTCTGTTCGCTGTGCGCCGCACGAGCCAACCGCCGATGGCTGCCAGCGTCAGCAGAATGACCAACACTGCTTGCACTGAAATCGACGATCTCGTCGGCGCAGCGACGAGCGGAACGACGAGCGAGCCGAGTCCGTCGAGTCGCATCGAAGCAAAGCGTGACGGATGGTCGTCGGCGCGAGCGAGGGCCCTTCTGGCTTCGAGCACTGCTCGGGATGCATCGTGACCGTGTGCCAGTTGCGTGAACGTCTCGCCAACCATCGCGAGCGCGTCGTCGACGCGGAGGTCGAACTCGCTCGACAGCACGCAAGTCGCGCCGCCGCGCATTGCGGCGTCAACCAGATCGCCACCGCCGTCGTCGCCTCGCCGCAACGAGGCCCGCGCCGCGCCGCAGACTGCCAATGCAGTGAACGGAGCCATCCGCAACTTTGCGCATGCCGCGGGAAACACTGCGCTTGCCTGCGAACCGTCGCGCGCCAACAAGAAGCCGTTCTTCGCTTCCGCCGTTGCGTCGTAGACGCCGTGAGCGAAGAGCGCGAGCGCCGCTCCCGGATCGTGGGTGAAACTCGCAGCGCTCGCGCGCGGCAGCAGAGTCGCGGTTGGTGACGCAAGGCCGGCGAGGGCCCTGCGCATCTGTTCGTCGGACAGCACGAGGTCGGACTGACCCCAGGCCGCGCAGTCGGCGGCGGCCAACCCGGTCGCGAACCGCGCGGTTGCGTGCGGTGTTTGCGCCGGTGGCCGCTGGGACAGCCAAACCCCGAGCCGCAGCGATGGCAGATACGAGATCGGCGCCCGGAGTCCGAGCCAAGGCGCCGCGGGATCGCCCGTCGGCAGGATCTCGAAGGGGAGACCCGCGAGCAGTTCGCGCCCGACGACGACGAGCGAACTGGAGCCAAGCCACGCCGCTTCGCCATGCGGCGTGACCCTTTGGAGCAGCGCCTTGGCGTGGTCGGCGATCGCGTTCGCATCGCCGGAGCTTGCCAGCAGCGCGCGGATGGCGCGCACTTGCGCGCGGAGGCTCGAGTCGGACGGCAACGCGTGGCAGTGTGCACCGCGTTCATTCACTTCGATGCAGTGGGATCCTCGCGGCGCTGGCAGGTAGACCAGCAAACGGACGCCGTTCTGTGCGAGGCGGTTGCGAATGTCGCGCGGCTCGACGGCGGGCACTCCGATTTCGCGGGCGCTGGTGCCCGCGCCTTCGGCGAGCAGAAGGCGCATGAGGCAGGCATCGCCCGCGTTCTCGCCACCTCCGCGCACGATGGTGGACAACAAGGCGCTGGCGAGGTTGCGCCGGCTTCGCAGTTGCAAGAACGCGAGCCTGCCGGCTCGTTCGCCTAGCGACTTCCAGTCAGCGACCTGTTGCTTCCAAGCTGCGTCGAGCGCAACGCACAGCGCATCGAGAGCATCGGCCGTGAGCGAGTCGTCCGACAACTCCGCGTCGGCTACCGCAGCAAGATCGTCCGACGGCAGCTCCGGCAAGGTCCTGCCCGCCGCGAGAGCGCGTGCGACCTGCCGTGCAGCGGCGGCGTCACCGCTTTGCAGCAAGAGCTCGATCGCGATTCGTTGCAGCGGCGCTCGGTTGACGGCGGGCCAGGTCGGATCGTCGAGCAATGTCCGCGTCCGATGCAGCGCATCCGCAATCTCGCCCACGCCTGCGGTCGCGCGCAGGTGCGCGATCGCGGCGCGTTGGGCAGAAGCGGCGCCACGGTCGGCAGCGCTTTCTGCGGCCTGCTGCCACTGCGCGGCGCGTTCTCGCGCGACCACGAAGTCTTCCAGTGCAAGCGCGAGTTCGGTGTCGAGCCGCAGCGTCGAGAGCGTGTCGTATGGGTCGCCTGTATCCGGCCCGCGAGCACTTTCGAGGGAGCGCGCGGCATGGTCGAACAAACCGATGCGCAGTTCGAGGTCGGCGCGCGTTTGCGCGGTGCGTCGGCGGTCGAGTTCGCTCGTTGCTGCGGCGCCGGCGAGTTCGCACATCGCGAACGCAGTCGCCATGTCGCCGCGAGCGATCTGCACGAGGCAGCGTCGGGTTGCGAGATGAAACGAAAGCGTCGGGTCGCAACTCGTCGCGACTGCGAGCGCAGCGTCAGCCGCGTCGAGGTCGCCGAGGCGGAAGTGGGTCTCGCCGATTGCGTAGTGGACGCGGGCCGCCGTTGCCGCATCCACCGATTTCAGGTCCAGCAAGGCGTTCAACTCGCCGACTAGCGCTGCGTCGACGCGCGGCAGATAGACCGCGGCGTTGGCGGCAGCGGCGACGAGTTGCCTTGCCTTCTCGCGCGCCGTGGCATCTTCGTGCGCGTCCGCTGCGGCGCGTGCGACCTCCGCGCACACCGCTTCGCCGGCATTGGCGGATCGCAGCAACTCGTCGAGCTTGCGAGAGAGGTCGGCGCTCTGCGCCGTCATGGTGGCCGCTAGCGTGTACAGAGCAGCGAATGGAGCGAAGGCTGCATTCATCTGCCTCGGACCCATCGTGCGCCGCTGCCCGCGGCCAACTCCGCGCCGTCGCGGTCGAGCGCCTTTGCCGACACTTCAGCACCGTCGCCCCAGCGATCGACGATTGCGCGCTCTGGCGTCCAGCTAGAAGCCGGCCACTCCACCCGATGCGACTCGATGCGTCCGGCTGTGGTCTCGACCTGAATCTGGTAGTGGCCGCCTGGCGGCAGCGAGAACGAGAACGTGAATCTCGGGCCATCGCTGACCTCGATGCGCATGGTCCCGCCGAGGAGGGGCGAACTCTTCGGTGATTCCTGAAGCCTCCACAAGACAACGGCTGCGATCACGGCAGCTGCCAAGGTGGCCCATCGGCGGAAGGAAACGACCTTGCCCGATTTCGGGCTGGCGGCCATGGATGCTCGCACGCTGCGTTCGGCGACGGCTTCGAGTGCAGGATCGGCGCCTCGGAGGTCCGTCGATTGCTCCAGGCCCGCGGCGTCGAGGCGCCGTTGCACGCCTTCGAGCGCCGCGAGTTCGGCAGCGAACCGCGCAGCTTTCATTGCGGCTTTGACCTCGGCATCGTCGCGCGACCGCTCGCCTGCGAGCACGGCGATGAGCAGTTGCTCCTCAAAGGGAGTGAGTGGGCGATCACCGTTCACGCGGGCACCGCCGCGCCGCCGAGGCATTGGCGCAGTTGGAGCAGGGCGCGGTAGTAGCGCGCCTTGATCGCGTTGAGGTTGCGGTCTACGCGGCGGGCGATCTCGTCCAGAGTGAGTCCTTCGAAGTGCTTGCAGCGAACGATCGCCGCGTCTTCCGCGACGAGTCGATCCAAGCACCGGTGCACTGGGCCGTCGAGTTCGTCATTGCCGGCGTCGCATGCCGCGGGTTCTTCGACCAGCTCCCGCGAACGGGCCGCGCGGCGAGACTCGCCGCGCGCAGCGTTGCGCCATGCGTTTTGGCAAAACGCTGCGACCCAACCTTCAAGCGGCGCGTCTGCTGCAAACTCAGGAAGCTTGCGCCAGACCGTCGTTGCCACGTCTTGAACGAGGTCCTCGAGTGCTTCGTTGGGCAGCCGACGGCCGCCGCGCGCATTCCGTGCCCCGAGGATCCGGCCGATGCACCGCAGGCGATGGGCCAGTTGGTCGCGGGCGCCAGGCTGTCCCGCGATGGCTCGGCGGGAGAGGTCCAGGTCATCAGGAAAGGCTGCGGGCATGGATCGGCGAGTCGGGACGATAGGTAGGGGGACCTTGGGGTCCAGGGTGCAGAAGGGATGTTGCCTGCCGCTGGGGGTCCCGATCGCCAGCATGGTTGCGACAATGCGGATTTCGTGAGCTGCCTGAGAGAAGCCGAGTTGGTGGAGCGGGGAGGATTGAGAAGGATTCGAGTTAGTTTTCCGGCTCTCAAAGCAACTACTCGTGTTCGCTGGCCTGTGCCTTGACGATCTGGCCTCACCCCGGGCCGCCAAGGCATCGCCGGCGATGAGTGCCTGAGTTTGCCGCAGCCATCGGGAGAACGGATGCGGAGGACCCAGGTCTCGGGGGTCGACAGCGATGTCGGCCCCACGGGCTGTGCGGGGGCATGGTCCGTTGGGAAGGCGGCCCCGGCGTTATGGTCGGGGCCGCGCTCCCGCGTCTTGCTCGCTGCCGCGGCTGGTCCGCGCCGAGCCCACCGCTTGCGGCCCGGATCTCAGAGCGTGCGACGGATCGACCGGACCAGGGCGGATGCGGACCCCAAGCCGGACGCCATGGTCCACCGGTCGAGGCGGTCATTGCCGAGCACCAGCGCCGCCGAATGGTTGCTGCGGACCGCATCGATAGCGGGGTCTGGGTCATAGGCACCAAGGGCACGGCGCAATGTCTCGACGTCACTTGTAGCGCCAGTCAGCAGGATCCAACCCTCGCCGATGCCGCGACTGTTCGCATAGTCCGCGAGGTCCTCTGGCGTGTCGCGTTCGTCGAGCGAGACCGACACGAACCAGAGGTCCTTGCCGATGCGGTCCTGCATTTCGGCCCGGGCCGCGAGCAGGGTGTCCGTCGCAGCTGGGCAGATGCCGTCGCAGCGGGTGTACATGAACTGGATGACCACCGCCTTGTCCTTCACGATGTCCTCGTAGAACCGGACGCGCTTGCCGTGTTGATCCAGCATCTCGACATCTGGGATGGCGCGCGCATTCACAGGCCTCGCGTCGAATCCTCCTGGCGCTCCACGGGTCACCGCAAAGGCGGCAGCAGCAACGACCGCTGCGGCGACAAACGGGATCCAGGTCGAGGTTCGCATCTGAGTCAGCGTACGTCGAAACAGGTCATCATGAAGGCGTCTTCGTGCTCGAGCGTGTGGCAATGCATGACCCAGCGGCCAGGGTAGTCGCGGAACTTCACGAAGACCTCGACCTCATCGTTGGGCCCGAGCATCACGGTGTCTGACCGGGCCATGCCATCGCGCTCGAACAGAGTCGGCGGCCCACCGTTGCGGCGCAGGATGCGAACGAATTCGAGGTGCGTGTGGATTGGATGCCACCAGCCGCCGCTGCTGTTGCGGAGTGTCCAGACCTCGCCTTGGCCACGGTTCACCGTGAACAACGGTCGCTCGAGGTCGACTGCTTCGTCATTGATCGTCCAGACGCATTTGCGGCGTCCGAACTCGAGCGTGCGCCTTGGGGCCGCCGCGAGCTCCGCCGCCGGAATGGCGGAGAAGGGGCGCAGCACGTCGGGCGACCTGCTTTCGTCTTGCGCCGGCTGGCCGACGACGATCTTCAGGAAGCGGTCGGGGACGGGCTTGTGCCGCGGGTTCTCGAAACTGCCTCGTGGTCCTCGACCGTCGGGTTGATCGAGATTGTTCTCGAGAAAGATCACGGTGCCAGGCGTGAACCGTGAGAAGTCCACCAGGATGTCGTAACGCTTGGCGGGCGACATGAAGGCCGATGCCTGATCACGCATGGAGCGCGCCAACAGGCCGCCTTCCGTGCCGATGACGTCGAATGGCACCGGACGGCCGTCGGCAGTGCGCAGCCGCATCGAAAGGAAGCGCGCGTTGCAGCCGTTGAGCAATCGGAATCGATACCTGCGACCGCGGGCTTCCAGGAATGGCTGCACGGCGCCATTCACGAGGAAGAGGTCGCCCAAGAATCCGTTGTGATCCAGCGGGTCGTACCAAAGCTGGCCGCGCGCATCGAGTCGCCGATCCTGCAGCACGAGCGGGACGTCATAGGCGCCCGATGGGAGGCGAAGCCCAGTCGTCTCGTCTCCGGTATCCACTTCGTCGAAGAAGACGAACGCACCCGCAAGTCCGCGGTAGACGTTTTGCGCAGTGAAGTCCAGCGCGTGGTCGTGGTACCACATGGTCGCTGGGCGGTCGCTGTTGTCCGTGTTGCCATCGATCGCGCCCGGCGACATGCCGGGGAGGCATTGGTCGTAACTCTCACCAGAAGCGATCACTGCCGCATAGCCCGGGATGTTCTCGGGGAATCCGTCGTATGCGGCGGGCAAGTGCGCGCCGTGGTAGTGGACCACCGTGTCGGTAGTGCCAAATCCAACGTGGTTGCGCGGCAGTTCGTTGCGGTAGCGGACGATCAACGGGTGATCAGCGCGTTGCACCAACGTGGGTCCGAGCATGAGGCTCGTCGTGGGGACGCTGGCGTCGCGGTAGCCCCACACGCGCGTCAGCGGCAATTCAGGATGCAGGCGAACGTCGCGCTCCTCGGCAATCAACTCGAAGTAGTTCGGCGCACCTGCTCCTCTTGGCACCTGCGCGTTCGTGGCGAACGCACCCCTCGAACTGGCAGGCGAAGGCATAGGCAGAGGTGCCAGGAAGGGCGTCAGCCGCGGGCTTGCCGGCGGATCCCGGAATGGGCGCAGGGGCTTGACGTCGGTGGCCATGCCGAGTGGAAGCAGCGATGGGCTGCAGAGTGCGGCCAATCGGAACAGGGTCTGCGCAGCGAAGGTCATGCGAAGAGCTGCAATGGGGATTGGCTTGTAAACCGGAGCATTCGAGACGGAATCTGGCGACGTCGCCTGATCCGGTTCGACCACTGAATAATCGGGGCCGGCTTGAACGGATCCCGTGGAGTCCACCTGCGAAGATAGTCGATTCGTCAACAAGCGGGGATGTGACGCGGGCCACAAGTTCGTCTGATTTCGATGCGCGCTGCTACGGATGTCGCAGCCATGTCGCGCAAGGCTCCCTTCGCACGGTGTGGCGACATGCGTCTTGTCGGAGTTACAACGCGATCATGCTTGCCACGTCCCTCTCTGCCTCGCTCGTCAGTGCTTCGTTGTTGGCCATCTGCGACTCTTGCGTGTCGCAGCAGGAGTCGCTCGCCTGGAACGTCGAAGCGGTGGCTGCGCGTGTTCGATCGGCCATGCCCGAGAGCGATCGCGCGAAGTGTGATGAGCAATGGGTGCGGGCGCAGGTTGCGCTTGCCTTGCGCGCACGCAGCGAAGTCGCATGGGGCGCGACTTTGACGAACGAGTTGTTCTTCGACTTCGTCGTGCCTTACGCGCAGGCCAACGAGCAGCGTGAGGATTGGCGCACCGAGTTCGTCGCGCGGTTCTTGCCCAAAGTGCGCGATTGCAAAACGCCTGGCGAAGCAGCGCTGCGCCTCAACGCGACGATCTTCGGCGATCTGGGCGTGCACTACTCAACGCAACGCAGGCAAGCCGAACAGTCACCGAGCGAGTCGATCGCGCAAGGGAAGGCATCGTGCACGGGCTTGTCCATCCTGCTTGCGGACGCATGCCGCGCGTGCTGCGTGCCAGCGCGTCTGGTGTCGGTCAAGTGGCCGCACAAGCAGGGCAATCACACGTGGGTCGAGGTCTGGGACGGCGCCGCGTGGCGTTTTGTCGGCGCCGACGAGCCGGATCCCGCAGGCTTCGACCGCGCGTGGTTCGTCAGCGATGCGGCGCAGTGTGCGACCGCAGACCCTGTGCACCGATTGTGGGCCGTGTCGTTGTGGCCAACCGGCCAGACGTTCGAGCCGGGCTGGGCTTCGGGCGTGCGCGCGCACGGCATCGACGTGACGGAGCGTTATGCCAAGCCAGCGAAGCTCCAGGATCCAACGAACCCGACAGCTGGATCCACCTCGGCCGAAGACGCGCTCGGCAGGCAACTCGATCGCTTCTTCGCCGCGGACGAATCGACGCAGGCTGCATTCGAGTTCGACCGCAATCTCGATGCGGAGCTGAAGACGAAGGCGGGCGACGCGCGGATGCGCGAACTCGCGTTTTCCGCATGGAAGCGCGCGCCCCACGCAACCATGCGCGAGGACTTTGCGGGCGATCGCGTCCGCGCCGGCGGCAAGGAGAGCCCGTATACGAAGAAGCAGGTCGGCGAGAAGCCGGCGAACGGCTGGGGACTCGTCGTGGCGATGCACGGCGGCGGTGGCGTGCCGAAGGAGATCAACGACAGCCAGTGGCGCCACATGGAGATCTACTACAAGGATCACCCGGAGGCCGGCGGCTACGTCTATTGCGCATTGCGCGCGCCGACGGACGAATGGAATGGCTTCTACACGGACTACTTCTATCCCGTGCTGGAGCAATTGATCGCGCAGATGGTCGTCTGCGCCGACGTCGACCCCGACAAGGTCGTCGCGATTGGCTACAGCCATGGCGGCTACGGTGCATTTGCAGTGGGGGCCAAGATGCCGCATCGCTTTGCCGCAGTGCACGCGAGCGCTGCCGCGCCGAGCGACGGGCAGACGGTCGCGACGGGGCTGCACACGCTTGCGTTCTCGTTCATGGTCGGCGGAAAGGACACGATGTACGGAAGGCGCGATCGCTGTGTGACCTTTGGCGCGACGCTCGACGCGCTGCGAACCGAGCATCCTGGTCTTTACTCGAATGCGTCATTCACGCTGGTTGAGAAGAACGGTCACACGGGCCTTCCTGACCGCGATCTGCTCGCGCAACTCGTGAAGGCCACGCGCGTCGTCACGCCAGGAGCGTTGCGTTGGGAACCGACGGACACTGTCGTGCGCGATCACTACTGGCTGCGCCTCGATGCGCCGGCCTCTGGCCAACGACTTGAGGCCCGGTTGTCCGGCAATGAGCTGCGCGTTGCGCTCGGCGGGGCCGTGGCAACCGCTTGGCTCGACGCGCGCCTCGTCGACCTGAGCAAGACGATGCGGGTGGTCGACGAGCAGGCGCAAGGCGAAGTGACGCCGTCGCCGTCGCTCGGCACCTTGTGCCGCACCATGGCGCAAAGCCGCGATCCGCAATTGGCGGCCAGTTGGATCCTGCCGTTGCGTTGAGTCGCGGCCCGGCTCAGCCGACCAGTGAGCGGCCGTGTAGCACGAACAGCACGACTGCCAGGTAGCAGGCTCCCGAGATCAAGAGCGGCGGGTCACGGAACAGCAGCTTCGACGGATCGCCGCCTTCGCGGTGGCGGTAGACCAAGAACAGGTAGCGAAACACGCCGTAGGTCACGAATGGCACCGTGTACATCAGCGCGTCGGTGTGGTGGCGCGCGATCGTTTCGGGACTCACGGTGTAGAGCGCGTAGGTGAGGATGCTCAGCGCCGCCAGCGGGCCGATCAGCAAGCCGAGCAGCGGCTCCGAGTAGTCGCGCATCGTCACCCGTGTTTGGCCTTGCGCCTTGGACTGATTGCTGAGTTCTTCAAACCGCTTGCAGAACCCGAGGAAGAGCGCAAAGAAGAACGTGCACAGCAGGATCCAGTGCGAAGCCTCGACCGCGATCACCGCAGATCCTGCTCTTACGCGGATGCCAAAGCCGATCGCGATGCACATGCAGTCGAGCACGACGACGCGCTTCCACCAAAACGTGTAGAGCAGATTGAGGAGCAGATAGCCGAGCGGCCAGGCGGAGAAGGCTCCCGAGGGTGGAGTGAATCCAGGGAAGGCGAAGCGCGTGATGCCAGCGTCGGCGGACATCGCCAGCGCGAAGGCTCCGCCCCAGCAGACGACTAGCAAGGCTATCGCCCCTTGGATCGGCAACTCGCCCGACGCGATCGGACGCTGACGCTTCTCCGGGTGCAGCCGGTCCGCGTGGCGGTCGACGATGTCGTTCAGCACGTAGACACCACTGGCGGCAAGGCAGAAGGCGGCAAAGGCCAACAAGCCTTGGACCCATGCGCCGCCAGCAAGCAGGCGCGGTGTCGACGATTCGCCGAGTGGCGTGAAGAACAGCAGCGGCGCGAGGACCAACAGGTTCTTCACCCACTGGTGCGGTCGCAGCGCCTTCAGGCCGTGCAGGAGCATGGCACGCGATCATCGGTTCGCATCGCGCGAAGGCAAGTTCGCGTCGTTTCGCAGAAGGACGCGGCCCGCTAATCTGCTCCGCCTCGTCCGCATGAAGCAAGACCGCACCAAGGGCCTCGACGGCCTGTTTCGACCCCGCTCAGTCGCCGTCATCGGCGCGAGCCGCCGTGCGGGCTCCATTGGTCGACAGGTCGTCGCCAATCTGATTCGCGGCGGCTTCACGGGCCCGGTCTACCCGGTCAATCCGAAGGCCGAGGTCGTCCTGTCGGTTCCCGCCTACCGATCGGTGGCGGCGATCCCCAGCCCGGTGGATCTGGCGGTGCTCGTGGTTCCGCCGGACGCGGTGCTGAAGGTCGCGCAGGAGTGCGGCAAGAAGGGCGTGAAGGGCCTCGTCGTGATTACCGCCGGCTTCCGCGAAATCGGCGGCGAGGGCATTGTCCGGGAAGAGAAGCTCGCCGCGATCAGCAAGCGCCACGGCATGCGCGTCATCGGCCCCAACTGCATGGGCATCGTCAACGCCGAGGCCGGCGTGGCGTTGGATGCGAGCTTCTCGGCGACGCTGCCGCAGCCGGGCGCAGTGGCGATGGTGTCGCAGTCCGGCGCGCTCGGCGAAGCCATCCTCGCCGATGCCGCGCAAGCTGGGCTCGGAGTCGCGATGTTCGCATCGGTTGGCAACCGCGTGGACGTGACTGCCGCTGACCTCTTGGCGTATTGGGAAAACGACCCGCAGGTGCGCGTGATCCTGCTTTACCTCGAGACCGTTGGCGAACCGCTCGAGTTCGTCGAAGTGGCGCGCCGCGTTTCGCGCAAGAAGCCGATCATTGCCGTGAAGTCAGGCCGCAGCGATGCCGGCGCGCTCGCGGCCTCCTCGCACACGGGCTCGGTCGCCGGTGCCGACGTCGCGGCCGACACGATGCTCGCGCAGTGCGGTGTGCTGCGCGTCGACAACTTCCGCGACATGTTCGCGCTGGCGCAGGCGTTGCTAGACCAGCCGCTGCCGAAGGGACCGCGCATGGCGGTCGTCACCAATGCGGGCGGGCCCGGCATCCTCGCGACGGATGCGCTCGCGGGCCTCGGCATGGAAGTCGTGCCGTTGTTGCCGGCGACCGAGCGGGTGTTGCGCAAAGTCCTCCCGGTGGAGGCTTCGGTCCGCAATCCAGTCGATCTCATCGCGTCCGCTGACGCCGCGCGCTATCGGGCTGCGCTCGGTCCGGTCGTCGCCGACGAGACGGTGCAAGGCATCGTCGTGCTCTTCGTGTCGCCCGTGATGATCGATGCCGCGGCGGTTGCGCTGGCGATCGTCGATCAGACGCGCGGCTGTGGTCGGCCGGTGCTCGCATGCGTGATGGGTCGCCAACGCGGCGACGAGGCGCAGCGAATCCTGCGGGACGCGGGCATTCCGGTGTTCCGCTATCCCGAGGATGCCGCGACGACGCTGCGTCAGATGCTGCGACGAACGCGTTGGCTCGAGCGGAGGCCGCAGCGCGTGCCCAACCTTCGCGTCGATCGCGATGTCGCGCGCAAGATTCTGCGCAAGAAGGGCCGCGTGAGCGGATGGCTCAGCAGCGCGGAGACTGAGGTCGTCCTCGCTGCCTACGGCATTGCGTTCCCGGCATCGCGCCGCGTGCATACGCCTGGCGAGGCCGTGGCCGCCGCCCACGAACTGGGCTGGCCTGTCGTGTTGAAAGCCGAAGCCGCAAGTCTCCTGCACAAGAGCGAGCACCGCGCGGTCCGGGTTGGGCTGAAGCATGGTGACGAGGTGTTCGCCGCTGCCGCTGACTTGATCGAGCGCCTGAAGCCGGCCTTCACCGACCTGCGGCTGCAGGTGCAGGCGCAGGCGCAGGGGCACCGCGAAGTACTGATCGGGATGACCCGCGACGTGCGCTATGGCCCGCTGTTCGCGGCCGGACTCGGCGGCGTGCAGGTCGAAGTGATGCGCGATGTGTCGATCCGCGTCGGCCCGCTCGACGGCAAGGATCCGCACGAGATGTTCGAGCGATTGAAGGGCGCGCCGCTCCTCGCTGCGTTCCGCGGCGCGCCGGCCGCCGATGTCGCCGCCGCTTGCGACGCGCTGTTGCGCATCCAGCAGCTCGTCGTCGACTTCCCCGAGATCGCCGAAGTCGAAGTCAATCCGTTCATCCTCGCAGAGAAAGGCAAGCGCAGCGTCGCCGTCGACGGCCGGATGCGCGTGGAGCAAGCATGAGCAACACGAGCCAGAGCCCGCGGTTTTCGTTGGTGGTTCCGATCTACAACGAATCCGACAACGTCGCCAATCTGCTCGACGAGGTCGAGCAAACGCTGGCGCCATGCGGCCCGTTCGAGGCACTGTTGGTCGATGACGGATCGACGGACGACAGTCGAGGTCGCATGCAGCAATGGAAGCAGCGCCGCAACGCGACGTGGCTGCGCATCGTCCAGCTCGAGAAGAACTGCGGCCAGAGCGGCGCAGTGATGGCCGGGGTCGAGCAGGCGTGCGCGCCGATCGTGGTGACGCTCGACGGCGACATGCAGAACGACCCGCGCGATCTGCCAGAAATGGTCGCAATGGTCGAACGCAATGAGGCCGATGCCGTCGTCGGGGTGCGCCGCAAGCGTCAGGACACCTGGACCCGGCGTCTGAGTTCGCGCATCGGCAACGGCGTGCGCAACTGGGTCACGGGTGACAAGGTCACGGACGCTGCGTGCGGCATCAAGGCGATCCGACGCGAATACTTCCTGCGCGCGCCGCACTTCGTCGGCATGCACCGATTCATGGCCACCCTCGTGCGTTACCAGGGCGGCAAGGTCGTCGAACGCGACGTCAACCATCGCCCGCGCGCCGCCGGCGTCGCCAAGTACGGCATTGGCAATCGGGCGCTGCGCGGACTGCGCGATTGCTTCGCGGTGAGTTGGCTTCGCACTCGCATCCTCCGCCAGAAGGTGCGGGGGGTCACGTGAGCACGTATCGCGCAGCCCTGCTGCTGTTCGTCGCTGCTGCGCTGGCGATGCTGCCGCAGGCGTTGACGCAAGATTGGATCGGCACCGAAGGCCGTCGCGTGCAGATTGCATCCGAGATGGCGCAGACCGGTGGATGGGCGGTGCCAACGCTGTTCTTCGAACCGACGTTCGCAAAGCCGCCGCTGCACTACTGGCTGCTCGCGGGATTCCAGTCGTGGCTCGGTGGCTCGCACCTGGCGTTGCGGCTGCCGTCGATGCTCGCAGTCTGGTTGCTCGCGACCCTCGCGTATTCGTTGCAGCGGCGCGTGTTCTCCGAGGCTGCGGCGTGGATTGCCGCGCTCGGCATCGTTTTCTCGCCGCTCGTCATCCACTCGTTTCCCACTGCCGAGATCGACCCGATCTTTGCGTGCTTCACCGCTTCGTCGCTGTGGATGCTTGCCTACGGCGCCGCTCGCGACGACCGGACATCGCTATTCATGGCGGGCTTGCTCGGTGCCGGAGCGCTGCTGACGAAGGGCGCGCCGTATCTGTTGTTCGCGGCTGGCGCGTGGGCGGTCTGGATTCGTCATCGCCGCATGCGAGGCGTCGTCTTCTACGTGTTGCCGCTGCTCGCGCTGCCGCTCGTGTGGGTCGTGGCGCTGCAAGCCGCCGCCGATGGCTCGCAAGCTGCCGAAGTAGCGGGTCGCGAAACGATGGGGCGGTTGTCGGGTTATCGGTGGAAGCATCTTTTCGAGTTGCCGGGCTACTTTTTTCGCGCGGCGCTAATCCAGGCGCCGTTCGTGTTCTGGTGCTTTTGGGAGCATCGCGGCAAGCGCGACGCGCGGATGGGTTCGGACGATCTGCTGCTGCGCATGTGCAGTGGCGCCGCAATCCTCGCCGTGGCTGTCCTCGCGGTCTTTCCTGGCAAGCCGACGCGCTACCTGTTGCCCAACGTGCCGCTGTTCACGTTCGCGGTGGCGCCCGCAGTCGCGCACTATGCCTTGCATGCAGGCAAGATCGCGGGCGTCGGGACCTTCTCATTGCGCGTGATCGGCGCAATCGGCGCGGCGTTGCTGCTAGCGCTGCCATGGTTGCCAGCGCCCATCCCGCCGCGGACGCCGGCCTTCGCGCTCGCGTGCGCGCTCGTGCCGCTTTGGGTGGTGACGCCGCGCGCGCTCGTCGCAATGTGTCTTTGGTTGCCCTTGCTCGCCAGTTGGACGGTGCTCGCAGATTGGCGCGATCGCTGGATGGAGAGCCCGCGCGCCGTCGAACCCTACGGGCCGACGCTGTCTGCAGAACTGCGTCGCATCGGCGCAGCGCCTGACGCGATCGAAGGCTACGGCCACGTTCATGGAGCGATGCTGCTGGGCGCCGATCTGCTGCCGACGGGCCAAGAAGCAGTCCATAAGGCGCCTCGCTCGCGCTTCGTTCTGCGCGAGGGCGTTGGCGTGCCTTCGCTCGGCGACGCCTACCAAGAGCGCTTGCGGTTGCGCGCTGGCAACCTCATCTTCGTCGTCGAGGAGAAGACCGAGCCGCGATGACTCGCGTCCTGGTCGTCCGCCTCTCGGCGATGGGGGACTTCGTCCAATCGCTTGGCCCGGTGCGCGCACTGCACGAAGCGAGGCCGGAGCTGGAGTTGTGCTTCGTCACGCAGCGCGAGAATGCGCCGTTGCTGCTTGGGCTCCCATTCGTCACGAGCATCGTCGAGCACGATCGGCGCGGGGGCGTTGGCGCGTGGATCCGAACGCGCGCTTCGCTGCGCCGGCTCGGATGCGAAGTCGCGCTCGACCTGCAGGGAAACTGGAAGAGCGCGGCATGCGCCTTTGTCTCCGGCGCACGCGAGCGCATCGGCGCTGCCGGTCCGTGGCGGCAAGAACCGATGAGTCGCGTGCTGTTGACGCGCGCGGTTGCAGTCGATGGGCCGCGTCACCCGGGCTTCTTGGGCCTTTCGATCGTGCGTCAACTCGCGCCCAATGCCCGCGCCACCGCGCCACAGCTGTGTGCGACTGAGGACGAAGTTCGCGCAGCGGCAGCGGCGGTGCGCGCGGTAGGCATCGATCCGTCGCGACCCTTCGTCGTCGTGTTGCTTGGGCGGCCAGGCGATCCCCGCAGCCTTCGGCACGTGGCGATCACGGCGGCGATGGCTGCGTCGCGACCGGTGTTGGTGGTGCTCGGGCCGCAGGAACACGGCATCCCGACTCCCGCTGGTGCGGTTGTCCTGCGGCAAGAACGGGGGCAGCTGCGGACCTTGGTCGGGCTCGGCGAGTTGCTTCGGCGGCGCGGTGGCGAGGTCCTCGGCGGCGACCAAGGACCGGTGCATGTTCTTGCGGCGACGGGTGCTTCGACGACGGTGTGGTTCGGACCGCAGGCACCCGAACGAACCGCCGCCCCGCTCGCGCAGGCTTTGCAGCACCCGCAGCCGCCGAAGTGCATGCCGTGCGAGCAGTCGCGCTGCACGCATTCTCACGGGCCGGTCTGCATGGACTTTGCCTTAGGCCAGGGGCGCAAGGTCCCGCCGCCAGGTTGGCTCGACCGCCGCCTTGGCTAGCAACCCGTCGCAGCGCGGAGGCTGCGGGCGAGCCTCGCATTCTTGCCGATCGCCCCGTCGTGAGAACTGCGTCGAATCCAAGGATTCGACCTCGTTCTCGCCATTTGAACTCGACCAGCTTGCCAAGCCCTTGGTGACGCAGCCCTGCTTCAGTGGGCTGTTGCGCGGTGCATGGTCTCGCGCGCGCAAGGTGACGGGTGGTCCTCGCGCCCGCATTCGCTAGGATCCGGCGCATGTCCGCGGGCATTCCCAAGAACGACGCATCGGTCCTCGAGACCTTTGTGAACCCACGCGCAGGTCGCGACTACGAGATCCGCTTCGAGTGCCCGGAGTTCACTTGCTTGTGCCCGAAGACCGGGCAACCCGACTTTGCGACGATCCGCATCCGCTACACGCCTGCCGAGATCTGCGTGGAGCTCAAGTCGCTGAAGCTCTACCTGTGGAGCTACCGGAGCGTCGGCGGGTTTCACGAGGCGGTCACCAACCGCGTGTTCGACGATCTCATCGCGCTCCTGGCGCCACGTTGGATGGAAGTCGAAGCCGAGTTCAAGGTGCGCGGCGGTATCTACACGACGGTGGTGTGTCGGCACGGCGCGCGCTGCTGAGGGCGGCGGGCTGCGGCTGGGGGTGGTTCCGACTGTGCACTCTGGGCCGGGCTGGGAGTGGCCCCTGCGCGTGGTGATCCACTTTTCTGCGAGACGGCGACGCAACGGTCCAACCGTGTGCCGATGTAAGTGGTGAATTCGCACAAGATTATGGGTGAACACTTGTGAGGCCCTGGGCGGCGCCTGCACTTTTTCACCATCGAGCTTGACCGGCTGCCCTAGCTCGCTACCTTCCCCCGCCCCACTGAGAGGCCTACGGCCCCTGAGTGGATGATCTTTGGCATTCTGGGTGGCCTCGAAGTCGAGCGTGTGAGTACGTGAAAAGCAGGTAGGCGTTGCCGCAAGGCACGCCGGGCCTGCCAGCCGCCCGCGGCGAAAGCCGTGGGTAGACACTGGACGAACAACTTCAAAAGTGAAGGGTTTGATCCTGGCTCAGAACGAACGTTGGCGGCGTGGATGAGGCATGCAAGTCGCACGTGAAAGTCGCAAGACGAGTAAAGTGGCGGACGGGCGAGTAACACGTAATCGAGCTGCCCATGAGACGGGGATAACCTCGGGAAACCGAGGCTAATACCCGATGGTCTCACCGAGCTGCATGGCTTGGTGAGTAAATGCTGGGGTTCTTCGGGACCTGGTGCTTGTGGAGGTGATTGCGGCCCATCAGCTAGTTGGCGGGGTAAAAGCCCACCAAGGCGAAGATCAGTAACCGGTATTAACGTACGAACGGTCACATCGACACTGAAACACGGGTCGGACTCCATATAGGAGGCAGCAGTGGAGAATATTGTGCAATGGACGAAAGTCTGACACAGCAACATCGCATAAACGCAAAGGATAATGACCAATGTAGTTACAGAGCCGTCCAAATTAGCGTGCCAGCA
>SXGT01119217.1_pt1 | contig 21198 bp, 12 predicted proteins | sample 3176221 | NCBI WGS metagenome assembly SXGT01 (sample SAMN11356862, study PRJNA531348) | freshwater metagenome | isolation source: freshwater sample F1-120 | place: China: Fuxian Lake, Yuxi | collected 2017-12-25
GAGCCTACGGTAGAACAAGCCCCAACCTTGGGGCGCATCATAAAACCATAAACCAAGAAAAGCGCCGACTGCGTCGGCTCTTAATAGGCAGGGACATTTCTAACGAGGTAACGATGGGGACATTTCTAACGAGGCTTGACAATATTTCGATTTTGCCTTGACAAAAAACCACCGTTACATATACAATACAATTCAAGGGGGAACTGCGCAGGCAGTCTGTCTGCAAAGCCCTCCCTATTCGCACCTTTGGGACTAGCCCTGTCGCCTTCCCGCGGTGCTCCCCGCCCCGTCAGCGGTCGACCCTACGAGAAAACACCTATGAGACTCTTACCGTTGGCCCTGCTATCCCTTCGGGTGCTCTGCGCCCAGACGCCTGCCCCGGCGACCACACCCGCACCAGCACCAGCGCCTGATCCCGCGCCGAAAACCTGGTCCGCGGGACCGATCGATTTCAGCGGAATTTTGGACGGCTATTACAGCTTCAACTTTAATCACCCGGACTCGGGTTTTACCACGTTACGCAACTTTGAAGTTCGCGCCAATCAGTTCTCCCTGAATATGTCGAAGCTCAGCATGAGCCACACCCCGGACCCCGTAGGCTTCACGTTCGACGTGGGCTTTGGACGCGCGTGGAAGGTCTTTCATGCGACCGACCCGGCCGGACTCGACGTGGTGCAGTACATTCCGCAGGCCTATGTCTCCCTGAAGCCAAAGAGCTGGGGCGGCTTCCAATTCGACTTCGGGAAGTTCTACACCTCCGCGGGCGCGGAACTCACCGAGAACAACCTCACCTGGTCTTACGGGCGTGGCTATCTCTACACGAACGGGCCTTACTACCACTTCGGCGCTCGCGCCACTAAACCTGTGGCTAAGAACTTCACCGTCGGAGTGCAGTTGGTCAACGGCTGGAACAACGTCGAAGACAACAACACAGGTAAGACTCTCGGGTTCACCACGGCGTGGACCGGAAGTAAGGTTTCCTGGTATAACACCTACTATACGGGTCCGGAGAAGAATAAGAACAACGACGGCCATCGCCACTTCTACGACACGGTGCTCAACATAACGCCCAGCGCGCGAACCCTCATTTATGCCAACTTCGATTACGGCAGGGAAAACCGGGCGTTTGGCAACCAGGCGGCGGAGTGGGTCGCGATCGGCGTGGCCGGCCGGGTGCAGACCAGCAGTCGCACGGCGTTTTCGTTGCGCTATGAGAATTATAACGATCACCAGGGCTTCATCACGGGCCAGGCTCAAACATTGAACAGCTTCACCGCCACCGGTGAGTACAAGTGGGTGGAAGGCCTGCTGGCCCGCCTGGAATACCGCCGCGATTGGTCCGACCAGGCCTACTTCGAACGCGGCTTTCAGGGGCTCCACAAGAACCAGGACACGCTGACACTCGGATTCATCGCCTTCTTTGGCCCCAAGTAACTGGCGCTACAGCCCGGCGGAACCGCGACGCCGGGGCGGGTGCCATGTCAGGAAGGTATCGGAACCACTAAGCGCGCTAGGTGACGATGCCCACACAAGAAATTACGAAACGACCCTAGCGAGGGGTTGCGGGGCCAAGCTCTTGCCGCTCCAGTCGATCGACCGGAGCGCCTTCGTCATGCGGCCTAGCTAATACTGTACACTCGTTGTTGGCAGGTCATTGTCCATGAACTCTCTACGACGTGATAAAAACTGCGAAACGACGCCCGCCCGTGATGTGATTCCATGAAGTATTGCCTCTTTTTTCTCGTCGCCGCATCCCGCATGTCAGCGGTGTCGCCGCAACCCTTGAGACTCGTCCTCGCGCCCGGAAATCCCCTGCTGTTCGGCCAAGGCTCAAAGCAGGCGCTGGTCGCGGTTGTGAAGTACTCGGACGGTACCGAGCAAGATGTAACTTCGGCGGCTAAATTCGATTCCACAAAGCCTTCGGTGGCAACGGTCGACGCGTCCGGCATCGTGACCTCGGCCGCGAATGGCGGAGCTGTGATTCGCGCCCGGTTCGGGACACTTCAAGCCTCGACCTCGGCTCTCGTCCAACAGGGCGCCGTACCTCAACCCGCAAGCTTCAATGCCGACGTGATGCCCGTTCTCACCAAGTACGGCTGCAACGGTGGAAGTTGCCATGGCGCGCTCAACGGAAAAAACGGATTCAAACTCTCGCTGTTCGGCTACGAACCCGACGCCGACTACGAAATGATTGTGAGCAAACACGAAGGCCGCCGCCTGAAGATCGCCGACGCGGAACAAAGCCTTCTGCTCCTTAAACCTACCTTCGCCGTCCAGCACGGGGGCGGCAAGTTGATCCGGAAGGACTCGCCCGATTACAGAACGCTCGCCGCCTGGATCGCGGGCGGCGCAAAGCGGGACCCTGCGTCCGAGCGTAACGTTGTCTCGCTGCGAATCGAGCCGCCCGACGGCGTGCTCTACGGCAAAGAGACTTCGCGCCAATTGCTTGTCACCGCGCGCTACTCCGATGGCTCCGAACGAGACGTCACGCGCACGGTGAAATACCAGTCGAACGACGATTCCATCGCCAAGGTGAGCGCCGAAGGCCTTGTTACCGGCGGGCGCGGAGGCGAGACGGCCATTGTCGTGCGCGCGCCGGGCATTGCGGCCGCCGCGAAGGTCGGCGTGGTTCGGGAACTGATCGACGTGCCCGCCGTGAAGCCGTTTAACTTTATCGACGAACACGTTTTCGCCAAGCTACGGAAGCTGCGCATCCCTCCCTCAGGACTCGCCGGCGATGCCGTTTTTCTTCGCCGCGTTTCGCTCGACATCATCGGCCTGATTCCCACTCCCGAGGAGGTTACCGCTTTCCTCGCGGACAAGCGTCCGGATAAGCGCGCCCGAGCCGTGGACGAACTACTGAAGCGCCCCGAGTACGCCGACTTCTGGGCCATGTACTGGGGCGACCATCTCGGCAATACGAAGCAGCTTCTCTACAACAAAGGCCCATACGTCTTCACGCGTTGGCTACACGACGTGTTTGCGCGGAATACGCCGTACGATCAGTTCGTGCGCGAGATGCTGACCAGTTCGGGCAACATGTTCGACGCGGCCGCCACCAGTTACTACCCGTTGATGAAGAAGGAGCAGGATCTGGCTTCGATCACAAGCCAGTTGCTTCTCGGAGTCAGCATCGAGTGCGCGCGCTGCCACAACCATCCGCTCGAACGCTGGACGCAGAACGACTTCAACGGAATGTCCGCGTTTTTTTCGCAAGTGCGCTACAAGGGCGCGGGGCCGCGCAACAACGAACGGGTGCTCTATGTCGATTACAAACGCCAGTTCCAGCATCCCGATACGAAGAAAGTGTACCTGCCGAAGCCCCTCGACGGACGTGAAATTGCCCCGGATGAGACGACCGACAGGCGTGAATCGCTCGCGGACTGGATGACCGCGCCGTCGAATCCGTTTTTCGCGAAAGCGATTGTTAACCGGATGTGGCGCAACTTCATGGGACGCGGTCTGGTCGAGCCCGTGGACGATTTCCGCGTGACGAATCCCTCGACGAACGACCCTCTACTCGCGGATCTTGCGCGCGACTTCGTGGAGCACGGCTACGATCTGCATCACCTGATCCGCACTATCACGGCTTCCCGGGCCTACCAGTTGTCAGGCGAAGCAAACGAGCACAATCGCGACGACAAGATGGCGTATTCGCGCCATTACAGCCGTAGGCTAACGGCTGAGCAACTGCTCGATTCGATCGCGCAGGCGACGGGTGTTCCGGAGGATTTCAGGTCGCTCTATCCGGGAACGCGAGCCGCGCAGTTGCCTGAGCCGGAGATCGAATCGTACTTTCTCGAAGTGTTCGACCGCCCGAGCCGCCAACTGATTTGCGAGCGGAAGCAGCCGCCGACACTCAATCAGGCGTTGCACCTGATCAGCGGAGACACGATTCAGAAAAAGCTTACCGATCCGCGCAACGTACTGGCCAGACTGTCAGGGGCGCGGGTGGACGAGACCGTCGAGGACTTATACCTGCGAACGGTTTCCCGGCATCCGGACGGGACCGAGAAGCAGGCCGCGCGGCAGGCGATCTCCAAGGCCGGATCTCAAAAACGCGGGATGGAAGATGTGTTTTGGGCGCTCCTGAATTCGAAGGAATTTCTGTACAATCATTGAGGGCGATTATGAAGGTCACCAACCATGCCAATCCGTTCGGGCGGCGCGATTTCATGCGCATCGGCTCGCTGGGCGCTCTGGGTGTGACGCTCGACGGAACGCTTCGCGCGGCCGGCGCGGCGAATGCCGCAAAGAAAGATCTGTCTGTAATTCTGATCTGGCAGAGCGGCGGATCCCCTCATCAGGACACATTCGACATGAAGCCGGACGCGCCGAAGGAACTCCGGGGCGAGTTCAGTCCGATCCCGACGAATGTGCCGGGTATCCAGATCTGCGAGCACCTTCCGGTAACGGCGAAGCAGGCGGACAAATTCACGATCCTTCGTTCGATGAAATCGAAGGAGAACAATCACGAGCGTGCGATCAACTATCTGCTGACGGGATACCTTCCGCTGTCGACGCTCGAGTTTCCAAGCATGGGTTCGGTGGTCGCAAAACAGCTAGGCGCGAAGAACGGAATGCCCCCGTACGTGGCGATTCCCAATACCTTTCCATCTTACGGCGGCGGCTACCTGGGCGGTGAGTTCAACCCGTTCATTTCGGGCGACGCAAATGCCTCCGGATACAAGGTTCGCGATCTGACCCTGCCAACGGACGTCGATTGGTCGCGCGTCGATAACCGCCAATGGCTGCTGAAGCAGATGGACGACAAGTTCCGCAGGATCGACGCGAACACGGATTTCGACGCACTCGACGCTTTTCATCAAAAAGCCTACGATCTTATGCGGTCGCCGGTGGCGAAGAAAGCGTTCGATATTCAATCCGAACCGGAAGCCTTGCGCGAAAGATACGGCCGGACTCCGGTGGGGCAAGGCTGCCTGCTTGCGAGGCGATTGGTCGAAGGCGGCGTGCGGTTCGTCACCGTGGCAAAGGGCTGGCTAAACTACGACACTCACGGCGACAACTTCAATACCATGAAGAAGGTGCTGCTGCCTGAGTTCGACCGCGCATTCGGAACGCTGATAGAAGATCTGCATCAGCGCGGAATGCTTGATACGACACTCGTCATCGCGAATGGGGAATTTGGCCGCACGCCGAAGATCAACGCCGACGCCGGCCGCGACCACCACAACAAGGCATGGTCGGTTGTCTTCGCCGGCGGCGGTATTCCGGGCGGCCGGGTCCTTGGCGCGACAGACAAGACCGCGACCGAGGTCACGGACAATCCGGTGGAACCGGAAGATTTGTTGTACACACTTTATTCGATGATGGGCATCGACCCCGAACACGAATTTCAGACTCCGATCGGCAGACCGTCGAGGGTAGTCAACGGCGGCCGCATGATCCCGGGTCTATTTGCATGAGCGTATTTTCGTTGAAGGGCAAGACCGCGCTGGTGGCGGGCGCGAGCAGAGGCATTGGTCTGGCCATCGCAAAGTTGATGGCGGCCGAGGGCGCGCACACGATTCTCGCGGCGCGATCGATGGACGCGCTAGAGATCAACGCGGCGGCGCTAAGGGAGGCGGGCTTTTCGGCGCAGGCGGCGTATCTCGACTTCACCCAGACGGACTCGATCAAGGCTCTCGCGGAGTCGGTCGAAGCGCCGGACATTCTCGTGAACGTGTCAGGAACCAACATCCGCAAGCAGTTCGAGAAGTATACGAAGGAGGAGTACGAGTTGATCATGCAGACAAATCTGCATGGCATCGTCGAACTCACGCAAGTGCTGGGCGCGAAAATGGTGGCGCGCGGGCAGGGCGGCAAGGTGGTGAACATCGGGAGTCTGATGTCGCTTCTAGGTCTTCCGTATCTTTCCGTTTACGCCATCACGAAAGGCGCGCTTGGGCAACTCACGAAGGTGCTGGCAGCGGAATGGGGACGCCACAACATTCAGGTGAACTGTATTGCGCCTGGCTTCATCCTGACGGACCTGAATCGCGCGATGTGGCAGCAGGGGTTCATGCGCGACTGGCTGAAGGGCGCGCAGGCGAATCCGCGAATGGGGTCGCCCGAGGATATCGCGCCGCTTGCCGTGTTCCTTAGCGGCGCGGGTTCGGACTATATAACAGGCCAGGTGATTGCGGTTGATGGCGGCTACTCAACCACCGCAGTGTGGCCATACGAGCCGTGATCCCCGCGCTCCTGCTCTTCGCGCTGGTCGCGAACGCGCAGGTTCCATCGTCGAAGGACGCCGCGCCTCCGATCGAATTCTCCTGCCCCATGGACAAGGATGTCAGGGCGAAAGGCCCCGGTAAATGCCCCAGGTGTGGCATGAAGCTTGAGGCAGGCATTTCCGATCTGCTGGAGTTTCCGGTCAGTCTCAAGACGCTTCCAGCGCCAGTGCGCGCGGGCCGCAAGGCCACCCTCCAGTTTCGCGTGCTCGATCCGAAAAACGGCCGCCCCGTCAGAGACTTCGAGGTAGTGCACGAAAAGCTGTTTCACCTGTTCCTGGTTGACGAAGAGTTGCAGCACTTCGAACACGTTCATCCGGAGGCGCGGCCGGACGGGAGCTTCCATCTCGACACTGTGCTGCCCAGGACGGGCATCTACCGCATGCTCTGCGATTTCTATCCGAAAGGCGGTACGCCGCAGTTCGTGCCGAAGACTCTGACCACGGCGGGCTACTCGAAGCCGCTCCGCAAGCCGGATCTGAAACCCGACCTTGCCAGGAAGCAGGGCGAAAATCTGAGTGTAGGGCTTAGTCTGGAACCCCCGAATCCCATCGCCGGGCAGAAGACGCTGATGTTCTTCACCGTGGATCCAGCGAGCGGTCTCGAACCGCTGCTGGGAGCATGGGGGCACCTGCTGGCGGTTAGCGATGACCGGATCGACATGATCCACGAGCATCCGGCGATCGCGGACGGCGGACCGGTGATTCAGTTCAATGTCATTTTCCCCCGCGAGGCAGCGTACCGGGTATGGGTGCAGTTTCAACGCGCGGGAAAAGTGAATACCGTAGCGTTTACGGTTCCGGTCGCGCAACTCAGGTGAATCCCCCGGGCCTCTACCGGGACCCGGATGCGGCTTGGTTAGGCTGCCAAAGGATCTCGCACGCGCCTTCGGCGGCGCTTGCCCACCGGCTCCAGACAAACAGCGCGTCGCTCAGACGGTTGAGGTACCGAATCGCTTCTGGCGGAACCGGTTCCACGCGTGCCAGCGCCACGCAGATGCGTTCGGCTCGGCGGCAGACGGTGCGGCCGAGATGCAATTCGGCATTTAGGCGGGTACCACCGGGCAGTACAAACGAGCGAAGAGCGGCCAGGCTAGCATTCATCCGATCGATTTCGGATTCGAGCTGCGCGACTTCCGCGTCCGTCACGCGAGGCTGGTTCGGATGCACGTCTTCCGGCAAAGTGGCCAGAATGGAGCCGAGATTGAACAACTCGTGCTGCACGCGCAAAAGGATCGCCTGAAGCGTCGCGAGGTTGGAGGCTTCCGCGGACACCGCAGCCAGGCCGATGCAGGCGTTCAACTCGTCAACCGTGCCGTAGGCCTCGATCCGCGGGGAGTCTTTTCCAACGCTCTGGCCGCCAACAAGGCTGGTTTCACCCCCATCGCCCCGCTTTGTGTAGATTCGGTTCAGCGCGATGCGGGGTTCGTTGAATTCCATTCGGGTTACTACTCTGTGTCTTTCACCGCGATCGTCGTGCGCAGTCCCGGGACGACGCTCGCAATGCTTCGGTGAACGATTGCCACGACGACTGCAGGTGCGGGAGGTGCAGTCATCGGGATCTTGACGTTGATCTGCCAGACGCCGACCAGGCCGGGCGCGAGACCGGAAAACACAACATCGGCTTCGTCCACGAAGCCCGTGTTGATAATGACGCGAGGCTTCGCGTCGGTCGGGATTTGGCCGCTCGCCGCCGCGCCGTCGGGCGGAGCTCCTGGAACGACGCCCTGGCCCGTTCCAAAAAGCTGAATAATGGACCCCCGCGCCGCGGGTTTCTCCTCCGAGTTAGGGGTGTTGTCCTGATTGAGCGCCGCGACCTGCCCGTTACCCGCTCCGTTAACCGTGAATAGGGCGGGGGACGCTCGTTCCATCGGCAGCGTACCGGCGGCTATGACCTGGCCAGTAGATTTGCGGACAACCTCAAGATCCACGGTTCCGGATACTGGGGCGCTCGACGGGACCATGAAATTGATCTGGGTCGGAGAAACGTAGAATACCGGCGCCGGCTGTTCGTTTACGCGGACCTCTGTATCAGCCAGGACGCGCGGCAGCGGCAGAGAAAATTCTCCGTCGCCGCCGAGAACGAGCCGCCGCGCGGATAGAGGGATGTGATCGTCCCGGGCGCGAGCGCCCGGAAGGGCAGGGAACTGGCGGCGTTTAGTCCGGCGAGGCCAGGAAAGTGAATCGCGATGCGGTTTGCGCTATCCAAAATTAGCAGCGCGCCCGCGTTGTCCTGAGCAACCGCGAGCGGGGCAAACCCGAATCCGTTGCTCACGTTGACGACAAAGCCGTTACCCTGGAAATTGAGCGGGAGGTCGTCGAATTTCGGATAGCGGACGGCGCGAAGGCCGCCGGTGTCGGCGACCCATATTTCCCCGGTTTCAGGGCTCACGAAAATGCCCCGGGGCGCACTCAGCCTTCCCCGATCCGCGAGCGTCAACTGGATGGCGGAACGCGCGTCGGCCGAAGGCGTAAACGCAACCTGATCGAAGATCATCACGCGGCTGTTTCCAGTGTCGGCGACGTAGAGGCGTCCGTCTGTGTCTGTGGCAATGTGCCGCGGAGAGTTCATACGGTTGTCGGTGTCGCCGCCGCCCGTGCGAGTCGAAACGAAATCCGGCTGCCCGTAGACCTTCGAGGCCGTCATGCCGCTCGTGAAGTCCTTTGCCTTGCCTCCGAATAGCAGGACCCGGTTGTGTGCCGCGTCGGCGACAAGGAGGCCGTCATCTCCGGAGAAAGCCAAACCCCACGGGACCGCCATGGTCCGAGCGCTTGGGTCGCTAATCTTGAATGTGAAGCTTGTCTGACCCAAGACAAGGTTGGCCTTAGGAACGCCGTTCGCAATGTTGTCGAACGGCTTCGGGAATCGCAAGACCCGCCCATTTCCCGAATCCGCCACGTAGAGGTCACCTGCTTCGTCGAGCGCCAAGCCGATGGGGAGAAATAGCCCGGTGTCTGTCGGCTTGTCGACATCGTTTCCCGGATAGTTGATCATGGAGGAGCCAAAATCGCTCTGCCCGATCAGCAAGTCGGCCTTGGCTCCCGGCTTAGCGGTCCGGACGTCGCGATAGCCCAGAATGCGATGGTTGGCGCTGTCGGCGACGTAAAGCCTCGGCGGATTCGATTTCGAATCTACCAGGAGCGCCCCGCGATCGCCAAAACTGAACTCGCGGCCTTCCGCCAGGTTGACCGCGCCATATTTGAAATCGTCCTGACCGAGGAGCCGGGATGCCGGCAGGAACTGCGTGGGAGACTGGCGCGGCAGCACGAGAACGCGGTTATTTCCGGCATCGAGCACGAAGAGCTCGTCGCCCAGCGGGACCGCATCGATGGGAGCACGCAGGGAGTTGCCGGACGGCTCCGGCTGTCCGCGGTTCGGTCGCTGGCCGTTGAAATCCGGTTGTCCGAACACGCCTTTCGCCGGCGGCGAGAAAGCAGTGGATTCGGCGGGCCATCGCTCGAAGGGATCGTAGATCAGGATCCGATGAAGACGGGAGTCGACCACGGCCGGATTCGATCCACTGAAAAAGATAGCTTCAGGATTCTGGAGCGATGTTTCGTCGATCTGAGGAGGAGGCGGCTGGCCAGGCTGAAGCGTAACGGCTGCCCGAATCCCCAAGATCCTCGCAGGTGCTTTCCCGCTAAACAGCGGACTGTCGTAGACAACGACCCGAGCCAAGGAATCGGACACGTACAGTCTGCCTGCGGAATCCACAGCGATTCCGCCCGGGCTCAAGAGCCTCTCGCGGTTGATCCGGTTTTCCGCCGAAAGCGCCAATTGGGTAGAACCGATAAAGTCCGGCTGGCCGAAAAGCATATCCGCGCCTGGCTGGTTGGGCGCCCCGGGTCTCAGATCGGCCGCGCGATAACGGAGCACACGGTGATTACCAGCGTCGGAGAAAAAGAGATTGCCGCCAGCATCGAAGGCAAAGGCACCCCGGAACAGCGCGTTGTTCCCGTTGAGAAATACAGATTTCTCGGAGATGCCATCCGTGTTCGGTGTTACCGTATTGAGATCTGGTTGGCCAATGATCAAGTCCGGGAATTGCTCCGCCGCGGACAACGGTTTCGGAAAGCGTAGAATGCGATTGTTTCCGGAGTCGGCCACGTAGAGGCTGCCAGCAGCGTCCGTGATAACCGCGGTCGGGGCGGACAGGCCGGCCGAAAGAATCGAATTCGTGCGGCCCGGGCCCTGCGGGAACGTGCTGAACCGGTCCGGTTGTCCAATCACAATATCGGCCGGCGCGCCGTTTTTGAATTGAGAGGCATTCCGCCATGCGAGGACCCGATTGTTCCCGGTGTCGGCAATATAGAGAGCGGGGGGAGTCACGCTTGTATCGATCGCCAAGCCGGTAGGCTGATTCAACTCGCGGCCTTCCACAAGATTCGGAGCCGCACTGAGGACCGTCAATTGCAACTGGCCTAACCCGCGCGACGGAGTGCTGTTGAGCACCACCTGCGCGCGTCCGGCAAGAGCGCTGGACAATAACAGCCAGACGCCGAGTAGAATGCGAGGTTGATTCATGAACCGTTTGGCGGGCACGCCGCGGAAAAAACGTCCTCTCTCGAACATAGCATGGCTGTCAGAGCGTGGCAAACGCCACCTGGTGTTGCTGGTGTTGCGGTGCATTACCAAAGTACTAATGCGCCGAAGCCTATGAGCGAATAGGACTGTACGATTGAGAATACGGTAGTGCTCTTATTCCCTGTAACTTGCAAGGCGAGTACTAAGAGTACCAAAGTACGCCTTGACACTGAAGTTTGAGGGCTGTTACCATCCGTATACTGCCTTCGTACTAGTCGTTTTGCCGTGATTTGTCGTGCGCAGTTCCGCATTTTGCGATATTTGAGCCGCTGACATTAACAATTGAACATGCTAACCCGTAATCGACTTTATATTTTCGGAGCTCTACTGACGCCCGTGGCGCTGTTCGTGATCAGTTTGTCCGCCATGGAAATGGTGGAGAAGGATGGATGGCGCTTTTTCAATACCGGCAAGGAGATCGTTCAGACCCTAGGCCGCTTGGGCAAGGCGCTGGAAGCGAAGAACCTGGAGGCTGTGGAGAATTTCTACGCTGCCAAGTTCAAAGGCCAGAGGCTCGGTCTGAACAATTTGGAGTTGGTGACGGAAAAAGACGGGATAAGGAAGCTGCGGCTGAAATCGGATGGTTCGGCGGATACCCCCTCGGCGGCGGTGGAGGAGTGGCGGGCGTATGTGAACTCTTTCGAATCCGTCTCTGAGGTCGGTGTGCACATTCACCGCCTGGAAAAATGGAAGGACGATCTGATTGTCAGCGCGCGCTTTGAAATGATCGGTATTCCAAAAGGATTGCCTCGGTCGGTAATTGACCGGGCGTACTTCCGGATAAAGTTTGAACGCGAAAGCGGTGGACTGAAGATCGTTTCGGCGTCCTTGATTGAGGGCGAGCGGAGTTCGGGTGAAAAGCCTCATTTTGCCGACATATCAGCGGCCGCGGGCATCGATTTCAAGAACGAATATTATCCGGAGTTTTTGAAACAGAAACAGAAGCTGAAATTTGCGATGATTCGGTACGGCCCCGCTGGAATTACGACGGCCGATTACGATAATGACGGGTATCACGATTTGTTCATTCCGGACGGCGTGGAGTCAAAGTTGTTCCGTAATCGGGGCGACGGCAAGTTCGAAGATGTTACGGCGAAAGCCGGACTCGCGGGTCTCGACGGCGTCAGCGTGGGCCTGTTCGCCGATTTCGACAACGACGGCTTCAAGGATTTCTTTGTGAGCCGTACATTTAAGCCAAATCAGTTGTTCCGCAACAATGGAAACGGGACTTTTACCGATGTGACAAAGAAATCCCGAATTGAAGAGGATTGCTGCACGACGGTCGCGTCATGGGCGGATTACGACAACGACGGTTTTCTCGATCTCTACGTGGGCCGCTACCTCGATCCGCGTACGAAGATCCCAACAACGTTCTATGCGCGCAACGGCGAGCCGAACCAACTCTATCACAACAATGGGGACGGGACTTTCACTAACGTGACGGAAAAATCCGGGGTCGGCGAATTGGGGCTTTGCCTTGGAACGGTTTTCGGCGATTACGACGACGACGGATACCCGGACCTTTACGTGGTCAACGATTTCGGTCGTAAGACCCTTTACCATAACAACGGCAACGGCACGTTTACCGACGTGACGGTGAAGAGCGGAACGCTGGCCTACGGCGCCGGAATGAGCGCGTCGATGGGCGACTACGATAACGACGGAAAGCTCGATATTTACTGCACCAACATCCGTTCCGAGGACGCATGGTACGCCGAGTGGCCTACGGTAATGAGATACATGGCGAATTGCTGGAAGCAAGGCGTGTGGAAAACGGATATGCCGCTCTACTTCGAGGTCTTCAAGCAATCGGGCTTCGGATTTGTTGAAGTGTTTCAGCAGATGGCCTCCGGGAATACACTGCTGCGCAACAAGGGCGACGGGACCTTCGAGGACACCACCTGGAAGGCCGGTGCGAATCCGCTGGGCTGGTTCTGGGGTTCGTCCTTTGCGGATTTCGACAACGACGGCTGGCAGGATATTTATGCGGCGGACGGCTGGGTGTATAACTCGAAGGGTACAGAAATTGAGATGGAATTTCTCAATAATGTCGTGAGTAAGCAGGACGAATATAAGACAGGTATTTTTTTCGATCCGGAATATTTCGGCGAAATGTCGTGGCACGGCTGGGAGCACAACCGCCACTTGAGGAACAACGGCGACGGGACGTTCGATGAAGTGGGGACAGCGGCGGGAACGGATCTGATCCGCAATACGCGCGGCGTGGCGGTGGCGGATTTCTGGAATCGTGGCGTCCTCGACATGGCATTATCAGCGTCCACCGAAAAGCACGTCATGCTTCGAAACGAGGTAGGCGGGAAGCGCAACTGGCTGGGTGTGGAACTTGAGGGAACGAAGTCCAACCGGGATGCGGTCGGCGCCCGGGTGACGATCACTGTCAGGGGAAAGCTCCAGATGCGCGAGGTTGTGCTGGGCGATGGATACGGTTCGCAGAACACGCTCCGGCAGCACTTCGGGTTGAGCGATTCGACGGCCGTCGACGAGTTGACGGTGAAGTGGCCCCGATCGGCAAGCGTGCAGAAGTTCAAGAACGTGGCGGGCAACCGGATCATCCGGATTACGGAAGGCAAAGACGAACTCGTGGAGAGGCACTACAAAGGCCGAGCCAAGTGAAAACAGGCGGACCGAAGATATCAGCGGCGGCGGCGTTGTTGGTGACGGCGGGTTTGGGCGCGGCGGTTCTGAGCGAGCGGTGGTTTGAAGATATTACAGTAAAGGCCGGCGTGGCCATGAAGCACACCAACCGAGTCTTCGAGAACCCCTACGCGCACATCATGGCCGGGTATACGGCGCTTGGAGCATCCGTCGCCGTAGCCGATTACGATGGTGATGGCTTCGACGACATGTTCGTCACCGATTCCAGCGCAAGCGGAAAGAACCACCTGTATCACAACAACGGCAACCTGACGTTTACCGACGTTGGCGAAGCCGCGGGTGTGGCGAACGGCAACGATCCGAAGAACGCTTCCGCCGACTCGCTTTGGTTTGATTTCAACAACGACGGGCGGCCGGATCTTTTTGTGGCAAGGTTCGGGCAGAATCAACTCTTCGAGAATCTCGGCAGCGGCAAGTTCAAGGAAGTGACCATCGCGGCGGGCTTGAAGCGTTACATGAACTCGATCACGGCGATCGCGTTCGACTACGACCGCGACGGCTACGCCGACCTGTTTGCAGGCAACTACTTTCAGCCGGTGGACCTCTTTAATCCTGCCACGCCCCGCTTTTTCCCGGAGAGTTTTGAAACAGCGAATAATGGCGGCGGAGTAACCGTTTTTCGAAACAACGGGAACAGTACCTTTACGGACGTGAGCCTGAAGGTTGGCATCAAAATCAGCGGTTGGACGCTCGACCTGGGGCATGGCGACCTGGACAACGATGGCGACGAGGATCTGTATGTCGCGGCCGATTTCGGCACCGACCGCCTGTTCGCCAACAACGGCGACGGGACGTTTACGGACAAAACCGAATCCACACTAGGCATCGACACGAAGAAGGGGATGAATGTCGATATCGCCGATTTCGACAACGACGGCATGCTCGATATCTACGTCACCAACATCACCGACGACTACATGCGTGAAGGTAACTTCCTGTGGCATAACGATGGAAACATGGCGTTTTCCGATGTTGCCAGAGAGACTGGAACCTACGATACCGGTTGGGGCTGGGGCGCGAAGTTTTTCGATTACGATAACGACGGATGGCTCGACCTGTACGTGATGAATGGATGGGTTTCGGCGGGTAAAGACAGTTACGTGCCCGACATCTTTGCCATGGTGATCAAGCCGGGACTCGATTTCGCGGATGCCCGTAACTGGCCTCCAATGGGCAGCAAGAGCCTGAGCGGGTATCAGAAGAAGAGACTTTTTCACAACGAGCGGGGGCAGATTTTCAAGGACCAGGCCGCAAGGCATGGCCTTGACTCGACCCGCGACGGCCGCGGGATGGGCGTCGCGGACTTCGACAACGACGGCCGGCTGGATATCTTCGTGGCGAACGCGAACGGCGAACCGTACCTTTACCGCAATACGATACCCACGGCGGCACGCTGGGTGTCCTTCCTGTTGGAGGGTACAAAGTCGAATCGAGGGGCTATCGGCACACAACTGCGCTTGACGTCGGGCGGCAAGACCCACCTCCGCTATGTGAGCGGCGGCAACAGCTTCGCCGGACAGAGCAGCGCAAGAGTGCATTTCGGTCTTGCTGATACGGCGGCGATTGACAAAGTCGAAATCCGTTGGCCCTCCGGCGCAACGCAAACCCTCGCCGGCATCACGGCGGACAAGATTTACAAGGTGGTTGAAGGGGATTCGAAAAAGGCCGTACTGACGGCAAAGGCGTCCAGGAAATGAAGAAACTGATCGGGTGTTTGGCGATTGCCGGATTGGCGGCAGGCGCGGCTGTCGCCGCTTCAGGTGAGGCGGACTATCAGGCGGGAATGAAGGCTCTCGCCAGCAAAGACTTTTCGAACGCTTTGGGGAGGCTTGAAGCGGCGCTTGCCGCGGAGCCGGACAGTATCCGATTCGGCAGCGAGTACCGCCAGGCTGTGATCCAGGCAAAGGAGTATGACCGCTGCATCAAGTTCTTCGAAAAATTGACCGCTGACAGTCCAGCAGCGTCAAACGGGTTTCTGAATTATGGTTTCGCGTACGTGGACAAGATACCGGCATCGGGCGCGATTACGCAGGTGATTCTCGCGAACACGGCGCTTTCTTTCTTTACGAAATCGATCGACATCAAACCGAGCTGGATCGCTCTTTACACCCGCGGCAACAGCTATTTGTACTGGCCGAAGATCTTTGGCAGGGCGCACCTCGGGGTCGCCGATCTGGAGAAGGCAATGGCAATGCAAAAGTCCCAAGGCGGGAAGAAGAGCTATCATTCCCGGGCTTTCGTATCGCTAGGTGACGGATACTGGAAAATGGAAAACATCGAAAAGGCAAAGGCAACCTGGAAGGAAGGCCTCGCGCTTTTTCCCGACCATTCCGGCTTGAAGGCCCGCCTGTCGAAGGACGGCGACGACCTGAAGAGCTACATTGACGACGTGCTCGATCCGAACAAGCGCGTCGATACGAATCTGATTGAGATCTGGACAAACTAGTGAAACGAATTATTGCGTTTGGCGTTTCGATACTTGGGCCTTTCGGCATTTGGGCCTGGAACGGCGGCCTTGCACGGATCCGTTATGAGGAGGTCGGCGAAAAAAGCGGGGTCCGGGTCACGCATCATACGCGCCGGTTCAACGGAAAAAGCGCGGACGTGCTGCGAATGTTCACTTCGGGCGGCGCGGCTGTCGCGGTGGGCGACTACGACAACGATGGACTCGACGACGTCTTCGTGACCGATTCCGACAAGGGCACGCTAAGTCACCTGTTCCACAACGACGGCAACTTCAAGTTTACGGAGGTTTCCGCGAAGGCCGGCGTCGCTGAAGGGAACGATCCCCTTTCGATTGTCGCCGATGCGATTTGGTTCGACTACGACAGTGACGGGAAGCAGGATCTGCTGGTGGCGCGTTTTGGTACGCCTATTCTCTACCACAACGAAGGAAACGGAAAGTTCAAGCCGGTGGATCCCAAGGTTTCAGGGTTAAACAAGTTCGGGAACACGATCGCGGCTGTAACGTTCGATTACGATAACGACGGTTATCTCGACCTGATGTTCGGCAATTATTTCAAGCCGGAAAACCTGCTCGACCTTAAGACCCCTCACGTACTTCCCAACGACCTGGACAACGCGATCAACGGCGGGGGCGTGACTCTATGGCATAACAACGGCGGGAAGAGCTTCACCGAGGTAACCGAAAAGGCCGGATTCGCGAAACACACCGGCTGGACGCTCGACATCGGACACGGCGATTTCAACAACGACGGTCACCAGGATATCTACCTCGCCTGCGACTATGGAACCGATCGGATCTACTTCAACAACGGTAACGGGACCTTCCGGGACGCTACCGAGACCGCGATAGGAATCGACACAAAAAAGGGTATGAATGTCGACGTCGCCGACTATGACAACGACGGGTTGCTCGACATCTACGTCACCAACATCACCGACGAGTACATGAAAGAGTGCAACATGCTGTGGCACAACAACGGCGACGGCACGCTCACGGACCTCTCGAAGGAAACCGGCACTTGCGCCACCCTGTGGGGCTGGGCGGCGAAGTTTGGCGATTTTGATAACGATGGATGGCAGGATATCTTTGTGGTCAACGGACTGAGGTCGGCGAGCAAGGACAACTATATTCCAGTGCTGGTCAACATGATTACGACGCCGGGGATCGATTTCACGGACGTGCGGGTCTGGCCGAACATCGGCGAGATGACCTGGAGCGGTTATCAGAAAAAGAAAATGTTCCGCAATCTGGGCACCCAGGCGTTCAAGGAGATTTCAGCGGACGCGGGCGTCGATAACGACCTGGACGGACGCGGTTTGGGTGTGGGGGATTTCGACAACGACGGCCGCCTCGACATTTTCCAGACTAACGCCGACCAGCCGATGTTGCTCTACCGGAGCCGCACGGAAGGCGCGGGGAACTGGGTTCAGATGAAGTTGACCGGCACGAAGTCGAACCGGGATGCGATTGGCGCGCGCGTCACGCTGAAGACTTCCGGTGGGCAGACGCTGATCCGTGAGGTGAACGGCGGCAACGGCTATTCAGGTCAGAGTTCGAAGCTCCTGCATTTCGGCATCGGGCAAGCCGCAAAAATCGAGTCGGCCGAGGTTCGCTGGCCAAGCGGCAAAGTGGAAAAGATTACGGTCCCGGTCAACAGGATTTCCATGTTTACGGAGGGGAAGGGACTCACCAGATGAGCAGAGCTTCCACTGTCCTTTCCTTTGTCGGTACCGTGGCGGCGGGTTGCGCCGCATTCCTATTGCTCAGGGGCGCGGATGCGGGCGGTCCGCCAGATCGCATTTGGCAGCACCGAAATCTGGGAAAAGCGTTCTACGAGAATCCTACGACCCAGGTTCAGGCGGTCGACGAGTTCAAGAAAGCTCTCGACATGGCTCCGGACTCCGCCCGCGAGCGTTTGAACTACGGACTTGCCTTGTTGCGCGCGGGCAAGACGAAAGAAGGTGTCGCGGAAATCGAGAAGGCGCAAAAGCAGGACCCGAAGATCCCGCACACCTGGTTCAATCTCGGCGTCCAGTACAAGAAGGATTCCGAGTACGACAAGGCGATTCAGCAGTTTGAGCAAATGAGCAGGCTCCAGCCGGAGGAGCCCGCGACGCACTATAACCTCGGCGTGCTGTACAAGCTGGGCGGCAAGGCGGATGCAGCCATGAGGCGGTTTGAGACTGCTTCGAAGCTCGACCCGAACCTCGCGGGGCCGCATTTCCAGCTCTACAATGCATACCGGAGCGCGAACCGTCCCTCTGACGCAGCACGCGAATTGAAGGAATTCCAGGAAATCAAGAAACGTCAGGCGGGCGCGGCGATTCCGGAAGACCTGGAATGGAGCTTCTTCGCCGAGATCTATGAAACGCTGGACCCGGCGAATTCGAAGGAAGACTCCACCACGGGTCCGGAGGTGAAGTGGAGCGAGAAGAAGCTTGCCGACGGTCTCAACGCGCCGACTGCGGGCGCGTCGGTTCTCGATGCGGACGGTGACGGGCGTCCCGATGCAGTTGTGTGGTCCGCGAGCGGTATTCAGGTGTTCAAGGGCGGCTCAGTGAAGTCGGAGAACCCGGCGCTTGCTGCCGTCAAGGACGTGATTTCCGTGACTGCGGCGGACTTCAACAACGATGGCCTTGCCGATCTAACCGTGCTGTCGAAAACCGGTGTCACGCTGTTTGCCAATCAGAAAGGCGTATTCCAGAAAAATGCCGCCCAGCCGCCGGCCGGGGTGTACGCCAGGGCGGTCTGGATCGACCACGATCACGACTACGACCTGGATCTCTTTCTGCTCGGTGCAAAATGTGCGCTTGTCCGGAACAACGGCGCGGCCGGTTTCAGTGATCAGACCGCGGACTTTCCATTCGCGAAAGGCAATGCGACCTCTGGGGTTCTATTCGAGTTGATCTCGGACACGAATGGCTCGGATCTGGTCGTGGGGTACGAAGATCGCCAGGCGGTCCTTTATCGAGACAAACTCGCCGGGAAGTTTGAAGCCATGCCGCTCGACGCGATTCCTGCCGGCACGATATCGCTCGCGGCTCAGGACGTCGACAACGACGGGTGGATGGATCTCGCGGCTGGCTCGCCTTCAGGCATGACGCTGGCGTTCAATCGGGAGGGTAAGCTCCTGGCAGGAGCGTCGCCCGCGAGCGCACGCGGCCCAGTGACTTTTGTGGATTTGGAAAATCGTGGAATTGCCGATCTGGTGTCCGTAAACGGCATATCGCGAAATCTGGGCGCCGGGGCGTTTGCCCCTGCCAAGGCGCTGAAGCAGGCAGGCTCGGCGTTCGCGGCTGCGGATTTCGACGCGGATGGGCGCGCCGATCTGCTGATGGCCGGCGCCGATGGTTCCGTGTCGCTGCTGCGCAACGAGACCGAGACGAAGAACGGATGGATCAGGATCGCGCTCACCGGGGTAAAGAACGTAAAGCTTGCCCCAGGTGCGGAAGTTGAAGTCAAAGCCGGAGCGCGCTATCAAAAGAAGGTTTATGAGGGCATTCCCCTGGTATTCGGCCTTAGGGGGCACAAACAAGCCGACACGGTCCGCATCACGTGGCCGAACGGGTTGATCCAGAACGAGCCAAAACAGGCGGCGGGAAAAGCTTTCGCCTACAAAGAAGCACAGCGCCTGTCGGGTTCGTGCCCCATGATATTCACATGGAACGGCAAGGAGTTTGAGTTCATCACCGATGTTCTTGGCGTCGCGCCGCTTGGCGCGAGTTCGGGCGATGGCGAGTATTTTCCGGTCGATCATGACGAATACGTTCAGATTCCGGGAGAATCGCTCAAGCTCGAAAACGGCAGGTACGAAATTCGCATCACCGAAGAGCTACGCGAGGTTTCGTACCTCGACCAGATCAAACTGATAGCAGTGGATCATCCGGCGGACACGGAGATTTATACGAACGACAAGTTCAAGTCGCCTCCGTTTCCGGAGTTCCGGCTTTACGGAGTTCAGAAGCGCTTCGACTCCACGGCCGCGCGGGATCATAACGGTATGGACGTGCGGGCTCGGCTTTCGAAACGGGACCGTGTCTATGCGGACGGATTCAAGCGGGACTTTTCCGGCGTGGCCGAATTGCACCATGTCGACCTGGATTTCAAGGGCCGCGCGGATGGCAACAAGGCCGTGCTGATCCTGAACGGCTGGGTCGATTGGGCCGATGGGAGCACGTTCCTGGGTGCGTCGCAGGAGAGCAAAGACGGGCTAGTGTTCCCGTACCTGCAGGTGAAGGACAAGGCCGGCCAATGGCAAACGGTCATTTCCGATATGGGGATTCCGGCCGGTAAGCCGAAGACGATCGCGGTCGACCTGACCGGAAAATTCCTTTCGGATTCGCGGGAGGTGCGGATCGTGACCAACCTCTGCGTCTACTGGGATGAGATTTTCTTAAGCGAAGAGACAGGGACGCCTCAGACCCGGATAACTCCGCTCGTGGCCGGCACGGCGGGTCTGCGCTTTCGAGGTTTTTCGAAGCCCGTGATACATCCCGAGCGGAAACAGCCTGAGTCCTTCGTTTACGCGAATTGGATGGCCGGTTCGATGTGGAACCCCACGCCTGGATACTATACCCGTTACGGAGACGTGGCGGAGTTGCTGAACCTGGTGGACGACCGGATGGTGCTGATGGGATCAGGGGACGAATTGCGTCTGTCCTACTCCGCGGACGAGTTGCCCGCGGTGAGCAGCGGCTGGAAGCGGGATTTTCTGCTTTACGTCGATGGGTGGGCGAAGGACGGCGATGCGAATACGGCATACTCTCAGACGGTGGAGCCGCTTCCATTTCACGCGATGGCCGGGTATCCATACAAGGGGGGCGAACGCTTTCCGCAGACAGGCTATCAGAAAGAGTTCAACACGAGGCCCGCGCTGAGACTACTGCGTCCGCTCGCGGAACGCAGGAAATGAGGGCGCCGCTGTTGAGGGTCCGGACACAAAGACCTCCACGGCATGCACCGGCCGCGCTTCGTATGGCAGGGAGGCGAAAGCGCCTGTCCAAAAACGCGAAGCGGAATTCTTGTCAGGAACCAGCACTTTCATCCTTCGTCGTGCGCCGGAGAAGCATAGCTAGTGTCTAGTTGCATTAGTTCTGGGACTACTGTATGTTGAGTCATGCGCCGAAAGTCCGCGAAATTTCAGCTCAGCGACGAAGAGATGAAGACCTTAGAGGGATGGACCCGCCAAGGCAAGACGGAGCACCGTTTGGTCGAGAGGGCGCGGATTGTTTTGCTTGC
>SXGT01583279.1_pt1 | contig 21192 bp, 21 predicted proteins | sample 3176221 | NCBI WGS metagenome assembly SXGT01 (sample SAMN11356862, study PRJNA531348) | freshwater metagenome | isolation source: freshwater sample F1-120 | place: China: Fuxian Lake, Yuxi | collected 2017-12-25
AAACAGCACGTGCAAACAGAGGAAACTTGCAGAGTTCACGAGCGAGATCAGATTGGCTCAGAATCCAACGTGAAGGTCCAGGATGCGTGTCAACAGACAGATCCATTTCTGCATCAAAAAGTCGGCCAATGTGTGCGGAATCTCTTCCAGTTGTGGTCTCAAATGCATTTTGGGACTTGGACCACATGTGATTCGAAACCTGGTCGCCGACACCTTTTTGAAAACGGATCCCAGAAAGGTCTCAGATTACGGGTCTGTTTCTGCACCCGCAGATTGGGCACCCATCATGGGTGCCCAATCTGGCCGTTTAATTTTGAGCCTCGTTTTTTGAGCCAAGTCGGAGACCTCACCTAGAAATCATTTAGAGTTGGTCACTGTGTCTCGATTGTAGAGAAACAATGTGGGGGATTAGCGTGGACGAACACCACGGGGACCGGTCAGCATACAAGACCCGCGCATGCTCATGCGACCGCCGGATGTCGTGGGCGGATGCTGCCACAGGTGTACTATGATGTCAAGGCAGCACCCCAGTCCACGTCACAGGGCCGCCCGCCACAGATACGACACGACTCCACGTGCGCAAGTGCCCTTCCGAAATCGAATGACCGTGTCTGGGGAGCACCATACAAACCCGTGGACTTAAGTCACACTCGACGTGCGAAGGAGGCCGCTGCTAGCCGCAGACCTGAAACCCGACACTCTAGCGAACCAAATCCCTCGACCCTATGTTTCGCCAGGGTTGTGCAAGTCCGCCTGTTGTCGTGGCAACCTGGACGAACGTCCTGACTCATCAGCCACGCCTCCGCGGGATCAGCCCCTCACTCCACGACTGGTCCAGTTTTGAAAAGAAATCTCCTGCATCGGCACATGTAAAAAGTCAACAGTGCACTTCAACGTGCCGATGCGGAAGTAGCCACGGGGCGGGCAGTTTCGCCCTCGTGCAGATGTGTTGTCAGTGTCAGTCGCTGCGATGGAGCCGGATCGCGGCCGGTGCCAGTGAAACCGTGCCCGCGGTGTACCTTGAGGCTGGATCACGATGTCCGGAACTTTCACGCGCGGCTGGCCTGGATGACCCACTGCCAGATGCACCGCAAGCAGTGCGTCATCTTTGGGACACGCCCATTTCGAAAATGCAAGCTGTGCAGTTCATCCTCACCTTGGCCGGCGACTTCAACGAGCCCCCGCTCATACGTCGCTGCCGCCGAGAGCACTCATCAGTCTCATGAACTGATGGCGAAGATGCGCAACCGCGGCGACAACGAACCCGTCACGGATCATGTTGGGGCCACAGACTCTTTGTTTGCTGGGGCTGTGTGTTCGATTTCTGCTGCTGTTTCGATGCACGGTTTGCACTGGGGTGGAGGAGGCAGTTGCTAGGGCCGCCCGTTTGCCCTCAAGAGACGACCACGCATTTATCGTTGGCAACTGGAGAGGGTCGACGACATCGACGGAAGGGTGCAGCTGATTCACGACCCCGCTAGTGCGAATCCATGATCGAGGGTGCCTTCGCCACCACCCACACGGAATGCCGCAGCAGAGCACTGACAAGGCTCGAGGGTCAGCTTCGGCAACACACATCTGTACCCGAAAACTATGTAAAGCGTAGTCGCACTCACTGTTTTGCGACGCCGACACCTGCGTCAGTCAAAGGCACCCACTGGTGCTTGCCAAGCTTCAGGCCGCTGCACGTGCGCTGACCTGAGCGAAAAAGGTAAAGGGCTCAGCCCTTGAGCACGACGATGCGGCGAATCTCGCGGACGGTGCCCGTCGCCGGGTTCGTCTGCGTCATGCGGCCGAAGTGCACCACCCAGACGTCCGTGTCGTTGCCCGGTGAGGTCAAGGGCACCTCGTCGACTTTGGCCTGGAAAGCCGCCTCCAAGGCCACCTGCTGGCCAGAGTTGTAGTCGCACCGCGAGACAACGTCGTGGGCCTCCCAACGCCCAACGCAGCACTGCCAGAGAATCTTGTGGCCTGTCGAAGTCGTGGGAGCTGTGACGACCTCGCCCTCGAAGAACTCGAGGTCTTCGATGGAGCCAGACATGGCCACGGCAAGCAAGAAGGCGAGGAGGCGCGGTGTTGGCGCCAGCGTCACGAGGACTCGAGCCTGCGACAGGGCAACGGAAAATCACATGAGTCAGATGTCAAATCGTCTCAGAGGCTGAACCTCGTCGGCCGTGCTACATTCTACCAAGTACTGATCACCTGAAACATTAGCTGCAGACGGGTCCGTCCCATGAAAAAACATTTGGGCCGACCATAGCAACAGTCGAGGGCCGAAGAGAGAGAGGGACGTTGGACATCAACCCGAGAACGTGAACCTACAGCACGGGTGGGTGCGAGTGCAAGACGATCCGAAAACACGTTGGATGATTCTCATAGAAAACTTTGCCAGTACCGTTGGCATCTAGTCACTGTCCATGACACCCTCAACTTGAACCTGGTGCCAAAATTAGACTGCACGACTCGCCAATGTTCGAGCCCAGATGGAACGACATCCGCGACGAGAGTGGAAGACGCCGACGCCCCACAGTCAAACACACGGTCTTGCTAACAAACACAACCTCTGGTGGCGAGCGGCCATCAAACTGCACACTCCATTTTCCAAGACGCCCCAGTGGCTCGCCGAGGTGGTGGCACGAGGGCCACAAAGTTGCCCATTGGCTGTGCAGCACGACCAAGTACAAAGATGCCTAGGGATGTCTCTGGATGACAGTGATGACGTTGCTGGTGGGTCCGTGCAACACAAGGTCATGCTCTCACGAAAATGCAATGCGACATGCATAGGCAGTGATGCATGCTTGAAAGTGACTCTCAGGCCGCAGCAGAAGCGCAGACCTGCGTGACAATTGTAAGCTAATCCGTCACTGTGACATGTCACTTTCAAACACGACAGTCACCGAACCTGACTCGGGGCGACTCACTGGGGGCCGCCACGCTGTCGGCGACCACTCTCCGGTCAGGACGACGGTGGTGCACCAGTGGGCACCAAAGAATCTGCGCTGGCGGCAATCTCGTACTCCGGGTGCCACTCGTCCGCCGTAAACCACAGTCGGCCGTCGGTAACTTCAGACACCTCACGGTGTGTCACCATGCGAACCCAGAACCCAGTCATGTAGAACATGCCAGGTGTCAGACGAAGCTGCCCTTCGCCAGCGGAGATCTTGCCAACACCAGGCTCTCCGGCTCTCCAGCCCTGATACAAGAGTCGGATGCGGGGCGAGAAGTAGATGCCCCTCCCCGCCAAGTCCGAGTACACTGCGTAGCCGCTTGAGCTCGTCGCATAACGCTGTCGAGCTCGTCTGTACGCGTACACACCTGTGGCTCCACCCTTTCCAGGTTCTTTCCCCGGCAGGAGACCGTGGCTCACGGCTGAGGCCAACGTGTACATGCTGCTAGCATGCACAGCTTCTGTCAGGAGTTGACCGTGTTGAGTTTCCACCTGCACGTCAGTGCCCTCTGGGGGAGCTGGACGCCATGTCTTCAGCTGAAACCACATCCAACGGCCGACCTTGTGGTGCAGCTCAAGAAGACCTGGGCCGTCAGTCTCCGCTCTCCAATGGTAGTCAACGAGCATCCCAGGCATAATGTTGACCTGCACGATGGGCCTTTGAAACATCCACTGCCGCAGAATCGCCTCTCCTACGTAGAAGACGGCCTCGGGAGAACTGTCGTAGATTTCGCGAACCAGTCTGACGCCGGTGAATGGAGGAATGGCTCGCCGGTAGTGCGCGCACTCCTGACCTCTGTCGTCGAGAGCCTTCTTGGACTCGAAGGACCTCTCCGGAAGGCAAAAAGAGACGCCTGGCGGCAACGGCAATTCCAACCATGCCACATCTACAAAAGGCTGGGAGGCTTCCGACGGTGAGTCAGGCTCGGCTGCCACCGCTGAGCTCGAGGATGCCGCGACACCTTCTGCCGATGGAACTGATCGGGCAGGCGGACGCAACGGTGTACGCGGCGCCGGTCTCGGTGTCTCAGGCTTCACAGCTGACGACGACGCAGACTCGGACGCCTCGCTCCCCGTGCTGGGTGGAAGGGCCATACGACATTGCTCTCGAAGTCTATCCACGCACCTCCACACGACGCCGGGCGGGATCGTGGACACGAGGAGGATGTGCAAGGAGTCGTCATCGTAGTGCAGTGACGGTTCTCGAACTATCCTGTTCAAGTCTCGAAGGACAATGCGGCGCGCCTCAGCTGCCGAGATGCCCATCTGCTCAACTTGATGCGTGTGATGCGGGTCGTGGAACCATTCTTCAAGAAGTTGCTCCGTCTCGTGCCAGATGTTGCTAATCCTTGCCCGTCTAGGCTTGCCCTCCGCTCCGCGAGGAATTTTTCGACCGCCGTGTGCATTTTCGTCGCAAGGTGGCACACAGCAGTGACCACAAAGGACAAGGCCACACTTCCAAGAAGCCGTCTGGTTGCACCGCCTGCACTGCACCATCGCCAAAAAAAAAGTCGGTTGGCCGCAGCTTATGCGCAGACCACCTGAGCAAAATGTTACGGACGGGAGGAAAGTCTGAGTGAGGCGATAGAAGACAGTCTCGCACATTGATTTGGGGAATCGTTTCCGTTTGAAGCTGAGTGTACCACGCCACAGGCTCAAACTCAAGAGCCGCGGATGGCACTCGCAAACATTCTAAAATGATCTGACAACACAATCACCGTCGTACGGAATCGCCATGCTCTGGGGTCGGACGACCGCGGATTGAACAGCTACTTGACCCGGGGGAGGCGGTTAAGCATTCGATTCCAACTGACAATGAGACCATGATGCAGTGCACTTGACACGACAGCACCTCAGCTCTGAGACTGGGCGGTCTGCTCCCGGAAAGCAACAGTGATGTTGAGTTGACTGTAGTGTGGTATCACGGTCACGCGAACGCAGGCTAGACACTCGGCACCGAATCCTTGCAACGCCCGCTCTTTGGTAGAACCTGATGCTGACACCGAGTCCCAGGACATCTGCAACGACACAGACACTCAAACATCCAGAAACCCACACGCAAACACTCACACACACACACACACCCGTGCAGTGGTCTGGACTCAACACGCCTTGGTGTCCCCCGTCTCATGAATTATAACGAGGGTTCTGTCTGTGCACTGCATTCAACCCGCGAGTCCCGAGGAGGTCAGCATTGCAACGTCATTGCGCTTAGTCCCTACGTCACGAACAGACTTCACAGACATTGTCGAAGATAAGATCCCACGCTACTGCACTGAAGCGGAGCACACCGCCGGCAAGGTCGGGAACTGCGTGGAAGCTGCCTCAGCTCCCACGCATACCATGCTCTGACATCATGAGAACGTGAGTCTCCCATCACACGGGTCACTTTTTGTCACAAATGGCCCTCCGATGAAGCTCGCGAGCAATCTCACCCTGCAGATGCTGTTCAAAGCCCGAGAAGGCCAGCCAAAAAAAACACAGTGGACTCCCAAGAATCCCCATCCGGCACGATGCCATGGCCGCAGCAATAGCGCAGACCAATATGTATGTCGCTTCCCTAAAGTTTTGTCCCTGTGTCCATCTTACGAAGGGAATTCTGGTCCACTCCTACGACGGGTCATGCAAAGGAGCAGTGATCCCCGCAAACGTGCATGCGATTGATGTCAGCCCTCCTCTGCCAGAGGTCGTCACTGTGGGTGTCGGCAGACTGCCACGCCTGCACAGACCTTGTTGTCATCGCCACCATGGCGTCGACCATGGTTGGCAGGCTGTAAGCGGCCTCGATGGCAACCAAAACGTGCTCACAGTGTTTGCAGTACCGGTCTTTGCCACACGGACGCGCCGAGGGTGCATTCGGCGGAGATGGCAGGCCCGTAACCGCGAAGACTGTCTGATGGCAGGGCCACTTGTGGTCAAACTCCTTCTGCGTGGGAGTCTTTGCGAAACCCCACCACCGCAGCCAAAACTCACGGGAGCAGAGCCGCACCTCCCCTGTCTTGTTGTGCCGCGTGAGCAAGCTTGAGAACTGCTGGTCCTCCGCCTCCGTCAAGGGTCTCTCCTTAAAGATTTGAACCTCCACCAACCGCATAATGTGGGTGGCCAGTCCTGTTGGCACCTTGAGCACAGGGAAAGAGTCGGTCTCCAACTTCCACCCGTCAACCTCAGTGACAGAACTGTCGTGATCTTGACAACACTTCACGATGCTCAGGCCGGTGGGGCAGGCGAACACGAGCGGACAGACCGTGATGTTGTTGTAGACCGACAGAGAGGTCGGCTGTTTGGGGCCCACCGCATTGGAAACCACCGCCTGGACCGGCTCAGGGAGATCAGGAGGCGCGAAGAGCAACTCTGACACCGTGTCATCGCCTGTGGTCCCCCGCAAGATGTTGCTGTGTTTGACAGAGGGCCACATATGGCGGAACTGCCCTTTGTGCAAGATGGCCTCGGGGTTGGCCGACGCCACGGCACCTGCCGGCATGGACCTGTGCGAGACAGCAGAAAGCACAGTCACCATCAACGTCTTGATGCCGTACCTCTTGAACTGAGCCGCATTGTTCTCAACGAACCGCTCGAGGCTCACAGTCGAGTTGACGGACCTGTTGTGCGACAGCCGCAGGCGACTGAAATCATCTTCAGTCAGGTCGTCACCGCCTTCGGAGCAAGCCACGACCAACGGTAGAAACGTCACCGATCCGGGTGCGACCTTCTCGTAGACGTGCACAAACGTCTTGGCAAGCACCAAGCCGACCCAGTGATTCGGAACCACCAAGATGAGCTGAAGTTGGATCGCCCCTGCAGCAGGCAGCTCCGCAGGAATTGAGCGGGGGCTCTCGACTGATGAAGTGTCCGAGCTGCCGCCAACGCGACGAAGCCACATCTGCACCTGTTGCGTCGCCGATGCGTCAGATGTCCCAGCGACACCCAAACAAAACCCCAAGGCGGCCATGGTTTGCGGAGGGAGACTCTGAACCTGTAATTGCGTCGCCTCATCCAGCTGGCTCAAAAGGTGCCCAACCAGCTGGCTCTTCTGCGACGGCCAGCAGCCAAGCAACTGCCGGGTCCACGGTGGCTCAGCTGACTCTCCCCTTGCCAACGTCACTGCTGGAACGGCACTGGCACGCGGCGGAGCGTGGCCACTATGAGCAGGCGGCTGCCAAGACGGCGCCATCGCCGGCAGAGTCGAAGGGGCGAATGCTGTGCCCGACTGGTGACCGGGCAGCGGCTGCCTGTGCACCGATGCTCCACCGGATATCTGTTTCTCGAGTTCGTTGGTCCGGTGGTTTCTGACGCACGCTCTGAACCAGGAGACGGCGTCCGACGGAGGACTCTGCATGCTCTTGAAAACGATGCTCTTGCGGCGCCACAGCGGCAGCTCTAAGAATGACTGCTGCACCTCCATGTCCATGACGTTGTCACGAAACCAGCTGTCGGCGGTTGGATTGCCCGTGACAGGGCAACTCGTGGATTCCTGACCTCCGTGGCCGTGAAAGGCTGGTCCGCCACCAGCATTCCGCTGAGGGCTGCGACTTCGCCCAGACTGACCAAAGTCTACAGAACGGCCACTGGCGCCGCCGCTGGGCGACTCTGCGGCTCCCATCCACGGAGGCGTGGAGAACATCGCTCCGACTAACACCGCCGCTGGGCGGCAACGCGATGTTTTCTCAGGCCGCAAGCGCTGACCTTTGCTGACAGACGGCTGCGAAGAATTACCACAGTCTCGAGTGCGAAGACACTTGTGATGCACGGGTTTGGAACCCGACTCACACGACCCGACATCTTGGGTCATTCACTGAGACGGCCCCACCCTGCATGTCTCTCCTGTGGGATCTCCCGCACCAGCTGTGCAGTGCAGAGGATACGACGGCCGACACCAACGCAACCCTTGGATGACAAAATCTTGCTGCTCGCACCCCTGCGTGGAGACAGAGGCGCTGCGGTGGCCCCTGACACGAAACCTCTCTCCCTCTCTCTCGGACATCCTATGCTAAAACAACGACGGAAGCGAGGGGACGCATGCAATCGGAACGGCTGTGGCGACTTGCTCCGACGCCTGACGGCCAACACTTTACATCTCGGTCTGACATCGGCAAAGATTCACCCAACAACACTGATACATCTACGCAGGTGGGATGTGCAGGAGAGCGCTGGCCTCTTGGATGCTCGTTTCCAGACGCAGTGTGCAACACTGACTGCCGACGCTGCACCGACAGGCACACCGAAGCGAGGGCGTGCAGTAACCTGACAACACCATGTCCTGGCATGAGCGTATCAGCACACGCAATGCCACTACAGGCAAGACACGTGCAACTACCGCGGTCGCTACTCGCTGCCTGGAATGCCCGAGACAAGTGGCTAGCCCACACACTTACAGTGCGCTTGATCATGGTAACATTCTCTCTGCACTCGACCACGTGGGAATTCCAGCTCGCGAGGGCGGAACTCCCGCTCTTGTCGCAACGCAACTGCACCCAACCCACGCAGTGGCGCCACTCTGGACCGCCAGGCCGCTGGAAACGCTGACCTGCGTGCAAAAGTTGTCAGCGCGCGTACCATGTCTGGCCCTGGCTCAACCTGACTGGACCACGTTGGCGAACATCCAGTCAGCGTCGCTCTCGCTGAGCCCGTCCTCGACGCCCATTTGCAAAGCATTGCAGCACACTATCAGAGCTGTCTGGTACACCCACACCTCGTACATGTGCTGGTTGCACAAGGACTGGCTCATCTGCTGAGGGTAGCTGCACGCCTGGAAGAACTCTCTGTTGGACAGGATCTGATCGACGCGACACTCGTCGAAAACGATGGCCTTATGTTGACAGCGATTGAACGCAGCCAGACTCGGCAGTGTGCCGATAGGACATGACTGACACGAAACCTTCAGGGATCGACTGATGCCGAAGACGCTCACAGCCTTCGAAGTCTTGCCCTGCTGAGACCCACCAACAAGGGCTAGCACCTGGAAGCGAGCCAACACACCATAGTTCTGTGGCTCGTACTGCTTCAGCCAGCCGTCGATGAGCGGGTGACTGAGGAAGGGCTTCTGCCGCAAGCGGAGGGATTCCTGCACACGTAGGATCTCGTCTTGCAGGTTCTGCATGCGATCCTTCTTCCGGATGGTCTCGAAGGCGAGCAAAGCACCCGGTGCCCGTGCGTCTTTGCACCGGACCAAATCTCGCAGACAGTCAGCATCGGACATCTTGCCTGTTCGCCACTGGTTCCACACTATCGCATTGCTCACTGGGAAATCCTGCGATGATACCGGGGACGGTACTCTCACTCCCTGGACACAGGCACTCTTGCAAAAAAACGCTCATCTCGAGGCACAGTCCCGCCACTTTCAAGAGGCCGAACTCCGGAACGACTGCGATCGTCTCAGGAACACGTCCTGAGCATTGTGGAACCCCCCCCTGTCACCTACGTGAGAGTACGCTCCCCGGCTACTATCCTTAAAAGGCAGCAAAGAGGCCTCGAGAAACATGCTGCCGATCTTGCCGCCCGCCACGTAGTACATACCACTCGCAACAGCATTGTAGATAGACGTGGGCGAAGGCCTTCGGAGGTTGGTGAACCTCACGAAAGGAGGCGACGAGGCCTCCCACAGGAGCGAGTTGCGGTCCACCGCGGCAGCTCTGGGAATGCCCATGAAGCCTTGCCCGCTCTTGATGTCCACGCCTGCGTAAGCATGCATGTGCACCCGAGCAGGGTGCTGACTGTGCTCACTGTGCTCCATGCACACCGCCCACGTCGGAAAACCGAGCTTCTGGGCAATCTGCTTCAGGTGCATCGCGAAGCGCTCAAAGCAGCTCTTTATCAGCGGGTGCCCCATCAGAAGCTGCTTGAGCTCCTCCCCTCGGATTCCTTCCTGCACCCACCGAACAATCCGTGGCTCTCGCTGGCCGATGTTGGTGTTGTACGTGGCCAGGAAACCGTAACAGACCGTCACGTGCTGTTTGACTGGGGCAACGGTGACGGCGGGGCCCGATGCAGCGGCAGCAGACGACCTACCACGCACCTGGTCCGTAAACTCAGGGAAGAGCGTCTTGTACCTCGGCTCTTTGGCTAACATTCGCAGAAAATGGAACCGTGCCTTAACCTTGTCGTCCTCAGTTTTCCAACTGCGCATGTCGGACAGTCGAGGAAGCAATTCTTGCCGAACACATCGAACCGATTGCCCAGAGAAGCGAGCAATCCAGGTCATCATCTCGTTCTGCGCCAGCCACCGCATCCTGGAATCCAACTTTTTGTACACAATTGGGTGCAAGGGATCCTCTTGCAGTCTCCCCAAAATCTCTTGCCAAGAAGGGGTGTGTTTCGACCCCTTCCGTTTCAATCCTTTCAACTCGGTGGCATCGAACCTTGGCAGCACATAGTCCAGCACCAGACAGAAGACCTTGTTCGGATGCATGGTTCGGATGTCAGTGAAACTTACAGATCCCAGCACGAGTCTGTGATCTGATTTCGCTGCATTGGCGCTGCGGTCACCACTATCAATGTCATCAAAAACGTCCGCCAAACACACGCCTTCACCAAAATCTTCGCAAGACCACCTGGTGGCAGACGTGCCAGCTGTGGTTGACGACGTGGGCAACTGCGGCGAGGAACACAGTTCTGCCCACGCGCTGGAGATGCTCACACGGGGTGTGCGATACCCACCGTCTGCACCTTCCTCCTCGGTGTCGTCAGCCGTGCACTGAGATTCCTGGTCCGAGTCCATGGCCAGCCAACTCATCTACAGGCCGCAGTGCGCTGACCTGAGCCGAAATACAACGAACCAACCAACATTGAGGGGCAGTGCTAAGCAGACACCGGACACACCCGCGTGGCGCTTGGACGACCCCGGCCACAGCTCTCAGAATGCACTACCAGCGGAGCACTTCTTTGAGGGTCCACACACGCGCAGCCGACCGCCTGCATAAATCCGAACCATGTTGAGCTCAATACTTTTGTGATAAATAGTTCACAGCAAGAAAACATTTTTCCGAGGGAATGCAACTCCAGCGTGGCTTCTGACGACCGAGCACGACGAAGAGAGTAGGACTCCACACCAGCGATGAGAAGAGACAGAAACAGCAAGGCAACAAAAGCACGAACCAAAGAGAGGAACTGGGAACACGGCGTGCGACACCCTAGACACGAATCAGCGGCGCCTCCAGGGCACACGGTCGAGGCACGGCCACGCGAGCTAGCCGCTCATGGCACGGCAACACTAAAGGAACATCCAGCAGATGAGGCGAGAGGCACGGACCGGCTGCGATGGCACTTCAGTGTCGCATCAGAAGAACCTGGCAGAACCTGTACAACAAACAGCACGTGATCGCCAACACGATGACTGGTCGAAAGCACGGCCGCGAGACGACACTGCTGACCTGAGATGCTGGACTCTGGCACTGCACAGAGAACACGTGTGCCTTCAGTTCCCGCTGTTGCACCCACGAGCGCGATTTCACTGCAAAACATCCCTCTCCTTCTCCTGCACGCATCCATGGAACCATCTCAACCACCGCCAGGGACCATCATGCGACCACGCCGTGCGTCAATACTTACATTCGCTAGGCCAACAGCCGACATCTATGTCCTCCTAGTTTCGATCTCGCGCCTTCAGAAACAGACCCGGCAGAACGACACATGGCCACCCAAAACAGAGACCCCACGGGCGCCAAACCGTGAGCCAAAAGTGGCCGCCACGTGGGCTGTCTGGCTATTAAAAATACGAAGTGGAAACTCTTTACGGCCCCAGTTTTGAGGCCAGAAAACGGCCACGTTTCCGGCCCAGCGAGGCCTCATTTTCCATGAAATCCAGCGTCAAGCCCATCCCCTTGTTTTGCTTCCAAGAGACCAACGAAATCGCTGATTTTCGGCGATCGGGTCCTACTACATCTCCCTGCCAGACTAGACCGCTCAGCAGGCCAACGTCTGGCCCCACTACGTGACTGACTTCCAGCCAACCACCGCGAGTCTCTGAGAGTCCTTTCGTCGCGAACAAGCACTGTGGGCTGCCACAATCCGATGGATGCGACTGCTGGGTAAAATCCCAAAGTACTCAGGACAAGGCATCAACCATCAAACAACCTACCCGCGGCTCTCTGAGCAAGAACCGGAGTATGGGTGGTGTTTCCAACAAGATGCACGTATTTGAGGCCGCAAAATGCTGACCTTGTGACAGTCTCGAATCATATCAACATGGACACACCAGGAAGGGCACATCTGTGGCTGGTCCGATCCAGCAAAAAGCTCACGTGCAACACGCACTCACCGCAAGTACTACTCCTCCTGGTTCGACGCCGCTTCTTCCGTGCCGCTGCCTTCCACGTCTGCCAAGGCGCCTGCTTCTGCTTGAGTGGGATCCTCCGAGGCAGGCTTCTGTGACTTGCGAGACTCCAACAAGGGGCGACACGGCAACCGTTTGAGGCCTTTGCGACAAACAGACGGCTGTGCCGCTGAATGGCCCGACGGTGCACTGCCCGAAGTCGCACGCGGCACAGCAAGAGCGCTGGTCACAGATGCTTCCAGACTCTTCAGCAACTCTGTCGCTCCTGGAACTCCCGACATCATGTCTGACAGCTTGACCCCCATGGTCGACTTGGCATTGCAACCTTCTCCTAGTTGCACAGGCGTCGCAGCATCTGCTCCGACATGAGCTTCCTCCACTGTCTCTGGATGCTGCTCGACGAAGCCACATCGCTTCAGGACAGCCAGCCGCATCAAGTCCTGGGCACTGAGCTTGTTCGCCTTGCGCATGAGACGTTGTTTGCTCTTGACCGCATTCCGCGCGACAACTTTGGACACGTGATTCATTTTTGTTGAAGAGCTCCGCTAGACGATGCGCCTCCTCAATGTCGGCGTCGATGTCAATTTTCGGACGAAGGCTCGGTCGACCTCGGCCTCGGCCCACCACGGGCACAGCTGCCTTGCTTTGTCGCGGGTCCACCGCGAGTTTCATTTCGCGAGTTATGATCTCCGCTGGCTCCGGGGCAGCGGCGCAAGCGGCACTGCAACCGTCCGGCATGCTTGACCCGTCAGCCGCCATTGCTTGCACTGAGGAGTGCAGCGGTGCAGCATGACGAGGGAACCAGTCTGACTTCAGAAGAGCTGCGACACCCACCCGCGGAGCCTTCACCTCTGCCTCTCAGACGCAGAGCTGGCTGACGGTCGATGGTCCGTTAAAATGTAGGCACCCAGAGATAACACGGTGAGCTTCACCACCTCCCTGAGAGTTTCGCGCCACTGTGGTCGCCGAGAACAATCACGTCCGGCAAATTTACTTTGAGACAGACACAATGAATTGTGTGAGCATTCGCTCTGTGCATCGCCACCAACACAGCTTCCGCTCTGAAGGTGGTACGTAACGAATTTCGTAACACTGTGTGGTCCGATCGTACTGCTCAACTGACACCGCCCACACCGCCCAGTGGCGTTTTGCGACGATTCTTAAGCAATCTTGAGCCCAAATGGCCTTCGTAGTCGTGAAAACCTATGGTTTTCGTACCAAAACCCAAAACGACAACGCTGTCAACCACCACGTTTGCTTGACCACAAGAAGCGGTTGACAGTCAAAGTGCTGTGCAGGCCACGCAAAACGCCACCGCCAACGCTGTCAACCGCTTTGGGGTTTACAAGGGGTTAGTAGGTGGTTGTCGAAGTGGTTGTCGATCGGGGGGGATCAGGTGCTGGGTGTCGTCAGGGTGCAAGCGACCGAGCTACTACTGGTCGAGAAACATCAAGCGAGGTCTCACTGTCATCGCACCCACAAACACACACACCTACACACACGACAGCATTGAATAGGGGGTGCGGGGGAAGCCGAACGCAACGTCTGAGTCACGAAGGAAAGAATCCGCATCCTTTCAAGTGCTTGTGGCGGCGCGATCCATGGCACGTACTCCAACAATCCTGCCCGCTGGCGCAAGTTAAACAACAAGAACTACTATGCATTCAAGTGTGACAAAGGGGATCAATCTTCTCACTCTCCTGTGTGGACACATTGTCGTTATGTTCTCAACTTGATCAACAACTGATGTCCCTGTCACACACATAGCACGACCCTGACGAAGTGACGGACTAAACAAAAGGCCGCGAAAGCGCAGACCTGAGGTTACTCCATCATTGGAACAACAATGGTGCGATTCAAAGCAGGCTCACGCCCATGCGGAATGCTCCTCACTCGAGACGGTGTGTTACTCAAGTGTGCCTGCAGAACATCCTCCCACGTCACGTCACCAGCAGCCTCCAGTCGTGCCCTTTTCCTAGCTTCAGGAACTTCTGGCAGAGCACAAACAGCGCCCTGCCTCGGTGGCATGCCAACAGGCAATGAGAAGACCTGCAGGAAATATCCGACGATGCTTTGGTGTAACCTTCTGAAGGCTTCCGTGTCCGCGCTTCTGTTCACCATTCTTGCGAACTCAGCTCTTGTCGGCAAACCAGCGTGCACATGGTCAGGATCAATTGCTCGTCTGGCACGTCCCGCCATTGTTGCGAGAGTTGAGCCCAACCCCATCTTGTCGAACGAATCCTCCCAGCTGCGATTGACAATGACCTCCCGGACTGCACTTGCGCAACAAGAAACCCATTCCCCAACATTGAGCTGTCCATGATCTGCGGACAACCTGTGACATGACTTCTGCATGCGCATGCGGGTCTTGAGTTCGCGAAAAACGCACACATCGCAGACTTGCAATAACCACGTCAGCTTGGCTGGCACCATGATGACCAAAATTCCCAAGCGTCGCAGATGAGATGCAACTTCCAAGTTCAAATGCGTCTGAGAACAATCCCATATGAGCAAAATCCACGCTTCTGGGTCGAAACTGTGAATGATGCTGCGCATCCTCGTAGCCCAGCGTTTGATGACGGTGGTGGTCGCCATGCCAGCAGTGCCATGCCAGTACTCTAGAGGTGACCCTGTGGAGGCGTACTCCGCGAGCATGGTGCGAGGAGGAGCCGCATTTCGAGTGTACTTAGGTAGAAGAACCTGCGGCAAGAATGGTTGGAGACCTGCTGCATCGCAGACAGTGGCAAGCAACGTGGTCTTGACGTCGCTCCGATCTTCAGCGTCTCGACGACGATATGTGACAGAATGCTCTGGCTTGCTCCGGGATTTCAGACCCTGTCCTGTGTCTTTCACCGTGTGAATGGATGTCTCGTCCATATTTATGACCACAAAACTTCGACCCTCCAGCACAACATCGACCGCGAACCGCACCCACCTCATGTAGATCATTGCCTGATGCGACACTGGAATCCACCGTCCCCTCCCTCGACGACGACCAGAATTCTCAACTGACTTTCTCGACAGTAACCCCGTGTAAGATCAAAGAAGTTTTGACCCCCCATCCAACATGAACCCACAGACGTGTTTCATTCCAAGAGCACCCTGACGGCGGTCTCGTCGCTGGACAGGGCAGGTGCGATGGAGTGCGCCCCCAGTTCCAACATCCACTCCCTTCGCAAACGTTGTGCAAACTTGCGCCTGGAGTTTCGATGGTGTGTTAGTCTCTTGAGAACAGGTTTGAGACACTCGGCCACAGGACGCAGGGTCCAAAGACGAAGGTACAGATCCACAGCATCGGACACTGGAAGGGCCACGCCCTTCTTGTTTTGAGCACTTATGTATTGTGCCACAAGACTACGAACCAAGAATTCGTCGGCCCTACGTCTATGTAAGTTCTCAAGGTCCGAAGCGGCAGCCACCACGTCCGTGAAATAGCTTTCTACCCACGACGCGAGAACCAAGGAGACACGGGCGGCACCATGAACACCGTCACTCTCGCTCAAGGCCGTGGACCCTTTGGACATAATGTACAGTTGCGCCAGGGACGAAGAACGGCTCAGACACCACACGACAGCAGCTGTAATTCTGTCACTTCTGGTCTCCTCAGACGGAATCCGTGGCACGGTCGTGTTGCAAGACGCCAAAAGAATCCTCTCCCACGGGTGCACCCTCTCGTTGTCGTCTGCCATCCTGCAAAGCAACGCGGACGTCATTCTACTGACCGAGAAACTGGACAGACTGTGGTAGACGGGCACCAAAACGTGTACCCGAAGAGACAGGGAGCTGCACATCTTGGATGGGGAGTCGCGAAAAAGACCAACTGATCGCGCTTCAACACTTTTTTATCAACATCAGAAAATGTCCCATGTGATGGGCAAACAGCACTTTCCCAAGACACTGTACCTGATCTGCCAGCCGTGCGACACAGAGATCACACTCCTCAACACGTCTGCCACCCCTCTTGCAACTTCAACCGACAATCCATCCTAGAGTCATCAACTCCTCAGTCTCCGACAGTCCTCCCAGTGACCCACATCATGAAACTTATGATGCATACATCAGGGACGTCAAGACACTCAGGACAGTCCTCCAGGCACCGATGGGCCTGTCACACTAACAACAGCTGACATCGATTGACTGTCGCGACTCGCGGAGGGTACACTGACCCTCACCACGTCTCAACTGATGCGTGTGTCATGCTCCTGTCTAACACACGGGATCGAAGGTCAGTAGGCGGATTCGGAAATCGCGAGCGTTTGGCTCTGCTGTCACATCGCAAGCGTGTGTTGAGCGAAACCCGTACGTTCGCGGCAGTATCACTGACATGACACACGTGAGACGGTCTGCTTGACAAGACTCCACCCCAAATAAATACGAGCAGTATTTGATTCTCCCAGGTATCCCCTTGGCCGGATTCCTAACCTCAAATAACCCCTCCGCCTTTCGACCCAAGGGCCGCTGTCGAGCGCTGACCCACGAAACGGCTGCTTTCATACATTTGCTCCAAAACTTCAGCCACAATCCCCTATGGAAACGGTTGCACGGGCGGTGCGTGTGGCCGTTCTCTGTTCACGGCAGCTCATTTTCTCAGGTCCTTCTGTCACAGAAAACATGTGGACTCTCGCAGCTGACGCGCCAGCACGACCCCAATGGTGTGTGGATGAGGCGTCCTCCTCTGACAGGGGGTTGCGACGTCTCGGGGAATTTCTAAAGGCCGAGACCGACGCCCTGAGGAAAGCAGATCAGAGCTGGTATCGACGAAAAGTACTCACAAGTGATGTTTCTGGATGTCTCTCTCACAACCACGTCCAACAAGCCACTCGTTCCAGGCTATGATACCTGCACAGGGCCACTCCCTCGCGCCTGCTGGTCTTGTCGAAGTCGTGGGACTCAGGGCCAGCCGAGCAGTCCTGACTGGCGCGCTGCCATGGCAGATGTGCTGAGTTTTAGGGATGAATCCCGGCGATGATTTGGAGAACCAGGTCGACCCACGTTAAAGACTGAATGGCCAGTGCACAGTGGGTGACCTGACAAATCGCTCGCTCGATCACACAATGATGGCATGTCACACTTCACGGACAGACTTTCTCTCACAACACACACCCACGTGCTGTGGGCATCTCAGATAGAGGACACATTTGATGTTTCCGCGGCCACCAGCGTCGCGACCGCGATGCTGGTGTAGAACCTCCCAACATTTGGCAGGTCGAGGGCATTGCCTGCGATGTTCAGCTGGTATGAATGTTAATAAAAAACGTCCCTGGCGTCACAACTCGGACCTACCACAAAACACACGCCACGCAGCACAAACTGACCAAAATTACACGTTTGCAAAATCTGAGACAGTGCTCTGGCGGGGGCACTTTAGTACGAAGAAAACGCACTGAAACGTAAACCGAAAACAGTGAATACCGCAAGAATAACACCAATAAGGAACGAAACCACAAGACGTCGCGACGCGAGAGCGTCAAAATGAATTTCGCCCAGTGGGGGAAACAACACGACACCATCAGCGAATTGAGCAATTTGCTGATCTGTTGTTAGCCTTACCTAACTATATTGAACTATGCGATCGTGTCCAAGGGAGCAACACGATTTCAGATGGATTGCGGTCAACCACATCAAACCGTACATACACACACAGAGTCACACACACCCACAGAACCGTGCGGTTATCTAACACACGTCGCTACACATGCACTTATCCGAATCCGACCGAAAAGCAAACAGTGGAAATCTTGAGTCATTGGGTAAGCGCTGTCACCAAATTACAAAATAACGGCGTTTTACTCAAAGGTGCGAGCCAACATCCCCGGCCGTGCCCATCTTTAAATTCAAAACGTCTCGTCAGCGTTCTTTAGCGCAGCGCTCTCCATGGGTCCAATGACCCACAACCCTTCCATAAAGATTTCCTTCGAAGCTCAAGTGAAAATACATGAGGGGAGCACGTCAGTTATTCTCAGCGAGCGATTGGTCGACCCCCTCCGCTGACGGACGATGTGTCATGAAGCAGGCACGTCTTCGACTAGCGAAGTATGAGCACACACACAGACACAGTCGGACTGGCACACTTGCGCTTTTGATCGTGCGCCGGCCAGTGGGAAGGTCCAAGAGTGAAGGCTTGCATTTCTCAGTGATGTTTCTCTTGCGATTGCACATTTCAGGGTTTGTCCCAGAGTCATTGGTTTCCCCGCACCCCTTACTCAATGCTGTGGGTGTGGTTCCAGGGGGCGTGCGGCTGGAACCAGGGCACCCGGTCCTCCAGCACCAGACCTAGCCACACCAGTGGACCTCACGCCTGGACATGCCCTCCCACAGACGCGACCCCCCCCTACCGACAACCACTTCAACAACCACCTACTAACCCCTTGTAAACCCCAAAGCGGTTGACAGCGTTGACGGTGGCGTTTTGCGTGGCCTGCACAGCACTTTGACTGTCAACCGCTTCTTGTGGCCAAGCAAACGCGGTGGTTGACAGCGTTGTCGTTTTGGGTTTTGGTACGAAAACCATAGGTTTTTACGACTACGAAGGCCATGTGGGCTCAAGATTGCTTAAGAATCGTCGCAAAACACCCACTGGGCTGTCTGTGGCCGGATTCTATAGTTTGAGCACAACGCCAAAGGACGCCATTAAGGCCGCACAGTTGCATATCTTGCTTGCACCGCGTACCCCACGACTGGATGCACAGAAAGTCACGCACACGCAGACGCACGACGTAGTATACAAGGCGAAAGTCCGACAGTTACAAAAGAAAGCAAAGGGTGCAGACGAGACACATTCTGATTCAGGCTGGCTTGAAAAGACGGACCAAGGCAAGAAAGTTCGTCTCCTCGGATCTCGTTGGCTGGAGGTGCTCTTCAGGACAACTAGAACGGGAAAACGGTTGTGCTCTCTCGACCTCGATGGGCCAACCGCTACAATCAAACCCAAGACCCAACTTTCAGATGCAACGAATCAATCACAAAGCCAAAGGATCTCTGAAGCTGTGAGCATCCGGGAACTGACTCAAACACCATGATATCCGAGAACTCGACGCAAAGTTGACGTGAGAGCAATTACTAGCATAGGAAGAGGGCTCGTTCACAGTTCATTGGAAACTGTACCTCAGACGTACTGGTGCCCCTCGTCAGACCGCTTCTTGAGTGACAAAATCCTGAAGCACTCACACGTGCCAAGGCCGCGGTTCGCAGACCTCGCGATGGCCTCTTCATCCGATTTTCTGTCGAGGTGCTGGCGCTCGTCGCTGAACTTCAAAGTGGCCAGGTTTGCAAGTCATGAATTTTGCAGACGTCGGCGACGTACTGAAACACTGTGTGACACAACGACTCAACTTACTGTTGTGTAAGTAATGTTTTCTATGTAAGCTAAAGGCGTTCTCGCCGAGGTCACACCTAGGGCAACGCATGCTCGGAAACAAAAAACACTCCACGCGAGCTCCTCGCATCCAACTCCTCCCCGTATCCAATCGATGTCTTGGGCCGCTGGTCGCAGACCCTGGTTGTTGGAACTCAGTGCCACCAGCAATCGAGGAACTGGCGCTGGACACGGCACGCTCGCAAGACTCAGACGTGCCCGTCAAGCGTGCTGGATGTTCTAGGCGTCCGAAGTCGCGTTCATCAAGAACTCATCCCTGTCCCATCGACGAATGGCTCTCGTGGTTTCATTCTCGACGGATGTCTGCGTCAACGCCTCAAAGTCGAGCATATAGTGCCAGTCGCTGACAACCAAATCGTAGGTGTCACCCGGCGCTGTGGTGTAGGCGGCCTCGATCTCATCCTGCACCGAGTCGTCGTACTCAGTCCATCGGTGTCTTTTCCCGCCCGCGTACTGCCAGACGAAGCCGCGTAGGGAGGCGTAGTCGTAGTAGCTCGCGTGGTACGCGCCCTTGTGTTTGTAGAACGAGGGCTCGGCGGACGACGTGTTCGATGAGACGACGGGGCCGCGGGACCGTCTCAGCTCGTCCATCGCAGGCGCAACGTGCGAAATGGGGCTCGCCTCGCTGCTCGCGGCTCCTGCCGCGCTTTGAGCAGGAGGTGGCGGAGGCAAGGGCCGTCCATGCAGTGCCACGATGGCAATGTACGCCATGAGCTTCGTGTGGTAGGCCAACACACTCGCCTGGTGCTGTTCCCAGTGAGCGGAGTGGTAGCTGAACCAGTGATCGCAGACCTGCTCCGTCTGCACGTTGTGGGGCAAGCCAAGTTCACAAAATGGGCACGGCAACAAGGGACAGGCGCTGTCAAAATCGTCTCGGCGCGACGGCACAGCCCGAGTCCTGCCATTGGGAGCCGTGGAGTTGGATGATGCAGCGGCAGCAGAGGCCATAACCGCACGGGGTCTCGCCTTGCTTGCAAGGGTGACAAGCGGTGCTGACCGAGTGATGCTAGCCCCAAGTGCTGAGCGGACTCGAGCAACGAAAAACGGCTACGGATCCATGGAAACTTTGTGGCGTGTGCGAGCACCGCTGAACAGTGCACCGTCGCCACCTCTGCTCGTGCTGTGCATTTCCGGCAGGACCCTCAGCACGGAGTGGGGCATGTGACGGAACGTTACACATTCTGGCGTGGCCAGAACGAAATTCAATCAAATCTGTGATTTCGTGTGACGTACGAGAGTTAGGCGCAGTGAGAGCTCGAACGGACCTGCTCCGAGGACCTGTACCAAATGCTGCCTTCTCCCCTGTCTCGGAGCGTTGGACCTCGCAGGCCTGTCGCTCACACCACGAACACGTGCACAACATCGAAGGCGAGGCGATGCAGGTCTGCCACACCGCAACAAACAGCATGTGCCAACCGGCGACACATCCAGAGTTCACGAATCGGGTCAGACTGGCTCAGAACCTAATGTGAGGGTCAAGGGTGCACGCAAACAGGCAAATCCACTGTTGCACCGAAGATCGGCCAGTTTGTGCGGAGTATCTTGCACTTGAGGTCTCAAATGCATTATTTCACTCGGAACACTGTTTGTTGGAACCTGGTC
>SXGT01914059.1_pt1 | contig 21190 bp, 19 predicted proteins | sample 3176221 | NCBI WGS metagenome assembly SXGT01 (sample SAMN11356862, study PRJNA531348) | freshwater metagenome | isolation source: freshwater sample F1-120 | place: China: Fuxian Lake, Yuxi | collected 2017-12-25
GATGGACGACGTCATCTTCGCCGGCACCGCCCAGCGGCCCGCGTTGGGCCGCGCCGAGGTGGCGCTGACGATCGACAACTCGGCCCACCTGCTGCCAATCGAGTTCAGCGAGGTGACGATCACCCGCACGTTGTTTCGCACCGGCGAGTCGGAGTACGCGATCAACGGCACCCCGTGCCGGTTGCTCGACATCCAAGAGCTGCTGTCCGACAGCGGCATCGGGCGAACCCAACATGTGATCGTCGGGCAAGGTCAGCTCGACACGGTCCTGAACGCCAAACCCGAAGATCGTCGGGCGATCATCGAAGAAGCCGCCGGCATCTTGAAGTACCGCAAGCGCAAGGAGAAGGCCGAGCGTCGCCTCGAGGCCACCGAGGGCAATCTGTTGCGCCTCAACGACTTGCTGCGTGAGGTGCGTCGCCAGCTTCGCCCGTTGGAACGCCAGGCCGACGCAGCCCGGCGTCATGACGGATTGGTCGACGAACTCCGGTCGATCCGCTTGCACCTGGCCGGACGTGACATCGACCAGCTTCGGACTCGGATGGAGCAACTCCGCCGCCAAAAGGGCGAGTTCGAGACGCACGAAAATCAGATGCGCGGCCGGTTGCGGGGTCTCGACGCGTCGGTCGTCGAAGCGGAGCGCGCGCTGAGTCTCCCCGGCGAGGACGACGTCGCCGACGTGCTGACCCGAGTCGAAGCGCTCCGCGAGCGAGGGCGCGGGTTGCAGGCGCTGACGGTTGAACGGCTGCGAGGAATCCAACGCGATCTCGACGCGGCCGCCGACGAAGGCGTCGTCGAGTCGTTGGTCGCCGACGCCACAGCGGCGCGCGCCGAGCTCGCCGAGGTCGACACCGACTTCGATTCGCTGGCGCCGAGTCGCGGCGAGGTCGCCGAGGCCGAAGCCAAGGTCGAGGCCCTCCGCGTCGAGGTCGAAGCGATGACTTCGGTGTCGCCCGAACTTTCTCCCGAGGGACGCGAGCGCGCCGCGGCGGAACACGCGGTGGAAGCGGCCAACCGCGCCGCGCGCCAGGCCGAACAGGCTGCAACGGCCCTCGGGTCGAAGGCGGATGCCCTCGCGGCCGACGAACCGACGATCCGGGCCGAGTTGGCCGAGGTCGAAGCGCAACTCGTGACCGTCGAACCCGAACGCAGCGCGTTGGCAGCCGACGAAGCGTCGGTGGCCGCGACGCGCGCTGCGTTCGACGCCGACAGCGCCGTCGCAGTCGAGGACACCGAGGTCGGTCGTTCTCGCCGCGTCGCCGAAGAGACACTCGAACAACACACGGTCGCCCTGCGCTGGGCCGAAGCCGAGGTGAGCCGCTGGCAGGCCCGGGCCGAAACCCTCGCGCAGGCGTTGGCCGACGCACACGCGGCGGCGGGCGCCGAACGCCTCGGCGATCTCAGCGGCGTGCTCGGTCCACTTGTCGATCACCTGCAGATCGACGATGGCATGGAGGTCGCGGTTGCGGCCGCGCTCGGCGACGCGCTCGAAGCCGTTGTCGTCGACGGACGTGAACCCACGCGGGCTGCGATCGAGCGACTCAAACACGGTGACGCGGATGGTCTCTTGCTGGTCGTTCGCGCCGACGACGTCACGGCGGCGCAACCGGTGCTCGCGCCGCCCGGCACCCGCGCCCTGGTCGATTGCGTGCGCGCCGAGGGCCGGCCCGGACTCGATGTCGCCGTGCGACGGTTGTTGGCCAACGTCGTGCTCGTCGAACGGGGCTGGGAGGTCGCGCTCGACGTCGCGTTGAACGACCCCGGGATCCTCGTCGTCACCCGTGAGGGCGACCGCTTCGGTGGCGGCAAGGTCTGGCGCGCCGGACCCGGCGGCCGCAGCGCGGTGACGCCGGCGGCACTCGACGAAGCGACCGCCAAGGCGGACCGAGCCATCGAGGAGCGAACTCGCGCCCAAGCGGCGGTGTCCGCGGCTCGCGCAGCAGTCGAAGCCGCTCGTCGCGCCGAACAGGATCTCGCCCGGGATCTGCGGGCCCGCAAAGCCGAGGTCGACCGCGCGGTTGACGACATCACGCGGCGTCGCCGTGAGTTCGAGCGACGCACCGCCGGGCTCGACGAACGTCTGGTGCTGTTGCGACGCCGCTGCGACGAGGTCGCCGAACGCATGACCGATCTCCCGGCGCGACGCGCCGAGGCAGAGCATGCCCAAGCCGCCGCCGAGACGGAACTGGAACTCGCGCGCCAACGCCTGGCCGCGGCTCGGCGCGCCGAGCTCGTCGCCGGTGAACGGGTCTCGCAACGCCGGGCCGAACTCGATCGCTTGCGGCAGGCGGCCAGTGCGCTGCGGCGTGACTTCGAGGTCCGGGGCGCAGCGATCGAACAGCGCCGTGCGGTGCTCACCCGCCGTCTCGACGAGGTCGAACGGCGGCTCGCGCAGCGGCCCGACGAAGAAGCAGCCGCGCAGCGTCGTCGAGCCGAACTCATCGCGAAACACGCCCGCGTCGAGACGATCGCGGCGCGACTGGCCGAGCGCATGACCGTTGCCGAGGCGCTCGCAACCCGACTGCGCGAAGTCCGACGTCAGCAATCCGAAGCCGCGCGTGCGGCGGGCGGCCGTCTCGACGGCCTGCGCGCCGAGCGCGCCGATGCCGAACGACGCCTGCAAGAGTTGCGCGAACGTCACGGCCGCGTCGAAGTCGACGAGGCCGAGTGCCGCATGCGGCTCGAACAGGGCGTCGAGAACGTCCGGCGCGAGTTCGACTGCGAGCCCGAGGTGGCCATCGCCGCTCCGTTGCCCGAAGTCATCGGCAACCTGTCGCTGGTCCAACGCGGACGCGACCTCGAACGCGAACTCCGGCTCCTCGGTCCGATCAACCCGCTTGCACTGTCTGAGTACGAAGCGCTCGTCGAGCGTCACGAATTTCTCCAACAGCAGCTCGACGACGTCAAGAACGCTCGGCGCGAACTGCAACGCGTGATTCACGTCGTGAACGCGGAGATCGTCTCGGTGTTCCAAGCCGCGTTCGACGACGTGTCGCGCAACTTCTCGGAGTTGTTCGCGCTGCTCTTTCCGGGAGGTTCGGGGCGGATCACGCTGTCGTCGCCCGACGATCTCCTCAACACCGGCGTCGAGATCGAGGCGCGTCCGTCGGGCAAGACCCCGAGGCGGCTGTCGTTGCTCTCGGGTGGTGAGCGCTCGCTCGCCGCACTCGCCTATCTCTTCGCGGTGTTCCGGTCGCGGCCGAGCCCGTTCTACATGCTCGACGAGGTCGAGGCCGCCCTCGACGACGTGAACCTCCAACGGTTCCTGTCGCTCGTCGAGGAGTTTCGCGGCGAGGCGCAACTCGTGGTGGTGTCGCACCAGAAGCGCACCATGGAGGCCGCCGACGTGCTGTACGGCGTCTCGATGCCGCCAGGTGGGTCGAGCCGAGTCGTGTCACAACGCATCCGCGACCTCGAGTTCGACAACGCCTGACCCGCAGCAGTGCCAGCGTGGCCCGTCGACTCGTGACGATCGGTCGTGCGCCTCGTAGGTAGCGTTGCGATTCGTGGACGTCAACGAGGTGTGCGGCGACGAACCGCGGTGGCTCTGCCGCGACTTGCTCGAGCTCACCGATGCCGAGACGCCCGCGCGACTCGGGCACCACCTGACGCCGTGGGTCACGGCCGTGATCATCGTCGTGCTGGCGTTGTTGGCGAACCGCATCGTGCGACGCCTCATCAAACGAACGGTTCGCCGACTCGGACGAGCCGAGCGATCGGCGCGGCTGCGCGCGCTGCGCGTCCGTGCTGGGCTCGAAACCTCGACTGGGACGCCCTCGATCCGCCGCGAGCAACGCGCGCAGACCATTGGCGACGGCCTCCGCAGCCTGGCGTCGATCCTGATCGGATTGATCGCCTTGTTCGCCGTGCTCGCCGCGTTCGGACTCTCACTCGAAGCGATGGTGACGGGCGCGGGATTGCTCGGCGTCATGCTCGGATTCGGTGCCCAGAACCTGCTGCGCGACATCATCGCGGGCACCTTCATGATCCTCGAGGACCAGTTCGGGGTCGGTGACGTGATCGATGTCGGCGAAGCCACCGGGACGGTCGAGATGCTCAGCCTGCGCACGACCCGATTGCGTGACGTCGAAGGCATCGTGTGGCACGTTCCGAACGGTGTCGTGCAACGCGTCGGTAACAAGAGCCAACAGTGGTCGCGGGCCGTGCTCGACGTACCCGTCGCCTACGACAGCGATGTGGAGTTGGCCACCGATGCCATCAAACGAGCCGCCGACTCCATGTGGCAAGACGAGCGGTGGTCGACCCGCATTCTCGCGGAACCCGAAGTGCTCGGGGTCGAGAGCATCGGCGCGACCGGGATCACGATTCGCGTCGCAGTCAAGACCCTGCCCGCCGAACAATGGCACCTCGCTCGCGAATTGCGCGTGCGGATCAAGACCGCGCTCGACGAGGCCGGGATCGAACGCCCGCCATCGTTCTTCACGGGGATCCCCGATCTTCCGGCTTCCGGAACGGGTGGCCCGGCCCCACGCCGATAGCCTCCGGCGCCGATGGACACCCCGATCGTCGTCATGCTCGTTGTGCTCGCGATCGTCGCGATCGTCGCTGGAACGTTCGCGTTTCGCAGCCGCGGCCGGATTGAGACGACGATCGAACCCGCCCCGGCGCGCCCGCCCGCGCCGGTCGAGCCGGGCCTCGTCGATGCGATCCCGAGCGATGCGGCCGACGTGCCCGCGGCGCCCGTTGCCGCCATCGAACTGTTCGAGGAACCGAGTGGCGAACCGGTCAAGGCGAACCTGCGCAGTCGCTTGGGAAAGACCCGGGCTGCATTTGGCGGGTACCTGCGTGCGGTGGCGGGTCGCCGGATCGACGACGAGGTATACGACGAGCTCGAAGAGGCGCTGCTCCTCGCCGATGTCGGGGTCGCAACGACCAATCGATTGCTCGACGGGGTCCGTGCGCAGGTCTCGGCGAACAAGGTCACTGATGCCGACGCGGTGGTGGCAATGCTGCGCGGCGAGATCGAAGCGATGCTCAGCGACAGCGTCGATCGATCGTTGCGCACCACGCCTGACCAGTTGTCGGTATGGATGTTCGTCGGTGTCAACGGCGTTGGCAAGACGACCACCATCGGCAAGCTCGCGGCCCAGCGCAGCCGCGCGGGCGGTTCGGTGATGCTGGCGGCCGCCGACACGTTCCGGGCGGCCGCCGCCGAACAGCTGACCCAGTGGGCGGCGCGAGCCGGCGTCGACATCGTGCGGGGCGACGAAGGTGCCGACCCTGGCGCGATCGTGTTCGACGCGATGGCGTCGGCGACCAGCAAGGGGGTCGACCTGTTGCTCGTCGACACGGCGGGTCGGCTCCACAACAAGAACAACCTGATGGCCGAGCTCGAGAAGCTGCGCCGTATCGTCGATCGGACCGAGGGTGCGTTGCACGAGGTGCTGCTGGTGATCGACGCGACGACCGGCCAGAACGGGCTCCAACAGGCCAAACAGTTCGCCGAGGCGGTCGACGTCACCGGCAGCGTGCTGACCAAACTCGACGGCACGGCCAAGGGTGGCATCGTCCTGGCGATCCAGGCCGAACTCGGGCTGCCGGTCAAAGTCGTGGGCGTCGGCGAGACGGTCGGTGATCTCATCGAGTTCGATCCCGCCGAGTTCGTCGCGGCGCTCTTCGAAGGCTGAGCCCCCGTCTGGTCGGGTCGTCGAGCCCCTGACGCCTAGCCTCGTCGGCGATGTTCGATTCTCTTTCTGACCGGCTCGATGGCATTTTCTCGCGGCTGCGGAGCCGTGGTCGGCTCACCGAAAAAGACGTCGACGAGGTCGCGCGCGAGATTCGCCAAGCCCTGCTCGAAGCCGACGTCAATGTCAAGGTTGCTCGTGCGTTCATCACCCGGGTGAAGGACGCGGCGATCGGCGCCAACGTTCACGAGGCACTCAATCCGGCGCAGCAGATCGTCAAGATCGTCCACGACGAGTTGGTCGCGACGCTCGGTGGCGAAACCGGCAAGCTCGTCGTGTCGTCGAAGCCGCCGACGGTGATCTTGCTGGCGGGCCTGCAAGGTTCGGGCAAGACGACCCACGCCGGAAAACTCGCCCGTCACCTCAAGAGCCAGGGACGCCAGCCGCTGCTCGTGGGGGCCGACCTCCAGCGTCTGGCCGCCGTCGAACAGCTGCGAACCTTGGCGCAGCGCATCGACGTGCCCTTCTTCTCCGAGGACTCTGATCCCGTCACCGTGGCGCGCAAGGGCATCGACGAAGCCCGCCGACTCGGTCGCGATCACGTCATCGTCGACACGGCGGGTCGCCTCCAGATCGACGCGGACCTCATGGACGAGCTGGCTCGAGTGCGCGACGCCGTACAGCCGCACAACACCTTGCTGGTCATCGATGCGATGACCGGCCAAGAGGCCGTCAACGTCGCCTCGGCGTTCAACGAGACGATCCCCATCGACGGCGTCATCATCACCAAGATCGATGGTGACGCTCGCGGTGGCGCGGCGCTCAGCGTCAAAGAAGTCGTCGGCAAGCCAATCCTCTTCGCCGGGACGGGCGAAAAGCTCGACGAGTTCGAGGTCTTCCACCCGGATCGCATGGCAGGGCGCATTCTCGGCATGGGCGACATGCTCACGCTGATCGAAAAGGCCGAGCAGACCTTCGACGAAGAACAGAAGGCTCGCGCCGAAGAGATCATGCGCGAGGGCGACTTCACGCTCGAGGACTTCCTCGACCAACTTCGGCAAGTGAAGAAGATGGGCCCCCTCCAGAACGTGATCGGGATGCTCCCCGGGATGCCCAAGGAGATCAAAGACGCAGACATCGACGACCGGGAGTTGGGCCGGGTCGAAGCGATCATCTGCTCGATGACCCCGGCGGAGCGGGCCAAGCCGAACTCGATCAACGGGAGTCGGCGCACCCGTATCGCTCTCGGCAGCGGCACCAGCACCGGCGAGGTGAACAACCTGCTGAAGCAGTTCGGTCAGATGCAGCAGATGATGAAGCAGATGGGCGTCATGGGCCGGGTCATGCAGAAGAAGTCGAAGAAGAACAAGAAGAAGGGCGGCCGGACCACCGCGAAGGGCACGAAACCCGTGTCGACCAAGTCCAATCCCGGCCTCGGGGGCATGGGCGCGGGCGGCTTGGGCAGCCCCGGTCTCGGTGATCTCGGTGATCTCGGGGACTTCGGCGGACTGGGCGGACTCGGCGGTCCGGGCGGATTCAAGGGTCTCCCGAAACGCTGAACCAGGTCGCTCGTCGATCTCGGCGGAGCACGGTTGGGCGGATCGCCCCGCCGATGGCCTAGCCTGTCGCGTTCGCCGGTCCGACTCCACGGGCTTGGCTCTCCGCAGTCGAAAAGGAAGTTCTCACTCGTGGCCGTCAAGATCCGCCTGATGCGCACCGGCAAGAAGAAGCAACCCACCTACCGCGTGGTGGTGGCCGACTCGCGCAGCCCCCGCGATGGCCGTTTCATCGAGATCATCGGCCAGTACGAGCCGCGTCAGGATCCGAGCCGCATCACGCTCGACCACGACAAGGCGTTGGGCTGGATCGAGAAGGGCGCGCAGCCCAGCGAGCGTGTCGCCAAGATTCTCGAGGTCGAAGGCGTCTGGAGCGCGTACGAGACCAAGCACGGCAAGGCCGCCGGTACCAAGCCACGACCCAAGCCCGCCAAGGCGAAGTCGGTCAAGGCCGAGGCGAGCGAGTGAGCACCGTCGACGATCCGTTCGGCCAGCATTCACCCACGCCGCCAACCGCTTCCGGCGCTGCACCGGCCGACGACATCGATGACATCGACGACGACATCGACGACGACGACGACGACATCGACGTGACCAGCGCGGTCGAAGGTGCCGACGACGAATCCGACGGTGGCAACGCGCTGCGCGGCCAACGGGCGGCGGCCGTGGTCGAGTTCATCGCCACGTCGTTCGCCGACAACCCCGACGCGATCGATGTCGAGACGCGCGAACGCGGCCACAACGACGTCATGATCTACCTGCATGCCGACCGTGGCGATGCCGGCCGTTTGATCGGACGTCGCGGTCGGGTCATCAACGCGATCCGCCAGGTCGCTCGCGCGGCGGGCTCGATCGACGGCGAACGCGTCCAACTCGACCTCGCCGAGGAGTGACCGACCGCCTCGAGGTCGGCCGCATCAGCCGCGCACACGGATTGCGCGGGGAGGTCGTCGTTTCGGCGATCACCAATCGAGGCGAACGCTTCGCGATCGGCGCAGTCCTCTACGACGGCGACGTCGTGTATTCGATCGTCAGCAGTCGAATGCAGGGCGACCGTTACGTCGTGCGATTCGATGGGGTCACCGACCGCAACGCCGCCGAGGTGCTCCGCGGGCGGGTCCTCACCGCCGATCCAGTGCCGGGCGACGGCGACGAGGTCTTCGTGCACGAGTTGATCGGTCGACGCGTCGTCGATCAACACGAACGGGACCTCGGGCAGGTGCTGCACGTCGAGGCGAATCCCGCGCACGACATCGTGGTCTGCGACAGCGGGGTCTTGATCCCGATCTTGTTCGTTCGCGACCAGTCCGCCGATGGGGTTCGCGTCGAACTTCCCGATGGTCTCGTCGAGTTGTACCTCGACCCCGACGCCCCCGTACACGACGCGTGAACTGCGGGCCGCGAGCGAAGTGGTCGGTGTGATGCGGATCGACGTCTTCAGCGTGTTTCCCGACTATCTCGAAGGACCGTTGGGTGCGTCGCTGCTCGGCCGAGCGCAGGCCAGCGGATTGCTCGACCTGCGGGTGCACGACATCCGAGAGCACGCAACCGACCGGCACCGCACGACCGACGACGCTCCGTTCGGGGGTGGCGCGGGAATGGTGATGCTGCCGGGCCCGATCTTCGCGGCCGTCGAGGCCGCCGATCCGCCCCGACCGCTGCTGCTCATGTCCGCAGCCGGACGACGCTTCGATCAGGTCATGGCGCGAACGCTGTCCGACGGCGGTGGCTTCTCGATGTTGTGTGGTCGCTACGAGGGGGTCGATCAGCGCGTGGCCGACCACCTGTGCGACGGCGAGGTCGCCGTCACCGACGCGGTGTTGGCAGGGGGCGAAGCCGCGGCATTGTGTGTCATCGAGGCCGTTGCTCGGTTGGTGCCCGGCGTGATGGGTAACGCAGCGTCGGCCGCCGACGAAAGCTTTTCCGACGGGTTGCTCGAGTATCCGCAGTACACGCGCCCCGCCGAGTTCCGCGGCTGGGAGGTTCCGGAGGTGTTACGCAGCGGCGACCACGCACGCATCGCGGCGTGGCGGCGCGCCGAATCGCTGCGCCGAACGCACGAGCGCCGCCCGGACTTGCTCCAACCTGGTGACGCGTAGGTCAACGGCGCGAGACTGCCCTGATGCGACGAGCGCGAACGATGGTGGGGATCGCCCTGATCCTGTCGATGTCGGGCGGGTTGGCCGCCTGCGGCGGGAGCGGATCGGACGAGACCGTTCCGGGTGTGAAACTGCCCAAGAGCGAAGCTTCGGAGCTGAAGCTCGTCGGCGTCGAGGTCGGCGACGGCACGGTGCGCGACTACAGCGTGTACGAGCCGGGCGGTACGCCGACGGCCGCGGTCGTCATCCTCGACTCGTTCTCGCTCGTGCTCACCGAGGCGCAACATCCCCGGGCGATCCTGCTCGAGGAAGCGAAACGGTCCGGATTCGTCCTGGTGGTGCCGCAAGGCATCGACGAAACGTGGAACGCCGGTGAGTGTTGCGGAACGGCGCTGATGCAGAACGCCAACGACGTCGGGTTCCTCGACGCAGTCTTCGACGATGTCGCCGAACGCTACGACTTCGCCCGCCCGCAGATTTCGCTCGTGGGCTGGAGCGGAGGAGGGGTGATGGCGTATCGCATGGCTTGCGAGCATGCCGAGCGCTTCGGCGCTGTCGCGGTGGTGCAGGGGCTGCTGCTCACCAAGCCGTGCAAGCCTGCGATCGAAGTCGATTTGCTCCAGATCCATCAACGGGGCGATGCCGCCCTCCCGTTCGGGGGCACGAAGTCGTCGATTCTGGTCCCCGGCGGTGTGTTGCCTTCCGTGCCGAAGTCCTACGCCCGGTGGTTGACGGCGCAGGAGTGCGGCCCCGAACGCTCCGAATCCGCCGGACCGGTCGAGACCACGACGGCGACGTGTCGCAACAAGACCCGATCCCAGCTCGTGGTCGTCGAGGGTGGCGACGAGAACTGGCCCGTCGGCACCGGCGACTCGATCGATGCCACGGCCCTGGTGCTCGACTTCTTCGAGATCGAACGCACGGGCTGACGCCGCCCAGGGGCGCGCCCGCTCGCCTGCGCCGGTTCGCCGGCCCACTCGGCGCAATGACCCATGCGGGGCGGTGCCAAACCCAGGGGATTGGCCGTTGGGAGGGCGATCGCTGCTGGCGGCTACGATCGCGACCCGCTCGTCTGTGCCCAACCGGGTACGACATCTGAGATGCTCGGAGTCCCACCATGAACCGCACCGATCTGGTCGACCGCGCCTCCCTGCGCGACGACGTTCCGCACTTCGGTCCCGGCGACACCCTGAAAGTCCACGTCCGCGTGGTCGAAGGAAACCGCGAACGGGTCCAGGTGTTCCAAGGCGTGGTGATCGGCCGCCAGGGCAGCGGCGTGCGCGAGACCTTCAAGGTGCGAAAGCTGAGCTTCGGTGTGGGTGTCGAGCGCACATTCCCCTTGCACACCCCCACGGTGTCGAAGATCGAGGTGGTCACCCGCGGCGACGTGCGGCGGGCCAAGCTCTACTACCTGCGGGACCGAATCGGGAAAGCCGCCAAGATCAAAGAGAAGCGCGACTAGCGCAACGATCGGCTGTCGTAGCTCCGGCGTACACTCGATCTCGATGTCAGCCGAGGATCTCGAACGTTACGAAACCGATGTCGAACTTGCGCTCTACCGCGAGTATCGCGACGTGTTGCCGATGTTCCGTTTCGTCGTCGAAACGGAACGTCGTTTCTACCTGGCGAACGAAGTCGTCATGAACCCTCGCTCGGAGAGTGGCCGAGTCTGGTTCGAACTCGAACTCAACGACGCGTGGGTCTGGGACATGTACCGACCGGCGCGGTTCGTCAACCAAGTGCGGGTCGTGAGCTTCAAAGACATCAACGTCGAAGAACTCGCGACCAAAGAGTTCTGAGCCGACAGGCCGTGCACGCGGATTCCGATGTAGCGGCCGAGACGGGCGACACCGACGTCGTGGTACACGCCGATCGTCGCCGGACCCTCGGAGCATTCGGCGAAGCGGCCGTTGCCGCCTGGTACCGCCAACGCGGCGCCACGATCGTGGATCGCAACTGGCGGGTACGCGAAGGCGAACTCGATCTCGTCGTGTTCCAACGGGGTCGGCTCAGCTTCGTCGAGGTGAAGACCCGCCGCTCGACTCGGTTCGGCAGCCCGGTCGAGGCCATCACGCCAGCGAAGGCCGCACGATTGCGACGGCTGGTCGGTTTGTGGCTCGAGCATCACCCTCGGTCCCGTCGACGCGCGATCGAACTCGTCGTTGCCTCGGTCACGATCGACGCCGACGGCCGGCCCAACATCGCCGTCGTCCCCATCGACATGTGAGAATCGCCCGCGATGCCCTCGGCCCGATCACTCTCGTCGCTGCTCCGCAATCTGGCTCGGCCGGGCTACGCCCGTGTCATCGCCGGGAAGGTGCGCGCTCGATTCGGTGAAGACGACGCCGCCCGCCAACGCGCGCTGGCGTGGTATCGCGACATCCGAGTTCGCCCCGTCGACTATTTCGCGGCCATCGATCCCGAGCTTGCCGCTGAAACCGCGGAGTTCGGTGCGAAGGTGCGTGAGCGCGCCGCGGTCGTCAGCGCCGAGGTCGGATTCGATGTCGACTCGGCGGGCCGCTACGAGCTGCTGTACTTCCTGACCCGGCGGCAGCGTCCGAAGGTCGTGGTCGAGACCGGTGTTGCCTACGGGTACTCGTCGTATGCGTTTCTCGCCGCGCTCGCTCGGAACGGCGACGGTGGCCGGTTGTGGTCGAGCGACTTTCCGTTCTTCCGCCGGGCCGACCCGGAGCGATTCGTCGGGATCATGGTTCCCGACGATTTGCGGTCGGGGTGGAGCCTGCGCACGAAGGGCGATGGCGTGAACCTCCCCGAGATGCTCGCCGAGTTCGCCACGATCGACTTGTTTCACTACGACTCCGACAAGAGCGCACGCGGTCGGAGTTTCGGCTGCGGGCTCGTGCTGCCGCGCTTGGCAGAGTCCGGCGTGTTCTTGATGGACGACATCCAGGACAACGCGTGGTTCCACGATTACGTCATGGCCAACGGACCCGACGACCCGCGCTCGAAATCCGTGGTGGTGTTCGGCGGCAGCAACCGCGCGTTCGTCGGTGGGGTCGGCGTCGAGCCGCTACCCCATCCGATCGGAACCGCCTGATCGGCGCCCGCGACCGCGCGTCGTGGCCCGGGTCCAGCAGCCGGTGTGCCAGTGGCGGCGTGCCTCGGAGTCGCCCATCGGCACGACGACCTTATGGCCCTCGCCAACGGCGATCTCGTGATCGCAGCCCGGGCACCGATACGACTTGATCGCCTCGTACGGCTGAACGTGGCGAACTTCGACCGCTTCGTCGGGGCCCTGGTGATGCGGACGGCGCGCGGCGATGATCGGTCTCGCGTTACGGACCGACCAACGCCCAGGTCATGAGCGCGGCGACGACGATCAGCGCGGCGACGACGAACCAGATATCGCTCGAACGCTTCACCTGCTGACGGAACGGGTTGTAACCCACACCCGCACCGTAGTGGTGGTGCGGGTGTGGATGACGCTCCGGGCCGAGCCGACCCGTCAACCGCTGACGCTCCGACGGTACGTTTGCGTTGCCGTGAGCCAGGGCGGTTCGTGCAGTGAGGGAGACGACGGACGTGACCGAGTCGATCGTGGTGGAACGCAACGAAGGCGTCGTGACCTGCACGCTCAATCGCCCGGAGAAGAAGAACGCCATCGACCAGGCGATGTGGCGCGAACTCGTCGAACTCTGCGACGCAGTCGAGACGAACCCCGCCGATCGCGTCGTCGTGTTCACGGGTGCCGGCGACGGGTTCTGCTCGGGTGCGGACCTGACGCCCGGCGGCAGCGCCGGCCCGTCGCCCGTATCGCCGGGCGGCCTGGGTGGCGGACTGGCCGGAATGCGCCAGGTCGGTCGAACTGCGTTGCGATTGCATCAACTCACCAAGCCGACGATCGCAGCAGTCAACGGGGTCGCAGCCGGCGCAGGCTGCAACCTTGCCCTGGGTTGCGACCTCATCTACGCCAGCGATCGGGCGCGGTTCAGCGAGATCTTCACCCGTCGCGGCCTGGTGGTCGACTTCGGTGGATCGTGGTTGTTACCACGTCTCGTCGGGCTGCACCGGGCCAAGGAACTCGTGTTCACGGCCGAGGTCATCGACGCAACCGAGGCGGACCGCATCGGCCTGGTGAATCGAGTCGTCGCCCACGACGAGCTGCTCGACCACGCGCATGGAGTCGCGCACAAGCTCGCGAAGCTCGCTCCGAACCAACTCGCGATGAACAAGAAGCTGCTGCATCAGAGTTACTCGGTGACCATGGCCGAAGCGCTCGAGTTCGAATCGGTTGCCCAAGCCGCGAACTTCTCGTCGCGCGACACGGCCGAGGCGATGATGGCGTTCATCGAGAAGCGGGAGCCGAACTTCACGGGCGAGTAACACCCGCGGGCCACGGGTCAGTTCGGGGCGTGCTCTTCGGCATCGTGCTGGCGCTGCGCCGCGATCACGCGGTCGCGGTCGGGTTCGACGACACGGCGAATCCACGCGTTGTGCCACTCCCAGCGCGCCGAACACCAATCGCACCCGAGCAACACGGAACCGCCCGAGAAGTTCTCGGCGACGAGTTCGGTGCCGTCGTAGGGGCAACTCGTGAAGTCCATGCTGATTCATCGGCGACTTCATCGGCGACTGCACTGATTCGCGTGGCCGAGGACGGATGCGATCACATCGGCCAGAGTCGGCCGCCGTGGCGGCGGACCCGACCGAGCCGTTCGAGTTCGCGGGTCGCGCCGGCGACCGTGGCGACGAGCAGCCCACAGCGGGCGACAACCTGATCGAGGGTCGCCGGCTCTCCGTGCAACGCTCGGTAGACCGCTCGGGCCGTCTTGCTCAGCCCCGCAAGCGTCGGACGCCGTTCGGCGCGATCGTTGACGCCGCTGACGAACGCCAACACGTCGAGCGGGTCGGTCATGGGTGTCGCACCTTCGGCAATGAGGCGGTTGCAGCCTTCGGCCATGGGATTGCGGCGCGAACCGGGGAGTGCGTACACCGCGACGCCGAGATCGAGCGCGATCTGCGCAGTGCGCATGGCGCCGCCTTTGATCGCGGCCTCGACGATGATGACCGCGTCGACCATGCCGACGATGATCCGATTGCGAATCGGGAAGTACTCGCGCCGGGGCGGTGTACCGAACGGTTGCTCCGACACGATGAGACCCCCCGCCCGCACGTCGTGCCACAAACCGCGATGGCTGGCGGGATACACGACGTCGAGGCCGGTCGCGGTGACGCCGATGGTCAGCCCACCGACGTCGAGTGCCCCGCGATGCGCGGCCCCATCGATGCCGTTGGCCAGCCCGGACACGACACAGATGCCGCCGCGTGCGAGCGATTCGGCGACCTCGCGAGCGTCGGCGGCACCGTGCGGCGAGGGTCTGCGGGTGCCGACGACCGCAACCCGCGGGCGAAAGAGCGATTCGAACGCCACTCCTTCGGCGAGCAAAAGGCGGGGCATCGAGGGATGGTCCGAACGAACCGGCCAATCGGGGCGGTCGCTGGTGAGCGCCCGTGTGCCGCGTGACGCCATCGTCGCCGCGACATCGGCGGTGAGGTCGCGCACCCGATCTCGCCACCCATCGACAAGGTCGCCGCCGAACCGATCGACGATCTCGGGAGCGCGCGCCTGAACGGCCTCCACGACAGCCATTGCGGACCCGTACTCGGTCAGGAGTGCCCGAAGTCGGGTGGCGCTCGCGTTCGGCAGCGACACGAGCACCGCGGCGGCGAGTTCGTCGTCGGCGATCACGGGATGTCCTCTCGGAGTCCGGCGGCAACCTCGACGTGGTCGGCGTCGATCGAGTCGACGTCGTCGAGATCTGCGAGCGTGCGGGCGACGCGCTGCACGCAGGCCGCACCGCGACCCGAGAGCCGAAGATCTCGGCAGACATCGAGGAACGTGCGCCGGGCCAGATCGTCGAGTCGGCACAGATCGCCCAACGCGCGTGCGGGCACCTGTGCGTTCGTGCGCCACGACGTGTCGGCCAGACGCGTTCGCTGCCGCTCGACCGCAGCCATGACGCGCGCTCGTGTCTCGGCCGAGGATGCACCGTTGGGCTCGTCGGCCGCCGGCGCGCTGACCCGGACCCGCAGATCGAACCGATCCAGAAACGGCGCGGACAGGCGTCGTCGGTACCGATCGCGTACGACTTCGGAGCATCGGCACTGTGTCTCACGTCGCCCACAAGGACAAGGGTTGCAGCAGGCCACGAGAATGCAGTCGGCTGGAAAGCCGATGACGAAACCGCTGCGAGACACGCGCACGACCCGTTCCTCGAGCGGTTGGCGCAGGGCATCGAGCGCGCTCGGCGCGAACTCGGCGACTTCGTCGAGGAACAGGATGCCGCGATGGGCTCGGGTGAGTTCGCCGGGGCGGATGTGGATGCCGGATCCGCCGCCGACGAGTGCGGCGACGCTGGAGCTGTGGTGTGGGGAGCGCATGGGTGCGTGTTCGATGAGGCCGCCGCCGACGTGGAGACCGGTGACGGAGTGGATGCGGGTGACGTCGAGTGCGCTGCGTCGATCGAGTGGGGCCATGATCGTGGGGAGTCGGCGGGCCAGCATGGTTTTTCCTGCGCCGGGTTCGCCGGCGAGGAGGAGGTGGTGTCCTCCCGCGGCGGCGGCCGCCAGGGCGGTGCGGGCGGCGCGCAGGCCGCGCACTTCGGCGAGGTCGAGGTGATCGGGGTCGTCGGGTCGGGGTGGTGCCGCGGGCGGGATCGCGGGCCAGGGGAGTTCGCCTTTGAGGCACGCGCGCAGTTCGGCGAGGTTGCGGGCGGGGAGGACTTCGATGTCGGCAACCAGGGCGGCTTCGGCGGCGTTGTCGATCGGGACGATGACGCGTTCGGCGCCATCGGCGGCGAGGGCGTCGACGAGTGCGAGCGTGCCGGGCACGGCGCGGATGCGACCGTCGAGGCCGAGTTCGCCGAGGACGGCGGTGCCGCCGAGGATGAACTCGGGGAGTTGTTGGGAGGCGACGAAGACGCCGAGTGCGATGGCGAGATCGATGCCGGCACCGTGTTTTCGCAAGGCGGCGGGAGCGAGGTTGACGGTGATGCGCGCGAGCGGGAACTGGTGGCCGCTCGACAAGATCGCGGCTCGGACGCGTTCGCGCGACTCTCGACCGGACGTGTCGGGGAGTCCGACGATTGTGTAGCTCGGAAGTCCTTGGGACATGTGGGTCTCGACCCACACGACGCGGCCTCCGACGCCGAACAGGTTGGCGCTGCGGACGGATGCAAGCACGACGAACTCCCTCGCCATCGCGCGCCGAACGGCGCGACACAACAGGAATCCGCGAGGCTCGCGAACGGTCGGTCAATCGGCCGGTTCGCCAGAACACGCGGGCGGGGAGAAGCCGGCGGGGAGAACGAGGAGCAGGAGGTTCGAGGTGCGCCGCTCGAACGTCGGGGAGTGCGGTGCTCACCGTAGACGACGGCTCGGACATCGCCCAGCGCGGCCTCCCGCGACGGAGTCCATTGGGAACGTACCCTGACGGGGTCATGGCAGCCCACGCCTCGGATCCCGACGACCGTTACCAGGTTGGCGGTTTCGTGCGGACGCTCGCCGCGAAATCGGCGCACACGCGCCGGGCCTACGAGCACGATGTCGACGAGTTCGCGACGTGGCTCGCGCGTTCGGATCTCGCGCCGGGCGATGTCGATCATCGCCGGTTGCGTCGCTACCTCGCGTACCTCGACACGCGTGGTTTCTCGCGCGCGTCTGTCGCTCGCAAAGCCGCGGCGATCCGCGCGTTGTGCAGGTTCTGGATCGAGCGCGGGATGATCGAGGCCGATCCGAGCGCTCGCCTCACCACCCCGAAGACGGCCAAACGTCTCCCGCGCGTTCCCAAGCGCGAGGAAACCAACGACGCGATCGACGGCGTCAGCGAACGACTCGAAGGAACCATCGATCTCGACGACGCGGCGGCGCGGGCGCTGGTCACACGCGATCTCGCGTTGGTCGAACTGCTCTACGGCGCGGGACTGCGCGTGAGCGAAGCGTGTGGTCTCGACCTCGACGACGTCGATCCCCGCAACGCCAACGTCACCGTGTTGGGGAAAGGTGCCAAGGTCCGGCGCGTCCCCATCGGTCGCCCGGCGCTCGACGCCGTGACGGCATATCGGGCCCAGCGCGGCGAGTTGATCACGGCCCTGACCCCGCCCGAAGCTCTGTTCGTGAACCAACGGGGACGACGCCTGACCCCTCGCGATGCGTCCCGGATCGTGCACCGATTCCAACTGCCCGACGGGCGTCGCTTGCACCCTCACGCATTCCGCCATGCTTTCGCCACCCACCTGCTCGAAGGTGGAGCAGATCTCCGAGTCGTTCAAGAACTGCTCGGACACGCCGATCTGGGTACGACTCAGGTGTACACCCACGTCACCCGTGATCGCCTCGTGGCGGTCTATGGCGACACCCACCCTCGCGCCTAGCCTCGCGAGAACGGGGGCGAGACCTGGGGCCAGAGCGCCACCAGCACCACCAGCCGCCAGCACCCCGACACAGGACACCACGTGGAAGACGCCGCAGCGGTCGTTGCCGAACTCTGGGACGACTACAAGACCAGTGGGTCGCGTGATGCGCGCGACCGATTGATCATCCACTACTCGCCGTTGGTGAAGTTCGTTGCGGGTCGCGTCGCCGCTGGACTGCCGCACAACATCGAACAGTCCGACCTCGTGTCGTACGGAATGTTCGGTCTCATCGACGCGATCGACAAATTCGACCTCAGTCGCGGGTTCAAGTTCGAGACCTACGCGATCAGCCGTATCAAGGGCGCAATCATCGACGAACTTCGCTCGATCGACTGGGTACCGCGATCGATTCGGGCCAAGGCGCGCTCGATCGAACGGGCGTATTCCAAGCTCGAGAACGAGTTGAAACGAACGCCCGAAGACAAAGAAGTTGCCAGCGAACTCGGCGTCACCGAAGACGAACTCGCCAACACGATGAGCCAGATCAGCTTCGTGGGCATCGTGGCCCTCGACGAGTTGCTCTCCGGCGGAAGTGAGCGCGGCGGCAACACGGTCGGCGACACGATCGCCGACATGGCCAACGATCCGGTCGCGAAGTTCGAATCCGAAGAGATGCGCCACGTCCTCGCCGACGCGATCAACCGGATGCCCGATCGGGAGCGCCTCGTGCTCACGCTCTACTACTACGAAGGTCTCACGCTCGCCGAGATCGGCACCGTCCTCGGTGTGACCGAGAGCCGCGTGTGTCAGATCCACACCAAGGCGATCTTGCAACTGCGCGGCCGACTGCAAGAACCGGTGGTCGAACGCGGCTACGTGTCCTGAACCAGGCACGCGTCCGCGCGTCATCCGCGAGGTTGTCGCGGCGCCGTTCGAGGCCTAGGTTCGTCGTTCTCCCCGCACTCTCCCCGTAACTGGTCTGGTTCGGCGCGGTTGCGCCGACGTTCGGGGAGGTCGTCGTGGATCGACGGGTTGCGTTGGCCATCGGCATGGTCGTCGTCACGGTGTTGGCATCGCCGTCAGTGGCTGTCGCAGCCGATGCGCCGCGGGGCGACTGGGTTCGGCCCGTCGGGGGCGAGGTCGTGCGCGCGTTCGTAGCACCCGACGGCCCGTACGCGCGGGGTCACCGCGGGGTCGACCTGGCCGCTCGTTCCGGCGAATCGGTGCGTGCGATCGGCGACGGCGAGGTCGTCTTCGCCGGCCGAGTCGCATCGGCGAACCATGTCGTGGTGCTCCACGACAACGGTTGGCGCACGAGTATCTCGTACGTCGAGGCGATCATGGTCGGCGAAGGCCAGCGGGTGCGCGCCGGCGACCGCATCGCAATGTGCTGCAGCGCTGACCCAGCCCATCGCGAGCGCATTCACGTCGGACTGCGCATCGGCGACGACTACGTCGATCCAATGCGACTGTTCATACCGCTCGCTCTCACCGTGTTGGTTCGCCTCGCTCCACCCCGAGGCGACGAGTGGCCGTCGTCACGGCGTAGCGCAATCGACCTGGTGCTCGACACGACGGGTGTGTCGACCCTTGTCGGATGGGGCGGCGAGGTCATCGGAGTCGCGCGCGTGGCGCTCGACGTGTTCGGTGGGGTCTTGGCTGCGGGCGCCGACGAGTTGCCCGAGGTGCTGCGGTATCTCGACGAACTCGATCCGAGCCCCGTCGGGCTCAACGCAATGTTCGATGTGGGAGAGGGCCTCCTCGATTGGGTCGACCAACTCGACGAATGCGACCGCCACCCGCCCGAACCGGGGACGATCGCCCAGTCGAATCAACTCATGTTCGTCGCGGGGATCGACTCCCGCACGCGACGCGACGGATCCACCAACGGGTTCCCCGCCACCGACGTTGGCTACGCCGCCGAAGACGTGCACTGGTACTCCTACGCAGCCGACGGCGGCCCGTACGACCGTCACGACACCTACGCGAGCATCGAAACCGCCGCGGCGCGTCTGGGCGCGCAACTCCGAGCGATGCAGCAGGGCAGTCCTGGTCGATCGGTCGATCTCGTTGCCCATAGCCAGGGCGGAGTCGTGGTGCAGACGTTCCTGAAGTACCACTACGACCCGGCGGATCCGACGTTGCCGCCCATCGGGACGGTGGTCACCTTGAGCTCACCGCACGCGGGTGCGCCGGTTGCTACCACCGGCGCCGCGCTCGGGCGTTTCGGGTGGGGCGATGCGGTACTCGATCTCGTCCCTGCCCCACCGCACGACGCCCAGTCGGTACAGGATCTCGCCGAGACCAGCGAGCTCCAGCGACGCCTCGCCGCCCGCCGCCTCCCGCCGGGACTCGAGGTGGTGTCGATCGGTACGCCCTACGACTGGGCCGTGCCGTCGTCGGCAACCGCGCTCGACGGTGCCGAGGCGATGACCGTCAACCCCGACGGACTCCTCGAGCAGCACACGGCGATGACCACCGACCGTGCGACCCAGTACGTGGTCAACAACGCCTTGCTCGGCCGCCCGGCGCCGTGTGTGTCGCTGCCGACTTCGCTCGCGGCGGCATTCGTTCCCGAGCGGATCGCCTGGATCGAACGGACGCCAGGGAACCTGGCCAGGTCCTGGCCGTGAGGGTCGCTCGAAGGTCGGGAGCCGGCCACCGCTACACTTGCCTGGCCGCTGCGACGTTCGCGAGCGGCGTTTCGTCACCATCACGTACCACAGTCACCTGCAACCGTCAGACCAGCGAGAATCTCGCCGTCCGCCGACAACACCCGAGGTGCGCAGCACTGCTGCGTCCGGGCGGACGGTCAGTCAACCAAGGGAGGAACGGCCATGGCCGTCGTCACAATGAAAGACCTCTTGTCGGCTGGTGTCCACTTCGGACACCAAACGCGCCGGTGGAACCCGAAGATGAAGCGGTTCCTGTTCGGCGAGCGGTCCGGCATCTACATCGTCGATCTGCACCAGACCCTCGACCGGATCGACACCGCGTACCGCTTCGTGCGCTCGACCGTCGCCGATGGCGGCACGATCATGTTCGTCGGGACGAAGAAGCAGGCCCAAGAGCCGATCTCGTCCCACGCCGACCGCTGCGGCATGCCTTACGTCAACTTCCGTTGGCTCGGCGGCATGCTGACGAACTTCCAAACCGTGCACGGCCGGACCTCGAAGCTTCGCGAGCTCCAGCGCGTCATCGACACGGGCGAAGTCGACCAGATGATCAAGAAGGAAGGCCTGAAGGTCAAGCGGGAGGCCGCCAAGCTGCAGCGCAACCTCGGCGGCATCAAGAACATGGAGCGCATTCCGGACGCGATCTTCGTCATCGACACGAAGAAGGAGCACATCGCGGTCACCGAGGCGAACCGGCTCGGCATTCCGGTCGTGGCGATCGTCGACACCAACTGTGACCCCGACGTGATCGACACGTGGATCGACGTGAAGATGAAGCACGAGATCACGCCGACGCGGCTGCGGCCGACCCCGCTGGAGTTCCAGCTCTACTTCAACATC